>Ga0315338_1000717_pt1 | contig 60850 bp, 62 predicted proteins | sample ASW8metaG_FD_204518 | JGI IMG/M metagenome (GOLD analysis project Ga0315338, IMG submission 204518) | Ammonia-oxidizing marine archaeal communities from Monterey Bay, California, United States - ASW #8 | ecosystem: Environmental > Aquatic > Marine > Coastal | place: USA: California | collected...
AATACGCCGTTTAAACTATTCTGGATCTCTAAGAACCGCTCTTTGTAACCCGGATCCAGATTTACTCCACCGACAAACTCCTGGTTTACCTCTGTCACGGTCCCTGTCCTGGGCACGTTATAACCGATGCTAATCAGTCTTTCTTTAGCAGCTCCACCTATTGGTTTCAGAGTTGGAATGGCGGTTGGCGTCGGTGGCACCTGGGTAGGTGTTGGAGTCGGCGGCACCTGGGTAGGTGTTGGAGTCGGCGGCACCTGGGTAGGTGTTGGCGTCGGTGGCACCTGGATAGGTGTAGGCGTTGGCTGCACCTGAGTTGGCGTAGGAGCGGATGACACTTGAGTTGGCGTTGGCTGCGCCTGAGTAGGTGTAGGGGTAGGCGGCACCTGAGTAGGTGTAGGGGTGGGCTGCTCAACCGTGGCTGTTGGCGCCGACGTGGGAACCTGAGTAGTCTCCGTATCAGAACCACCTGAACATGAAATAGTTAACAACAGTATTGTTGTTAGCACAGCGATATAACGAATCATGAAAATACCTTATCTAAACAGAAAGTAACTGGCCAAGGGATTCCTACCCCTGACCCCTTGCTTGCAAAGCCCCTGACCGGTTTAAGTCAATTGGATTAGACTACGATAAGGCGCTCTGCTGATGGCAATGGATTAGTCGACGCAGGGATAAAAAGAAAATCTGTTACCTAGAATACTTGGGTTCAGTCTGACGAATGGCCTCCATGGCTTGAATCTCCAAGAGATTAGCCAGCTCTACCCAAGTAGAGTCAGGGGTATCCCCTAGTCGATCAGGGTCTTCTGAGTACCGAGTCCATTGATCGTTTTCCGGTATTCCCAAAGCTTCACGCATGCTACCCCGACTCTGCATCCAATCCGACGCGGAATGCTGGATTGTAGAAAGCGCCATTAACTCCCATTCACTCAACCATTGGGTCTGTGAACGACCAACACTCATGCTGCCACTTTCTATGTTCCAATGGAAAAGACCCAGAGCATGCCCTAGTTCGTGCGTTAAAACATGCCGATTAATACGTTGATCCGATATTCTGACCCAGATTGGACCAGAACCTCTGAAAAATAGTTGACCGGAGAGAGACCCTGAGGGCTGGCGACTTCCTTTGCAGGGTTTATGGTCTAGGACCAGTCGTTCTGTGCAATCAACGAAATGTATCGGTATTGTGACCTCATCAAGAGAATTAGCATAACCAATATCTAAATCCGGTGCGATAACAGCCAGTATTTCCAGAAGGTCTCGTACGGTTTCATAATCCTCAGACCCTACATCCCCGTGGAAACCTAGTCTAATGGGCTTCTCGAATTTGCGGACCTCCATTGCCTCCCAATTGCCATTCCAGTCTCCCTTGGAAGTTGCAAGAAATACAGACTGAGCATTAGGTTTTGGGATATTGGCAAGGTACTCAGCGTATCTTTGTAAATTTGGTTGGGCATTATCCGGGAGAGATAACATGGGGCTTGGATAGTAGTCATCACTCCTTGTAAAAGCTTCATGTAACTCCTGCTGGCAATTACGTCCATCTATGGTCGAACCCGTCAGCAGAAACTTGAGATCCATTCGGTATGCAGTTTTTGCTTTAGGTATTGCTACTTGTTGTTCATTTTTGGATATATCTAATGTCTCCAGCGAATATTCATGAAGGGCATAGCCTTCTGTTTCATTAAAAATAGGATGCTTAGCCCCTCTTCTGTTGGGAATGAATTCTATTACCAGGTTCTGGATGTTTTGGTTTTTGGGTGCTTCCTCAGCAGTCAAATGGATGAATCCATTCTGAATAGTGTAAGACGAGGCCCAGCCACACATCGTTACCGCCGTTGGGCGTCCAGTAGTTGGGGTAGGAGTGGGCTGTATCTGGGTAGGTGTAGGAGTAGGTGGCACCTGTGTAGGTGCGGGAGTAGGTGGCACCTGTGTGGGTGCGGGAGTAGGTGGTACCTGAGTTGGCGTAGGAGTGGGTGGCACCTGGGTTGGTGTGGGAGTAGGTGGTACCTGAGTTGGCGTAGGAGTGGGTGGCACCTGGGTTGGTGTGGGAGTGGGCGGCGCAACCGTGGCTGTAGGGTTAGGAGGAGCAACCTGAGCAGTGTCCGTACCAGAACCACCCGAACATGAAACGGTCAATAACACTACGGTTAGTAAAACTAAGTAGCGAATCATAAAACTAGTTTACTAAAGCAGAGGGTTGGGCAACAAAAGAGTTCTTCCTTTTCCCAGTAACGGAACGAGGGCGGAGTGGATTGCAAGACCATCGTACGATCAACTCTCGTTGCCCTCAGCGCTGGTGTACGATCGCCCCGCCACCCCGGAAGGACCATCACATGACCAACCGCGTCCCCACCGCCATCGGCATCTCCACCCCGAGAGTCGACGCCGTAGAGAAGGTCACCGGCGCCGCGCGCTACACCGCGGACGTGCCCCTGCCAACTTTCGCCCTCTGGGCGAAAACCCTCCGGAGTCCTTACCCTCACGCCAAGATCGTCCGTATCGACGTCACCGCCGCTGGCGCCTTACCCGGCGTCCACGCCGTGCTCTCTGGAGCAGATGTCGCAGGCAGACGCATGGGGCGCCGCATCAAGGACATGCCAATCCTCGCTGAAGACGTCGTCCGTTACGTCGGCGAACCCGTCGCCGCGGTCGCCGCCGATGACGAAGAGACGGCGGAACGAGCACTCGCACTTATCGACGTGGTCTATGAAGAATTACCCGCCATTTTCGACACCGCCGAGGCTATGCGGCCTGATGCGATGCTGCTACACCCTGGCATCGCTAGCTACGCGGGCTTGCCCCATCCTCTCGACGCGCCTTCCAACATCTTCTCCACGACCGAATGGGTAAAAGGGGACGTTAGGGCGGGCCTTGTCTCGGCCGACATTGTCGTTGAAAACACCTTCACTACGCCGTTGATGCACCAAGCCTATATGGAACCCACCGCTTGTGTGGTCTGGATCGACGACGACGAGCGCATGCAGGTATGGGCGTCGACCAAGGTCCCTTTCACAGCAAAGGCCCTCACCGCTGATGCCACTAACTTGCCTGCGGATCGTGTTCGGCTGAACCCTGTCACGATCGGCGGCGACTTCGGTGCGAAGGGACAGGCGAAGGACGTTCCGGTCTGCTATTTCCTCGCCAAAGCCTCCGGCCGGCCCATCCGCATGGTCTATGACTACGCCGAAGATCTCGCGTCAGCAAACCCCCGCCATTCTGCCGTCCTGCACTTGAAAACAGGGGTGATGCGCGACGGCACACTTATCGCCCACCAAATCGATGTCACCTACAACACCGGCGCCTACGCCGGGTGCGTGCCTGGTGGAGCGCTCCCCATACCTGCGTCTGGTGGCCCGTACCGAGTCGCCAACACGCGCCTCACGGCATCGCACGTTTACACCAACACCGTCCCTCGCGGCTTCATGCGCGGCCCCGGCCGTGTGCAGCTCACCTACGCCATCGAGTCGCAGATCGACTGCGTCGCACAGGCCATCGGCATGGATCCGCTCGCGTTCCGTCTTAAGAATCTCGTCCGGGGCGGTGAGGAAACGGCAGTCGGAGAGACCTTTGCCGTGGCACGTTCGATCGAAACCCTCGAAGCGGCTGTTGATGCCTCCAGCTACGGCGGTCCGAAGCCATCGGGCGTCGGGCGGGGCATCGCCGTCACCAAGCAAGAGTCCGGCGGAGGCGAGGCCCATGCAAGCGTCACGCTCGGGCTTGACGGCTCCGTCGTGTTGAGCACTCCCATCTTCGAGCAGGGCACCGGCACTTACACTATGCTCCAGCAGGTTGCCGCCGAATGCCTTGGCATGGCGCCGGAGCGCGTGCAAATCCACGTATGGGACACAGACGCCGTTAGCAACGACACCGGAATCTCGGCAGACCGCGGTACGCGCCTCGGCTCGCAAGCCGCCTACGGCGCGGCGGACGAAGCGAAGCGCCAGCTCTACAAACTCGCGGCCGAGCTCCTGAGTTGGCCGGAGGAGCACCTGACCATGATCGGCGACGACGTTGTGCGCGACGACACAGGCGAACCGCACCCGTGGCAAGCCTTAATCGAGCGTACTGGAGCGCCGGTTGTTGGCCGCGCTGACGTCGAGGACTCGGGTCCACCGTCGGTGACCAGCTTCTCAGCCCAGATCGCTGAGGTAGCCGTAGACCTTGAAACAGGACAAATCGAGGTCGTGCGCCTCACGACCGCCCACGACACCGGACGGATCATCAACCCGTTGGGCCATCAAGGTCAGATAAATGGAGGAGCGATCCAAGGTGTGGGCTACGGACTTCTCGAGGAGATACCGCTCGACGACGGCCACGTCACCACCCCTTCCTTCGCCGAGTACAAGATACCCACCATCGCCGACGTGCCACGACTACACACCGTGCTCCTCGAGTCGAACGACGGAGCCGGTCCTGTCAAGGCAAAAAGCGCTGGTGAAATAGCGAATGCGCCAACGGCCCCTGCCATCGCAAACGCGATAGCGGACGCCATTGGCACCCGTGTCTACGACCTTCCCCTAACGGCCGAACGCGTGTATCGAACGTTGAAAAACACCTCGCATTCACGCGCATAGACGGAGCGAACCCGGTCCTCCTAGTTGGACCCATCGGCTTGGGAAGCGGTAATCGCTGTCATGAGGGGTGTGGCTCAGAGATCGTTGCTGAGGTTCAGGCACCTTCTTTACGTAGAACTGGGAGGATTTCTTCCGCAATCTTACGCAATTGGGCGTGATCAGACGTCACGGTGGCAAAGATCAGCGTCCGCACGCCAGCCTCAAGCAACCTCATGGCCCCATCCACGCATTTAGCTGGCGGGCCGTATAACGCCAGGCTCTCTGCGTCGTAAGGCCTACCGTAATAACGCGGAAGGCGTGATTCCAATCGAGACAAAGCCCGCTCTTCAGAGTCATCTACATCGATGTAACAGAACTTCGCTGGTATCAAGGTCGCGGGGTCTCTTCCGAAATCAACCGCGTGGCCAACGATGGTTTCCCAGCTACCCCGAAACACCTCAGCAGTAGTAGTGCTTGAAGCCAGCCAGCCGTCCCCAATCATCGCCGCCCGTCTCAATGCAGCATCCACACGGCCACCAATCAGGATCGGGATCGGGTTCTCTCCCGGTCTCGGTGTCATAGAACCAGCGACTTCTGCTGGGATATCAACCGTCCCATAGGTACGCTGTCCCCAGAAGGAGCGTAACGAATCCACGGTATTCAGGAATCTACTGACGCGAGTACGCGTTGAGATGCCACTAGTTTCATATTCCTGCGGATGCCCGCCTAGGGAAGCACCAACGACCAATCGACCGTCAGACAGATGATTGAGCGTTGAAAGAGACTTCGCAAGGGGAATGGGGTTCCGTAGATTCAGCAACAAGACGCTGGTACCAAGCTGCACACGGGAGGTGCACGAGGCAACAAAAGAAAGCGTTGTCACTGCCTCTAGAATATCTATGTCAGCATGTAGAAGGCGGTCTTCAACCCAGACAGAATCAAAACCTGCTGCCTCCGCGTCAACGGCGTATGCCTTCATTTGGCGCGCTGAAGGGATAGCTTCCCAGCCGACGTTGGGGAGATAGATCCCGAAACTGAGGGGGGGGCTAGTCTTGGGGTTGTGCATTTCGACCCCTGTCAGCGGCATGCCGCGCAGGCGTGCGGCATGCTCGAGTGACGCGGTGTGCCCCGCGCTGGCTCCGAGCAGCAGCAGCGTGAAGCCGCTGTCGAACAGTCCAGCTAGGTGATCTGATGAAAGCCTGCGGTATGAAGCCGCACGATGCGGAAAGCAGTATCAGTACTAAGGTTCTCATCAGCTACGACTCCTCAGATGTGTAGCAAACCTCGGCAAGCCCACGGGGACAGCATCTGGTCACCGGATTGGTTGCCCGCTCGGCATAGCTTACGCCGAGCCACTCCTCGCTGAGCATAGTGGCGAGGCCCTCTGCCGAAATGCCGCGCACCGTAGCCCCGGAAGTTAGATCCTCTAGCCGGGGCACCTTTACCTCCCGGCGGAAGTATCTACCCGTCGGAGCGTTCTAGCATTGGTACGAACGATGACAGGCGGTCGAGGAGGTCAACCCGATCCAGATCATCACCGTCCCATCGGTCTGCCGTTACTGTAACGGTTCATGCCTTTTCGAGGGTTCAGCAGCCATGAATAGGACCCAGGGATGAACATCATTGACAGGCTCCTCAGCCGCTACTCCACGTAGGCGACCGCCTCGATCTCCAGGAGCATCTCGGGTCTTGCGAGGCCGGAGACGACAACGACGGTTCCCGTGGGAGGCTTGTCACCGAAACGACCCCCACGCGCTGCCTGGATCGCATCGAAGTGGTCGCTGCCCACAACGTAGGTGGTGGTCTTGACGATGTCCGTCAACTTCCCTCCAACTGACTCAACTGCCGCCGTGAGATTCCGGTAGACGTTGTCGACCTGCGCTGCTGGGCTCGACGGGGTATTGCCCTCAAGGTCACTCGGCCCCTGCCCCGCGATAATCACCCACGAGCCGATCTTTACCACGTGCGAATAGCGATTCTGGTTGCTCCTCAGCGTCGTTGGCTGGATATGTTCTACTGGCATGGTGCACCTCCTTACCGGGTTTTGGTCTGGCAGTATAGGCCTTCGATCGGTGAGCTCTCAGGCTGCCGTGGTGCCGCCGTCCCACAACCAGCTATCATGCGACATGAGTATGGATTTTGGAGACATGAGGATGCAGGATCCGGTTGCATCGGACCGACGGAACGGGTACATCTCCGAGGCATCCGCCAGAGACGTGTACGGATTGAGTCAGGCAGAGATCGACGTCGCCATCAGCGTCCCTTAAACCGAGGAGGAGCCATGCGCGTACTTGTCACGGGAGGTCTTGGAGTGAACGGGTGCTGGGTAACCCGTGATCTCCTGGAGATGGGGCACGAGCCTGTCGTGTTCGACAACCGCCCGGATTTCACCCTCCTCCGCGATGTGAGCGACGACTTCGAATTCGTCCAAGGCGACATCACCTCCCTAGAGCAGCTAACCGAGGTGTGCATGGGGCACGGCATTGAGCGTGTGTGCCATCTGGCCGCGGTCTATCCCGACACCGCGGACGCCGACCCCGTGCTGGGCTTCTCCGTGAACGCGCTGGCTACAGTGCACGTGCTCGAGGCCGCGCGCCGCGCAGGTGCTGACCGTGTGGTGTTCACCAGCTCGATCGGCGCGCTGGCCGAGATCACCGACGAATACCTGGAACCCGAGATGAAACCACTGGACGAATCGTTCCCGGCATACCCCTCGTCATCCGTCTACGGTGCGGCCAAGGTTGCTAGTGAGCTCATGGGCATCCAGTACAGCCGGCTGTATGGCATGGGTTTCGCCGCCCTGCGTTTCGCCGCCATCTACGGCCTCGGAAAGGGCGGTGGGCGCCACGGCAGCCATAACGTAATCTGGTCGGAGATGATCGAGAACGCCATAGCCGGCCGGCCCACTGTCGTCCCGCAGGGGGGCGACCAGCGGCTGGACCTCACCTATGCAAGGGATGTAGCGAGAAGCGTCGTTCTTGCATGTACGGTAAATAGCTTCAAGGGCCACATCTTCCACATCGGCAGTGGCCGCACGTACACGTTCAACGACTTCGCCGACGGCGTGCGTGCGGCGGTCCCTGGCGCTGACATACAGGTAGGCCCGGGCCTCGACCCTCGGGGGCTCGGCCCGCGCAGGTACTACCGGATGGATATCAGCCGTGCGCAGGGAGAACTAGGCTACGCTCCACGATACGACCCCGAGGGGGCGGTCAGAGACTGGATCGAGTGGACGGAGCGACTCGAGTTGACCCAACATGACCGCAATCGCGATCGGTGAACGCGTCTAAGATCTCTTGAATAAAGCTGCCACCTAAAGCACCCCACTAGAGCTTTTGCCAGTAACGCCGGCCTTCGACCCTTACGAGTCGCCCGAACCCGGGCGAGGGGAAGTGCCCTGCCAGGAGCAATGAACCCTGCTCTTCGACATCGTCCAAGACAGCTGTTCGTGAAACGACTGCCTGGCCGGGGTTAGCATCAGCCCGAGAGGTCCACGTCACCTCGTGCACCTCGATTGGCATGTGCAGCAGATCTCCTGTGATAATCGCTCTCTCCCCCTCTGATGCGATGAGGATCGACATGTGGCCTGGCGTGTGCCCAGGGGTAGGTAAGGTCGTGATTGCGCTAGTGATAGAGTGCTCGCCATCGAAGAGGTCAAGCTTGCCAGTCGATTCGAGGGGTTGCACCTGATTTAGGAACGGGCGCGTTTGCCGCGCCAGAGCTTCGTCCGGATCGGAGATGGACCGCTTGGCCTTAGCGACGGAAGCTTCCCAATCTCGCATTGGCACGAGGTAGCGTGCACGGGGGAAAGTTTCCGCCACAACACCTCCTTCGTAGGTCAGATTCCAGCCCACATGGTCGACGTGGATGTGGGTCATCAAGACGATGTCCACTTCATTCGGCGGCACTTCTTTGGCCATGATATCGTCTAGTAGGTGCCCGTAGTCCGAGATCCCAGCGCTCACCGGATCAGGTCCGAGACCAGTATCTACCAGGATGGTTTTCCCTTCGGACCGGAGCACGAAAGAGCCTACGTTCATGAGAACCCGACCGTCTGGAGTCAGCTCATCCATGTATGGGCGCCAAGATTCCTCAGGTATATCGGGAAAGAACTGCCCTTTATCGAACGACAATGTGCCGTCGGACACAGACATTATTTCGACGCTTCCCACGCGAATAGTGGATTTGTCGACCATAGGTTAATCCTTCGCTTCCACTCGCCGCACTATCTGCTGTTTCTGGCCTTTTTAACGATCCCGTACTGGAATCAAGGGTTGTCGCAACAGTTGATCCTGGAGTACTCGCTTACGTGACTTTGAATCTGTTAATCCTGGTTCGAATCGAGGCGGAGTAGGCAGGATGGACTCGCAGTGTGGAATCATGGTGTTGAGGGTTGATTCTTCAGCGCGCTCTGCTCTGGCATGATTCCCTGCTCTATCGCTTTGATCTGCAATGCTAGATATTTTGAATTAATCCGGCATTGGGCGAAACTTCCAGCGATAAACCACAAGCCCGGCTGGTCGGTCTGGCAATACATATTGCGCAATTCTAGGGTGTCCCCATAGCCCCAGATTGGCCCGATTAGAGAAGTGACATCGTCTCCAAATAACTCGCTTACCAGGTGCTCCTGCGATTTATAGCCGGTGGCCAGAATGATGATATCAGCATCAATTTGGCGTCCGTTTTTCATTTTCATGCCATTGGAGACAAAGTTGTTAATCTGGTCGAATTGAACAAGGTCTATCTTGCCATCGACAAGCAGATCTGAACAGCCGACGTTGAAGTAATATCCGCCGCCACGGGTCAAATATTTGAACTGCCATCCTGTGTCATCCTCGCCAAAATCAAGCCGGAACCCGATATTCGCAAGCCCCTCCAGGAGCGTTCGGTCCGTGTCGCGTGCTTGCTTGGTGAAGTGGCGCTGGGCCTCCTTAGTCAGCGGCAGTGGCATCGATGCCGTGATGAAATCACATTCGTCCAAGCTGCGGTTCTCGCTATAAAGGATATAGGGGAATTGCGCACTTGGTTCGATGTTGACGACGAGGCTGGAGCCACGCTGAACCATTGTGACTTTGGCTCCGCTCGAGTAAAGGTCTTGAGCGATGTCATGCGCGCTGTTGCCAGTGCCAAGAACGATCGCATTTTTCCCTGACCAATCCTGTCCGTCATGATACTGGCTTGAATGCACCGCAGGTCCGTCAAATTCGGCGAGCGTTTCAATATGCGGCAAATTCGGAATGCCGCTGACACCAGTTGCCATAATCACATGACGCGGCTCCAATTGGCGAAAATTGTCACCAGCTTGGCGGATGTCAACTTTCCAACGGCTCGTACCGGAATCGTAAATGGCCGAGGTGACTTCGCTTTCGGTCCAAAAATTTAATTCCATCGATGCGGCATAAGACTCAAACCACATGGCCAACATGTCCTTCGGAATATAAGTTGGCCAAGTTGGCGGAAATGGCATATACGGAAGATGATTGACGTGAAGCTGATTATGCAAGGTGAGCGCGTGATAACGATTGCGCCAATTATCCCCAACTCGGCTGTTCTTATCGACGATTAAAGTGTCGACACCAAGCTGTGCCAGGCGAGCGGCAACCGACAGACCAGCGTGCCCGCACCCAACGATTAGGACGTCGGGATTATGTGAGTCATAATCGCTAGCGGTGATGCGGTTATCTAACCAGTTCGGGCCATGAAAATCTCGGGAATACGATTCGCCAGTTGGTCGGTTCTGATTGATTTGTTCTTCAAAGCCGATCAATTCGTCCATGGCGGTGAAAAAAGTCCAGGCGCGCCATGTTTCGGATTGGTTTTCATCGGGCGTTAGGCGTAAAATTCCGCGGCAACGCGCCGCGTTAGTTTGGAATTGAATGAAGGCTTCTATCGCATCAGTCCCCGCTCGCCTAACAATGCGAGGCGGCGTTGCAGCGACGTCGAGCCGAAGGTTGGTGAGGTCGGTACCAGCTGTGAGGGCACGCAGGGTGCGGCAGATTGATTCATTGTGCGTGACGGTCTGCAGGCACCAGCTTAACGCCAGTGCGTCACGCCAATAACTATCCCCATGGAATAAAGCTACAAGATTGTTGTCGACCTTTTCGTTTGACTCGCTGGCGATGGCTTCGTTAAACCGGGCAAGCCAGGAGTCCACGACAGCGATGCACTCTTGGTCATTCATTTTTATGAGACTCTCGACGAAAAGAGGTTGATATTTGGGCCGCTGCCCTTGTCTGCTTTAGTCACTAGTAAGGTACGTCATTCATACAATTCGCGCACTCTTAGGGGGTTGCTGATGGGCTACCTGGACACGGCCCGCTCCTACAGACCCCCTCCAACGGGGGTACGAATCGACGAATTCAACGAATCGGTGGTCACAGCGACAATCAGTGATTCGAACTGTGGATGAAGCGGGTCGAGCAGGCAAGGCAGACGCGCGACGCATGGTTCGATACCTGCCTCTCCCTCGCCCACGCTATCGGTAGGAGATCGGTAGGAGAGATGAAGGCTCACCTCTCGCCCGCCCTCCAAGAAGAACTCACGTCTATGGGTGCCCGATGGCTAACCGAGGGGTCGAGGCTAACCAGCATGCGGCACAACACTGTGCAGGCTCTCTAGCAGAGAATGGGCGCCCCAACTGATGCCCAACGGCCCGATCCGGCTGATAGGCTCAGAGAGCCGGGCTGCGTAGCCTCCTCGTCACGACGTGCGACACGGATCATCGAGCCACTGAACCTCATCGATTGCGGCTGCCTTCGCGGCACTTCGAAAGCGAGTTGCCGAAGGGGGCGTTATGAGTTCCTCGGAGCCGGCGATAGAGGTCGTCGCGAGGCACCCCGACGTGGTGGGTGAGTGCCCAACGTGGGACGACGCTCTTCACGCGTTGCTCTGGACCGACAACCGGTCCTCGCGCGTGTACCGCTACACGCCATCCACGAAGCAGGTCGACACCGTGGTGGAGGGGCACGCGGGGTACGCGTTCACCTTGCAGCAGGACGGATCGCTGCTTTTGTTCATGAACAACACACGCATCGTTCACGTCGCCAACGGCGAGGTCAACACCGTCGTCGACGGCTTGCTAGGTGAGGAGCGCACGCGGTTCAACGACGTGTTAGTGGACCGCAGGGGGCGCGTCATCTGTGGGGTGTTGCCCTCGGAGGGTGTCAGCGCTGGCTCGCTGTACAGCATCGGCCCGGATCGAGAATCCACGAAACTCCATGGCGGGATGATGCTCCCCAACGGCATGGCGTTCTCGCCCGACGATCGTCTGCTATACGTAGCCGATACGCGTGCCAGACACGTGCTCGTGTTCGACTACGACCTGCCGTCAGGCGGGATAGAGAATCCGCGAGCTTTTGCCACCTTCGATAGCGACGATGACGGCGCGCCGGACGGGGTCACCGTGGACGCCAAAGGAGGGGTGTGGGTGGCCGTGACGGGCAGCTGGTCGGTGTCGCGCTTCGAGCCCTCCGGCGTGTTGGAGCGCCGCGTGGCACTCGGCGCGCGCAAGCCCACAAGCGTCGGATTCGGTGGCGACGACATGGCCACCCTCTACGTGACGTCGTCGAGCCGTGAAACCTCGGCAGGTGAGGAGCTTGGCGCGGAAGCGGGAGCCCTCTTCGCATGCACGCCTGGGGCACGAGGCCTCGCCGAGCACAGGACGAACTGGCGCCTCTAGAGCGCCGCAACGGAACCATCGCTGCGCCAGCACTGACCTGCCGTTTAGCAGGCCGTTAAGCTGGCGGGAGTGCGTGGGAGTCGAACCCACCCAGGAACGGGAAGCCGCCCCTGCAACGGTTTTGAAGACCGCGAGACCCACCGGGACCCATCCACTCCCCTATATGGCCGGACGAACGAAGCGGCGCCCCGCCGGAACGAGGCGCCACTATGTTAGACGTTCGCGAGCGAGCGCTTAGCCCTCGAGAACCTTGTCAATCTTCTTCTTCAGCACGGCCTTCGGCACGGCGCCGATCACCTGGTCCGCGACCTGGCCACCCTTGAAGATGAGCAGGGTTGGGATGCTTCGGATGCCGAACTCCATCGCTGTCTTCGGGTTCGCATCCACGTCAACCTTCGTGAAGTTGAACTTGCCTTCGTACTCCTCGGCGAGCTCCTCCACCACGGGCGCAATCATCTTACAGGGCCCACACCAGTCGGCCCAGAAATCCACCAAGACCGGGGTCTCCGACTCCAGAACCGCCGTCGAGAACTCGGAATCCGTAATATGCTGAGGCTTCGACAACAGACACCTCCGTCCTTTTCAATCCCCTAGCTAGTTGCTCGGGCTCACACTGAATCAGATGCACCAGCGCCGTCGGGGATGCGAATACCCCCATCAAGCCCCGGGAATCTAGACCACAGTATAGCCGCCTCGTCTACGCGCGGTCGCCTGCAACGCCTACGGCTGCTCCTCCACACCCACGGCCCGCCACAGATCGCCAGCACCCATGGGCATCGCCGGGGCCAGATCACGCACGCGGCCCGTATAGGCCCAACGCTCCGCGGATATCACCGGCATGAAGAGCCACGCGCCCGCGAGCGTGCGTACCTGAAGCTCCCGCACCAGCTCGCCGCGGCGAGCGATGTCGGACTCTATCGCCTGTGCCTCGATCAACGCGTCGATCGCCTCGTCGCTCATGCCCGTCACGTTGGACGAACCTCGGCTGTGCAGCAGTGCCAGCAGGAACCCGTTGGGAGTATCGATGGGCGGAAGCGGACCAACGAAAGCGTCGAAATCGCGGTCGAGCCAGACCCGGTTGAGGTAGGCGCCGCGCGAGAGCACGTCCACCGTCACGTCGAACCCAACACCTCGTAGCTGATCTGCCAGGGCAGTCCCATGCGCCACATACTCCTCGCCGAAGTTCGCGACCACGAGCGCGAACTCAGTTCCCTCGGCGTTCGCCTCGCGCAGCAGCTCACGCGCGGCGCCGGGCTCGTCGAAGGTGGCACGCAGCGTCGCGTCGTCGACCAGCCACGACGGATCCACCACCGGCACGCCCACGCCCACCGAACCGATACCGAACGCGTCCGCCAGCGCGCCGTGGGGGTCGAGCGCCTTCAGAGCCGCGCGGCGCACCAGCACGTCCGCAAAGGGTGCGTGCGCCGTGTTCAGGCCGAACAATAGCCCGCGCCCTTGACGCTGCACCACGGCCGAGGAGAATCCCTCTTGCGCCAGAGCCGCCCACTGCTCTTCGGTCACCTGCGCCATATCCGCACGGCCGCCTCGCAGCACGCCGACGCCCACATCCAGGCTGGCCGCCGGCTGGAACACGATCGCCTGAACCATCGGCTGGCCGTGACGCCAGTACTCCTCCCAAGCGGTCAGTTTCACCTGCCCTGACAATCCCTGCTGGTAGCGCCAGGGGCCGGAGCTAACCACCGGAGCGGTCCGCGGATCCTCGGCGTCCATCACCTCGGGCCGCACCATCACGGCGTACGGGCTAGCGAGCTTGATCGGCAGGTCAGGGTCAGGGAAGTGCAGGCGGAGCTGCACCGTGCGCTCGGTCAGCGCGAGGATACGGTCCACCGAGTCCAGCAACGCCACGTGGGGATAGCCCCGCGTTCGCAGACGCTCCAAGCTGAACACGACGTCGTCCGTGGTCACCGGGCGCGACGGCAAGCCGTCGGTATCCTGCCACCGCGCGTCCGGATGCACATCCATCTCGTACGTGATCTGGTCCACCTGCCGCCACTCGCTGCACAGATCGCATTCGACGACCAAGCTCGGCAGTGGGACGCCAGGGCCGGTGGCGAAGCGCAGCAGGCGGTTGTAGCTCAGGCTCGGGCCGAACAGCGTCGCCCACTCCGAGACCAGCCGATGCAGGTCGCGATGGTCCGCCGCCCCCGTCACGGCAACGCGCAGCGTGCCCTCGGGCGGCAGAACAGGTGTGGGTGTGGCTCCGGCGACCGCTGTCGGCGTCGCCATCGGGGGAACCGTCGCGGTCGGCATGGCGGTCGGCATGGCGGTCGGGTCTGGCCCGCAGGCGACCTGCAGCATGAGGCCAACCAGACCCGCGGCCATCCAGATCCAGGGGTGGAGCGGCAGGAGCGTTGGAGAGCCTCGGAGCGCTATTCTTCGCTCTCCTCGGGCGCGGCGCCCACCGGGGCAGAGCGAGCCGCATGCGGCTCGCTCCGAAGCAGGAACGTCATTCCCACCCTCGACACCATGCCCATCGCTATCACAGAAGAGGGCGCGAAAACCATCAGGTGCATAACGATGGCGAAGTTGAACGACGCGGCCGGGTCCACGTCCAGTGCGTTGAGCATGCTGATGATGGCGAAATGGTACGTGCCCAAGCCCCCCGGCAGCGACGGCACGGCGGACGTGAAGAACGTGGCCGCCACCAAGATCGTGGCCATGGTCAGCGGATGCACGTCCATATCCAAGCCCACGGCGAGCCCCCAGCCCGCCACCCCGAGCAACAGCCAGTGCGCCAGCGTCGCGCCGAACGACGCCCACAGCCGCAGGGGACGCCCTCGCAGCAGCGTCGCTGCCACCATCAGGCGCTGGAAGAATCGCATGCGATTCGCGATCGGGATCGCGCCGAGACCGCGCGAGACTGCGACGAACACCAACATGCTCACCACGAACATCACGAACGCACCGAACAGATGGATGCCGATCCGCCCGTCGCGCAGACCGGGCACCAGCCAGACGCCCGCCAGCATCAGCAGGCCCGTCGCGAAGATGTCGAGGATGTTGCCGGCCACCAGCGTGGCCAGCGCCATGGGGGACGGGACCTTGTAGCGACGCGTTACGAGCGCCATCTGCACGGGCTCGCTCACCATGCGGATCGGCAGCAGGTTGTTCAGGCCGATCCCCGTGTTCTGCGTGACGAACACCTGCCCGAACGTCGCCGGCTCGCCGTGCAGCAGCACGTGCCACCGCGCGGTGCGCAACAGCATCGCCGCGGCCAATGGCAGCAGGCTCAATGCGGCATAGACGACCGGGAACGACTGGAAGGTGCGTATCACCTCGCCCCAAGCGAGGCTTCGGACGGCCACATACGCCAACCCGACACTGGCAACGGCCCCACCGGTCAGGTGGAGCCACCTGTTCAGGAACAAATCGTGCAGCATGCCGGATCGAGCGCTTGCGAGCACAACGTTCTCCTCGCACGAGTACGTCGGCTAGAATCAGTGGCATGGAAGCCGAAACGCTGACTCTCAGTCATCCATTAGTCGATGGCCACACCCACGTGGACCAGTACGACCCTGCGGAGCTTCCCGAGCTTCTCGAGCGTGGCGGCCGCGCCAGCGTCGGCCTGATTATAGCAGCGGGCACCACGTTGGCCTCCTGCGAGCGGGTCCTGCTTCTCGCCGATTCCCACCCCATCATCCGCGCCGGCATCGGCTTGCATCCCGCCGACTTGCCCGGGTGGGTGGACGACGCGATGGTCGGCCGGCTGCGCGAGATGGCCAAGCATCCGCAGGTGGTCGAGTGGAGCGAGACGGGGCTCGACTACATGCCCAACTCGCCTGCGTGGGACGTGCAGCAGGATGCCTTTCGCAAGCAGATCAGGCTGGCTCGCGAGCTGGGGCTGCCATTGGTCACGCACTCGCGCGAAGCCGACGAGGATACGGTCCGCATCCTCACGGAGGAGGGCGCGAGCGAGGTGGGTGGCGCGTGGCATTATTTCGGCGGGGACCTCGAGCTGGCCACGCGTGCGACGGAGCTGGGGTTCTACATATCGTTTGCGAAGCCGCTGCTGCGGCTGGAGTTGCTTCAGCAGGTCGCAGCACAGATCCCGCTAGAGCGCACCGTCATCGAGACCGACTCGTTCCCCCAGCCATTCAAGAAATACCGCGAGCGCTGGACCGAGCCATGGCACTTGCCACAGGTCGCTGCCAAGCTTGCGGAGCTCCACGGTACCGACATCGAGACCGTGGCCGAGGTCACGACGGCGAATTACCTGCGCATGCTGAAGGGCCGCGTTGCAGGCGGCGATCTACCGCTGCCGGCGAGTGCTTAGTTCAACGCGCTACCGCTTGGCGAAAGTGCCGAAACTGCCCACGCACCCAGCCTTAACCGCGGGCCGCAATGCAGCCCACAGTCAGCCGACCTACGCCACTGCACCCTGCCGCCGCAGTGCGGCGATGTCGGCCGCGCTCAATCCCAGGTCGCCCAGAACGTCGTCGGTGTGCTCGCCGAGCTCGGGCTGCACGCTTCGCGGCCCGCCCTGGGTACGCGACATCTTTATGGGCGTGTTCACGAACGTGACGGGGCCGACGGCGGGGTGCTCTAGCTCGGCGAACATGTGCCGGGAGCGCAGCTGGGGGTCGGCTGCGACCTGCGCCACGTCCTGCACGGGGCCGACGGGCACGCCCGCCTCGGCGAGCCTACTTACCCACTCGGTGGTCGTGCGCCCGGCCATGGCCTCCGCGATCACAGGGACCATCTCGTCCAGGTGCTGGGTGCGGCCCCAGCTCGTGTCGAAGCGATGGTCATCGAGCAACCCCGGCCGCTCGATAGCGCGGCACAACGCGCCCCAGTGGCCCGCCGGGCCGTCCGAGGCAGAGATAGCCACGTAGCCGTCGGCGGTGCGGAACGCCTGCACCGGATTCACTACCGGGTGACGCGTGCCGAGACGCTCCGGCATCTCGCCCAAGGCAAAATAGCGCATCAGCGGGTTCTCCAGTATCGCCGCCTGGCAGTCCAGCATCGAAACGTCTACCCGCTGGCCTTCGCCCGAGCGATCGCGCTCGACCACCGCCGCGAGCACGGCGATCGACGTGAAGAGCGCGGCCGTTATGTCTCCCATGCTGACGCCGGGCCGCACGGGCCCGCCGCCTGGCTCGCCCGTGATACTCAGTATCCCGCCCATGGCCTGCACGATCACGTCGAGCGCGGCTCGGCTCGCCAGGGGCCCGGTCTGTCCAAACCCGGACACGGAGGCCATGATTACGCGCGGGTTGCGGACCTTCAGAACGTCGTAGCCCACGCCGAGACGATCCATGACGCCGGGCCTGAAATTCTCGAGCACCACGTCAGCAGTGTCGGCGAGGTTGAGGAAGACGCTACGGCCTTCTGGGTGCTTGAGGTCAATGACGATGCTGCGCTTGCCTCGGTTCACGCTCATGAAGTAGGTACTGTAGCGGGCGCCACTGTCGGTCTCGGCAAACGGTCCCGTCTTGCGCGACTGGTCGCCTGATGGCTCCTCAACCTTCACCACGTCCGCGCCCAGATCCGCGAGCACCATGCTGCAGAAGGGGCCAGCCAGGATGCGCGTGAGGTCGAGCACACGGATGCCGTTAAGGGGACCGGGCGCTGGGAAGGCGGGCATGAGAAGCCTCCGGGGTAAAGTGTGCCCGGATTGTAGCTCGCGGCACGCTGATGTTTTCTTGGTGGCTGAGATATGTGTGAATCCGCGACCTGATCCGCGTGTGCTCTCCCACGGTTCGCCCTATGCCGCGATCCGACCCCGCGTATAATCGAGACACCATGAGCGGATCCGTCGAAACCACGTTGACACTGCCCTTCACGTGCGACCAGGCCCTCAAGGAGTGGGCGGTCGCCATCCAGGCGCTTGGGGCCGGGCAGCAAGCGTTGATCATCCGCAAGGGCGGCATCCGCGAAGACTCGAACAGGTTCGAGGTCAAGTTCCAGAGGTTCCTGCTCTTCCCCTCCTTCGAGCACCAGCAGGAGGGCCTGCTGCGGCCTGAGTATGCCACCGGCCTTGCTGACGCGATGCGTGACGACGCGGACCCGGCACGCCTGACGTTCACGCACTTCGCGGTGGTCCACCGCGCCTTCCCGGTCACCGAGCCTGAGGAGCTCGCAGCACTATCGCCGCATCACATCTGGACCAACGAGTACGCGGAGAAGCGGCTCTGGTGGCGCCCGAAGCAGGCGCTGACGGCTATGGTGCTCCGTGTCCACAGGCTCGCCGAGCCCAAGCACGTACCCTTTCGGCTGGAGTACGCTGGGTGCAAGTCGTGGCTCCAGCTCTTGGACAGCGTGACCGTCGACGCCACGACGCCCGTCCTCTCCGAGGGCGCTTTTGCCACCGAGGCGGCCGCTATCGACGAAGCCATGACCTCCGCGCACGCCTAATCTGACGCGCCGTAATACTAAACGCCCCCGCCTCGTTACCCGGGGCCAGACGAGGAGCACACCGTGAAATACCGTCAGCTCGGAGCGACCGACCTCAACATATCCGAGGTCGCCTTCGGTGTGTGGAGCGTGAGCACCGGCTGGTGGGGCAAGGTCGACAAACCCGATGCCATCCTCCTACTACAACAGGCCCTCGAAGCCGGCGTGACACTGTTCGACACGGCCGACACCTACGCCGAGGGCTACGGGGAGACGATCCTGCACGACGCCTTCGGCAAGCGGCGCCACGAGATCATCATTGGCACGAAGTTCGGCTACGACATCCACGCGCCTCGCGAGGGCCACAAGGAGCGGCCGCAGAAGTGGGACGCCGAGTTTGTGCGCACCGCGTGCGAGGAGAGCCTGCGGCGGCTTGGCACTGACTACATCGACCTCTGGCAGCTCCACAACCCCCGTATCGACACCATCGAGAATGACGAATTGTTCGACCTGCTCGACGACCTGGTGAAGGAGGGCAAGATCCGTCACTACGGCATCGCCCTCGGACCGGACATCGGCTGGCGCCGGGAGGGTGACGCGTCGATGGCCGAGCGCCATGCGCAGACCATGCAGATCATCTACAGCATCATCGAGCAGCAGCCCGCCCGCTACTTCCTGGGCACGGCGCGGGAGCAGGGCACCGGGCTACTCGCCCGGGTACCGCATGCCTCTGAGGTGCTGACCGACGAGTTCACTGGCAAGATGAAGGTGGAGTTCGACCAATCCGACCACCGGGCTCATCGGCGCCAAGAGTGGCTCGACAATGCGTTCCGGAAGCGCGAAAAAGTGTTGTTCGTAGCTCAGGAGACCGGGCGGACGCTGGCCCAGGCGGCGATCCAGTTCTGCCTCTCCGAGCCCAGCATCGCCGCGGTGCTGCCGAACATCGTGCGCCGCGACCAGCTCGACGAGTTCGTCGAAGCGGCTCACGTCCCGCCGATCTCCGAAGAGGAGCTTGCAGAACTAAACCGCATCTACGATGAGGAGTTCATGGCGCTCGAGGACATCCAGCCAGAGCGCGTCAGCTAGGTTAGACACCCATGACGTTGTAGCCGGCGTCCACGTACACGACCGCGCCGGTGATGCCGGAGGAGAGGGGGCTGGCGAGGAAAAGCGCTGTGGTACCTACCTCCTCTTGGGTGATGTTTCGCCGCATGGGTGAGCGGCTCTCGTGGATCTGCTGCATGTCGGTGAAGCCGGAGATACCGCGAGCGGATAGGGTGTTCAGCGGGCCGGCAGAGATTGCGTTTACGCGAATGCCGCGCTGGCCGAATTCCGAAGCGAGCTGCTTCACCTCGTTCTCCAACGCCGCCTTGGCCACGCCCATCACGTTGTAGCCGGGGTACACCTTGTCCGCAGCGTGGAACGTCAGCGTCATGATGCTGCCGCCTTCGAACATGCGCTCGGCGGCGATGCGCGCCACCGGAAGCAGCGAATATGCGCTCACCTCCAGCGCTAGGCGGAAGCCTTCGACGCCGGTCGCGGAGAAAGCGCCCGACAGATCGTCCTTATTGGCGAAGGCCACACAATGGGCGGCGGCTATCAGAGGCGCAGTGCGTGCGGCCGCGTCCACAGCCGCACGCACCGACGCCTCGTCCATCACGTCGCACTCGACCGCCTGCGCATGGTCGAGGTCCTTGATGAGATCAAGCGCGTTGCGGCCGAGTCGCTCGTTCTGATAAGTGATGGTGAGGTGGGCGCCGGCCTCGTGCAGCTGCTGCGCGATGGACCAGGCGATGGAGCGATGGTTCGCCACGCCGAAGACAATGGCGCTGGAGCCCGCAAGATCGATGGTGACTGCCACGGCCTAAGCTCGGATCGCCATCTCGTCCAGGATGCAGGTCGGTGCGGCGGGGCCGAGACGGACCCGAGGCGTCTCCACGCCGCGGCGCATCTCCTCCTCGAGCAACGCGAAGTCGGCCTTGGGGATCAGATGCAATAAGCCCTGGAACGCTAGCGGCCATTGCTCAGGGGGCCACTTCTTCACGTACTCCATGCGTGGCGCGATCAGCCGGGCGTCGAGCAGGTGGCGGTCATCCAAGCGCACCACGGGTGCAATCTTCACTCGCCACGCGAAGTGCTTCCGGTCGTCGAGGCTGGGCCACGTCGGCGTGTCGTCCTCGAAATAGGTAGAAGTCACCGAAGCCGTCGCCGCGAACACTAGCCGCTCGGTGACGTAGAACATCACGCGATCGCCGATCTCCATCCGCTGCACCCGCTTGCGCTGTGCACGGCCCATGCCGAGCAGCGAGAAGCTCTGCTCAACGCACTTGTCGTAGTACTCCGGGCGGACGGCGACCATCCAGTAATTGCGTGGGGTAGCCATGTGCTGATGGTACCACGGCGCACCCGTGCCGGGCGCTGCTCCATTTGTCGCCGCGAGCGCCCGACGTGTACAATCGGAAGCGCTCATACCACACTCACGCTGTGAGCGACCACACCGCAGGCACCCCGATCGTTGACGCAAGGCCCCCCTCCGACCAGGGGGAGTCCGCCGCATTCTCCAGAGGAGTCCGCTCTTGGCCATCGCCACCAACCTGGGCTTCCCCCGCATCGGACCGAATCGCGAACTCAAACGCGCCATCGAGTCGTATTGGGCGGGCGATCTCACCCAGAAGGAGATGCTGGAGGCCGCGGGAGCCATCCGCCGAGATAACTGGCAGTTCCAGGCGAGCCAGGGCATCCAGCACATACCGTCCAACGACTTCTCGCTCTACGATCAGATGCTGGACACCTCGGTCATGGTTGGCGCTATCCCCTCGCGCTACGGCCACGAAGGCGGTGACGTCTCCCTTGACACGTATTTCGCCATGGCGCGCGGCGACATCGGCGGCGAGGACCGAGCAGGCGTATCCGCCATGGAGATGACCAAGTGGTTCGATACCAACTACCACTACATCGTCCCCGAGTTCGAGGCGGGGCAGGCGTTCAAGTTGTCCTCCACCAAGCCGGTTGACGAATTCCTCGAGGCCAAGGCGTTGGGCATCCACACCCGTCCGGTGCTGATCGGGCCAGTTACCTACCTCATGCTCGGCAAGTCTGCGGGCACCGATCCCGACCCACTCGCGCTACTCGAAAATATCCTTCCGGTGTACGAAGCCCTGCTCAAGCAGCTCGCCGCAGCAGGCGCCGAATGGGTGCAGATCGACGAGCCCACGCTGGGGCTGACGCTCGACAGCAAGCAACGCTCTGCGTACGGGCGCGCGTTCGCCCGGCTGACCGCCGCGGCGCCGAAGCTGAAGCTACTCGTCGCCGTATACTTCAGCGACCTCCGCGAGAACCTGCAGGTGGCCCTGGCTATGCCGGTTTCGGGCCTTCATGTCGACCTCGTGCGCGGACCGGACCAGCTCGACGAGCTCATCGCCAAGATTCCGCCAGAGATGTCACTGTCGCTCGGCGTCGTGGACGGGCGCAACATCTGGAAGAACGACTTCGAGGGCTCCGTGCGGCTCGTCTGGAAGGCGGTGTCCGCCCTCGGGACCTCTAGGGTTTTCGTCGCGCCGTCGTGCTCCATACTGCATTCCCCGGTCGACCTCGACACCGAATCGGCGCTCGATGCCGAGATGCGCTCGTGGATGGCCTTTGCCAAACAAAAGGTGTCTGAAATCGGCGTGATCACCAAGGCGGTGAACAGCCAGCGCGACGCAATCGCCGGCGACCTTGCTGAGAACGCCGATACCAAGACGAACAGGGGATCGTCGCCCCGGATTCATAATCCGGAGGTCCAGGCGCGCATGGAGTCGCTGACGCCAGAGATGTACGAGCGCCGCACCCCCTATCAGCAGCGGCGCACCGCGCAGCAGCCGGGGCTCAAACTGCCAGCCTTCCCGACCACCACCATCGGCTCATTCCCGCAGACACCCGAGATTCGCAAGGCGCGTGCCGATCACAACCGGGGTAGGATCGACGATGCAGCCTACGACAAGTTCATCAAGAAGGAGATCCAGACGGTCATCGGCTTCCAGGAGGAGGTAGGCCTGGACGTCCTCGTCCATGGCGAGCCCGAGCGGAACGACATGGTCGAGTACTTCGGCGAGCAACTCGACGGCTACACCTCAACCAAGAATGGCTGGGTGCAGAGCTACGGGACACGCTGCGTGAAGCCGCCGATCATCTTTGGCGACATAAGACGCACCCGGCCTATGACCGTCGAGTGGACCAAGTACGCCCAGTCTCTCAGCTCCAAGCCGGTCAAGGGTATGCTCACGGGACCCGTCACCATGCTGCAATGGTCCTTTGTGCGCGACGACCAGCCGCGCGGCACTACCTGCCGCCAGCTCGCTCTCGCCATACGCGATGAGGTCGTGGACCTGGAAGCGGCCGGCACCAAGATCATCCAGATCGACGAGCCAGCTGTTCGCGAGGGACTGCCACTGCGTAAAGAGGACTGGGACGATTACCTGAAGTGGGCGGTGGAGTGCTTCCGACTGGCGTCGTCCGGCGTGGAGGACCGCACCCAGATCCACACCCACATGTGCTACGCCGCCTACAACGACATCATCTCCGCCATCGCGGATCTCGATGCGGACGTCATCTCCATGGAATCATCCCGCAGCGACGGAGAGCTGCTGACCGCTTTCAGCTCCTACCATTACCCCAACGAGATCGGCCCCGGTGTCTACGACATCCACTCCCCACGCGTCGCCTCCGAGCAGGAGATGCACGACCTCATCGGCAAGGCTCTGCAGGTCCTTTCGCCGGAGCAGATCTGGGTGAACCCCGACTGTGGGCTCAAGACGAGGAAATGGCCCGAGGTCAAGGAGTCGCTTGAGCACATGGTCAAGGCAGCCAAGGCACTGCGATAGATCGCCCAAAGATGAGCAGAGACGCGTTCGAGCAGGCGGCACGGTTCTTCGTAGACACCGTCGCCCGGATCGGCGCGTCGCAATGGGACGAGCCAGCTCTCGGTGTGTGGAGCGTGCGCGAGCTCGTCGGCCACACCAGCCGTTCCATAGCACGCGTCGAGGAGTACGGGTCGCGGCGCGCGGACCGCGTCGACGTGGCACGTGCCGCGGACCACTACCACATCTCGCTAGCCCCTGCCGGCGCCAACAACCAGATCGCAGAGCGTGGCAGGGTAGCCGGCGCGAATCTTGGAGCGGAGCCTACCGACGCCATCAACGCTGGCCTTGACCGCGCCCTGGAGGCCATCGAAGGCGCTGAAGAAGACACGATCATCGCCTACGACAACGGCGGTATGCGGCTCGGTGACTACCTCGCCACGCGGGTCCTGGAGCTCATGGTTCACACCCTCGATATCGCCGAGGCCATCCGCGTGGAAGTCGAACCACCACGCGACGCCCTCGCCGTGACGCTGCACCTGCTTGCGGACCTCGCCGTGGACTCGGACCATAGCGGCAAGCTGGTGCTCACGGCCACCGGACGTGGCCCGCTCCCCGACCGCTTCTCCGTCCTGGGCTAGGCAGCCGCGGCCAATGCCGCATCAGTGCATGCCACGCGCGTCCTGCTGCTCGTCTGAACGAAACGCCGCTGACAGCTCAATGGGTTTCCCGTGCGGCGTGTTCAGATAGGCCTGGCGCCATTCCTCGGTGCGCTGGTCGATGGACGCGAGGCCGACGAGATTCTTTTCGGCGCAGAGGCATTCGAGCGCGACAACCCAGTGGTGATAGTAGGTGTCGCCAAGGTCTGGGTCTCCTGCGACTTGCGCTCGGGTAATTTCCCGGCTGAGCGTGGTCGCCCACTCGTCCCAGGTGAAGTGGCCCTCCTCTGACAGCCGAACGGCCAGCGCGAACGCTTGGGCCTGCCACGGCTCGTTGAAGACCGGGCCGTCGTCGTCGCGCGGGATCTGTCCGAGGAGCGCGAGATCGCCGCGTTGGCTGGTCATGAGATTGCCTGCAGGTACGGCTCCCACAGATCAGCATAGACCGCGGCGCGCGGCGCGGCGCTCTCGCCCCATAGCTCGCCCGCCTCGAAGCGCACGCAGTAGAGGTGATGACCGACGTCGATGCCCTCGACCTTGAGGTCCGGGAACACCTGCGCCCCATAGTAGTCGTGGACGATGCCGACCTTGCCGCGCAGGTAGCGGGGCTCGCGCGTGTGGCCCGACGGGTGCCGATTCAGCGCGCGCACGGAATCGCCGATCTTGAAGTGCGGGGGCTCGGCGGCTTCGCGCATGTAGTTCGTCCGGAACTGGGACGGGCCGGTGACGTCTTTGGCCAGCAGCTTGCGCGCCAGAATATCGCTCGCCACTGGGGACGACGCCTTACCCGTGCGCAGCTCCTCCTCGGTCACCAGTCCGGCCTCCAACATGAGGGTTCGAGCGCCCGCCAGCCAGTTCTCGTAGTAGCTGTTGCCCAGGTACTCTGCAGGCCGCATCCGCTCGCGCGAGTGCCGTCCCTTGTCGATATTCCACAGACCCAGATTGCCCAGCGCGCGGCTGATGCCGTAGACCCGTCCCTCCCACGCTTCGTGGAAGGTCGGCTCCTCGTTCTCTGGCTCGGCCTTGATGGGCCCGAAGCCCTCCATGCCGCCCATGTCGTGCACGCTATTCATCGGGCGAGTTCCGGCGTCTGCGCCTTCTCGACGCCAATCATCGAGTTACGCGTCACGAGTTCGGCCAACTGCTCATCGGTCCAGCCGTCCGTCCCCGCCGGGCGCTGGGGCAACACGAGATAACGCATCTCCGACGTAGAGTCCCAAACCCGCACCTCCACGTCCTCGGGGAGCTCGGTCCCGAACTGCTGGAGCACACCGCGAGGGTCGGCGACGGCCTGTGAGCGGTAGGGCGCAGACTTGTACCAGACGGGCGGCAGGCCAAGCACAGCCCACGGGTAACAGGAACAAAGCGTGCACACGACCAGGTTGTGGATGTCGCCGGTGTTCTCTAGCACGCGCATCTGTTCGCCCTGCTCGGGGATGTAGCCCATGGAGGCGATCGCGCGGGTCGAGTCCTTCAACAGCCATTCGCGGTAGGACGGGTCGGTCCACGCTTTCACCACCACCGCCGTTCCGTTCCGCGGGCCGACCTTGGTCTCGTAGGCGTCGACGATGGCGTCGATGGCGCCTGAATCGGCGAGCCCCTTCTCCACCAACAGCGACTCCAGCGCCCTCACGCGAAGCGCGACGTCGGACGGCGGCTCGGTGTGGTCATGGCCGTGGCTGTGTGCTTCCGTCACGATTCACCCCCGGTATGTGTCTCGAAGCCTATACGTCTGTCTTGGATCCAACTCTACTAGCGATGAATCTAGCCCTCGCACGGGCCGAGGTCAACGCACCAGCTCAGCCAGTAGCTCGAGCTGCTCCACGTGGTAGTCCGTCGGCAGCAGCAGCAGCTCGTCCATGCCGATCGACTCGTACAGGTCCATCCCTTCCCGGATGCGCTCCGGTGTGGCCAGCACGTTGCCAATCATTCGGTCGCGCGCCGATCCCGAGATCCACGTGTAGTAGTGGTCGACGTAGGCCGCGGGGTGCTCCGATGCCCGCTCCCCCAGCGAGAAATAGGCTGTGCCCACGAGCCTCGGCTTGCCGTGGCGGCCGTTCGCCCGCCACGACTCAACGGCCAGGTCGTAGACGCCGGCCAGCGTCTCCGGCGCAACGGGGCTGCCAAGGTACCCGTCGGCCCACAAGCCCACGCGGCTCACCGCCTTGGCCGACCGGCCACCGATCAACAGCTCGGGCGGAGACATACCGGCGAGCGACGGGCCGATGGGCCCGGCCTCCTCGCTGAACGCGCCACCCGTCCACACGCGGCGCAGCGCCTCGAGCTGACCATCGAGCCTGGCGCCTCGATGGTGGTAGGGCATCTCCTCGGCGAGGAAGTCGTCCTCTCGCGTGCCGACCCCGACACCCAGGCTGAGGCGGCCATGCGAGATGCGCTGGATTGTCGCGGTCTGCTTCGCTAGCAGCCCCGTACTGCGCAGCGGTGCCACGATCAGCGCGGTGAGCAGGCGAACCCGCGTGGTGCTCGCAGCGGCTGCACTCAGTGTCACCAGCGACTCCATGCTGTCGTATAGCAATCGGTCGACGATGCCAACGGAAGAGAAGGGGCCGGCGTCGGCGCGGCGCGCCCAGTCGAGCACCACGTCCGGCCCAGCGTCCGGGTGTGTCGCCGGCAGCCCTATGCCAATTTTCATGCGATAGCCCTCCAGGGGCGCGCTGCCGCCGTGCACCCACCACTGCCGCGTGGCGCTCGCCCTGCTTCGGGGGCCTCAGGATGAGCGGTTACTCGCGGGGCGCACAGTTTATCGCGTCCTCGGGGTCGCGACCCGTAGGGCCTAACGGTCAAACGGGGTGTGCCGAGGAGCGAAGCTCCTTGCCGGGGGCGAGGGGGTGTCTCTCTCAGGAAAACATCGCGGGCGGCAGGGTGGGAATACAGCGCCTGCCGCGCATGCCCCGGATTCCCATTGCGCCTCGCAGATCTACTATGCGAACGCCGGGATCACTTCTTTCCCGAACAGTTTGATCGAGCGCTCCACCATCTCGTTCGGCATGCGGCCGATGTGGAACTTGCCCGCAAAGTGGTCGTAGCCGATGCGCTCGCGGCCCGCCGCGATCTGTCGAGTCACCGTCTCCGGACTACCGATCAGCGCCAGCCCATTGTCGATCCAGAAGTCGAACGAGCGAGCGGACTCGCGGAAGATGCGCCCACGCTCGCGGATGTCGGGTGTGTCCTCGGTCCCCACGCCTCGGGGATTCGAGCCGAAGCCAACCCTGCTGGCCGAGACCAGCTCGCGTCCCAGCGTGTTCGCCTCCATGAGGTACTGCTCCGTCTCCTCACGGGCCTTCGCATCGGTCTCCGCCACGTGCACCACCCGCATCAGGAACTGGCGGGGCATCTGCCCGCTGTGCCCAGCCTCGGCCCACAACCGCCGCCAGTCCGCGAACTTCGCAGCCATGCTGTCATCCGTATCGATGTTCTGCGCCATGTGGTAACCGCGCTTCGCTGCGAACTCGATTGCGCGCGGGCTGTGCACCGCGGCCCAGATGGGGATGCTCGGCTTCTGGTAGGGCTGAGGTTGCACCAGGGCTTCCTCGAAGTGAAAGAACTTCCCATGGTAGGTCACCGGCTCGCCGGACCAGGCCATCTCGACGATGTCCATCACCTCTTCGCCCATCTCCTGGCGGTCGTAGAAGTTCATCCCCCATCGGATGAACTCGTGCTCGTGCACCCCGACGCCGGCGCCGAACTCCGCGCGGCCGCGCGAGAGCTGGTCCAGCATCGCAACCTCTTCCGCGAGCCGGATTGGGTTGTGGAAGGGGAGCTGCCAGATCATGGTCCCGAGCCGGATGCGCTCGGTGTGCTGGGCGACGGCGGTCAGGAACACGCTGGGCGAGGTCACGGCGCCCACATAGGAGCCCTGGTGCTCCAGGGTCCAGTAGTACTCGAATCCGGCCTGCTCCATCAACTTCGCCTGACGGATGTGGAGCTCGTAGACGTCGGCGGCCGAGGTGGCCTGCATGATGTCGTACGTCTGCATCTGGTCCCATACGCCGAACTCAAGCTTGCCGGGCATCGTTGCACCTCTACGCTCGCGGTTGACCGCCTGGGGCCGATTCTAGTCCACGGCCTAGCTGTTGGCGATTCGCCAAGAATGCCACGCCCGTTGACCCGCCCTTGCCTTGCCCATACCATGACGCCGCTCATCCCCAGGACAGCCCAAACGGGAGACAACTTTTGGCCGACGATCCCCTCCGCGAAACGGTGCTACACGCGACACACGTCAGCCTCGACGCGCGCATGGTGCCCTTTGCGGGATACGACATGCCCGTGCAGTACGAGGGCATCCTCGCCGAGGCGAAGGCCGTGCGGACAATGGCGGGCATCTTCGACGTCTCGCACATGGGACGGTTCTTCGCGTCTGGCCCGCACGCGCGCGCTCTCCTCGACTGGGTGCACACCGCTGACGTCGGTGAGTCCATGCCCGTAGGCCGCGCACGCTACGGCCTGCTGTGTAACGAGAACGGCGGCATCATCGACGACGGCATCGTCTACCGGCTCGGGGGCGATCGCTACATGCTGATCGCCAACGCCGCCAACGCCGTCAAGATCTACGCCTGGCTCGAGCGCTGGCGGGACGAGCGCTTCGCGGATATCAATCTCACCAACGACACGGAGCACATCGCCATGATTGCGCTCCAAGGTCCGAAGGCGACGGCGATCGCCGCTGAGGTCTCCGACTTCGACCCTCAAATACTGCGGCCGTTCCGCATCGCCGAGCTCACCGTCGCGGGCAAGCCCGTGCTCGTAGCCCGTACGGGCTACACAGGCGAGGACGGCGTGGAGATCATGCCTGAATCCAGGGACGCGCCCGCTTTGTGGGCGCTACTGATGGAGCACGGCGCCACAGCCTGCGGGCTCGGCGCCCGCGACACGCTCCGGCTGGAGGCGGGCCTGCTGCTCCACGGGTCCGACATGGACGAGACGATCAACCCGATGGAGGCAGGCCTGGACCGTTTCGTCGCGCTCGACGCCGGCGATTTCTGCGGCAAGCCGGCCGTGGCAGCGATGGCCAAAGACGGGCCGGAGCGACGCCTCGCCGCATTCCGAATGGTCGAACGTGGCGCATTGCCGCGGCCGCATGCTCCGATCCTCGCGGACGGGGCCGTGGTCGGCCAGGTGAGCAGCGGCGGCTATGCGCCCACGCTTGACACCAACATAGGCCTCGGCTATGTTCCAAGCAGGTTCGCGACCCCCGAAGAGGCGCTCCAGATCGATGTTCGTGGCAAGATTCTGGATGCCCGGGTGACTCATCTCCCGTTCTACGCAAGGCCCCGATAGCCCTCCCTTGCCGGATGGCCACAATTGGTGGAAGACGCAGAGGAAGACGAGGTAAGCCGATGCCAGTTCCCGCAGATCGCAGCTATTCCAAAGAGCATGAGTGGGCCCGGGTGCAGGACGACGGAATCATCTGCATCGGAATCACCGAGTTCGCCGAGCACGAGCTCGGCGACGTCATCTACGTCGATCTCCCAAAACAGGGGACTAAGGTGACGCAGCACCTGCAGATGGGCGAGATTGAGTCCGTGAAGGCCGTCTCTGAGCTCTTCGCACCGGTTTCCGGCGAGATCGTCGAGATCAACTCGGCCGTGGTCAGTGCTCCAGAGCTCGTTAACGAAGACCCATACGACAAGGGCTGGCTCCTCAAGGTCAAGCCCGCTGACCAGGCCGAGCTAGGCAACCTGCTCGACGCCGCCCAGTACGATTCACTCACCACCTAGCGGGCACCGCCCAGCCTTCCTGATCAGGAGCCACCTTGGCGGAGTCCCCATTCGCATCACCGTACATCCCTAACACGGACGACGACCGTAGGGCCATGCTGGCGGCGGTGGGCGCGGCCAGCATCGAGGAGCTCTTCGAGGACATCCCTGCGCAGTTCCGCCACCCCGAGCTGCGCCTCCCGGCGCCGCTGTCTGAGATGGAGCTTCGCGCCGAGATGACGCGCCTAGCCGAAGCCAACTTCAGCGCAGGCAACCATCCCAGCTTCCTTGGCGCCGGTGTCTACAACCACTTCTGCCCCGCCGTGGTCGGCCCGCTGGTCACCCGCGGCGAATTCCTCACGTCCTACACGCCGTACCAGCCCGAGGTCTCGCAGGGAACACTCCAGGGTACCTACGAGTTCCAGACGCTCACGGCTCAGCTCTTTGGGATGGAAGTCTCCAACGCCGGTATGTACGACGGAGCGTCAAGCCTCGCGGAGGCCGGGCTCATGGCGTGCCGCGTCACCAAGCGCGCTCGCATCGCGATCGTCGACACCGTCAACCCGCACTACGCCGACGCTGTGCGCGCCTACGCCCGACCCCAGGCCATCGAGGTCTACGAGATCGCAGAGAGCGAGACGGAGCTTCAGGCCGAAACGGCCTGCGTGATCGCCCAATACCCCAACTTCTTCGGCTATGTCGAAGACCTTCAACGGCTGTCCGGCATGGCCCATGCCGCGGGCGCCCTGTTCTGCCTCTCGTGCGACCCGACCGCCATGGCCATGCTGAAGCCGCCGGGCGCTTATGGCGCCGACATAGCCACTGGTGAGGGCCAAGCCCTCGGCGTGCCCATGAGCTTCGGCGGACCCTACGTCGGCATCTTCACCTGCCGTCAGGAGTACGTCCGCCAGATGCCCGGCCGGATCGTCGGCCGGACCGTCGACACGCAGGGCCGTACCGGCTACGTGCTCACGCTCCAGCCTCGCGAACAACACATCCGCCGCGAGAATGCGACGTCCAACATATGCACCAGCACGGCTCTTATCGGCCTTTGGGCCGCCATCTACACGGCGCTCATGGGCAAGCGAGGGCTGCGGCAAGTGGCGGAGCTCTGTTACCAGAAGGCCCACTACGCCGCGGCCCGCATCGCCGAGATACCCGGCTACGGCCTGCCCAAGTCCGGCACCTTCTTCCAGGAGTTCGTCGTAACCTGCCCCAAGCCTCCCACCGTTATCAACGTAGCACTCGAAGCGGACGGCATCATCGCCGGGCTCGACGTGAGCGATGCGATCCCCAACGGAATGCTCGTCTGCGTGACCGAGGTGAACACCAAGGAACAGATCGACAACCTGGTCGCCGCGCTCGAACGGGCAGGGCAGTCATGACGCAGCAGCAGCTCACTCAAGAGGCCCACGAGCGCCGCCGCGTGCTCATGGAGCGCAGCCGACCCGGCCGCACCGGCGCGGCGCTGCCCGCATCCGACGTGCCGCAGCAGCTCATGCCCGACGCATCGCTGCTTCGCAACGACCTAGAGCTGCCCGAGGTGACCGAGGGCGAAGTGGTGCGCTACTTCACACACCTGAGCCAGCTCAACTTCTCCGTCGACACCAACTTCTATCCACTCGGGTCCTGCACCATGAAGTACAACCCTCGGGTGAACGAGGCCATGGCCGCGCTTCCTGGGTTCGCCACCGCACACCCTCAGCAGCCCGAGCGCCAGATGCAGGGCTCACTGGAGCTCATCCATCGCCTCCAGGGATACCTCACCGAGGTCACCGGACTCGCCGCAGTGAGCCTCACGCCCCTCGCGGGAGCCCACGGGGAGCTGGCAGGTGTGCTCACGATCCGCGCGGCGCTTGAGGCCCGCGGCCAGGGACAGCGCCGCAAGATGCTCATACCCGACACCGCCCATGGCACCAATCCCGCCTCCGCGGCCATGGCCGGGTTCGACGTCGTCTCTGTCCCGTCCGACGCCAACGGCAACATATCCATCGATGCGCTCCGCGCCGAGGCCGACGACGGCCTAGCGGGGGTGATGTTCACGCAGCCGACCACCCTCGGCCTGTTCGACCGCAACGCCATCGAGATGTGCCGCATCGTCCACGATGCCGGCGGGCTCGTGTACGGCGACGGCGCCAACATGAACGCGCTGCTCGGTCGCGTGAAGCTTGGCGACCTAGGCTTCGACGTCGTGCACATGAACTTGCACAAGACCTTCTCCACGCCCCACGGGGGCGGCGGACCCGGCTCCGGACCCATCTGCGTCACCGACGAGCTGGCTCCGTACCTGCCGGGGCCGGTCGTGGTGAAGCGCGACGGCGGCGCAGGGAACGAGTACGCCTCGGAGATGCCCGAGCGCACCATCGGCAGGATGGGCGGCTATCAGGGCAATTTCGGCGTACTGGTTCGCGCCTTCACCTACATCACGCTCCTCGGCGGCGAGGGCATGCTGAACATCAGCGCCAACGCGGTGCTCAACGCCAACTATCTGCTCGCGCGCTTGCGCCCGCTATTCGAGCTGCCCTTCGACCGCTTAGTGATGCACGAGGTTGTCTTCTCCGCAAAGAAGCGACAGGGCGCCAGCGCGCTGGACGTTTCCAAGCGATTGCTCGACCTCGGCTTCCACGCGCCCACCATGTACTTCCCGCTGGTAGTGGCCGAGGCGCTAATGATCGAGCCCACCGAGACGGAGTCCAAGGAGACGCTCGACGCCTTCATCGAGACGCTCGAGCAGATTGACGCGGAGGCCGCCGCGGATGGCGACTTCCTGCATGGCGCTCCCTACAACACGCCCGTCTCTCGCCTCGACGAGGCCCGCGCCGCCCGCCAGCCGCAGCTCCGCTGGCGCGGCTAGGGATTGGCTGTGCGCTTGCGCTCCGCTATGGTTCCGCACCAAAGCCGCAGGGCGGGGGTTTGGCTTCCTTTGCGGGGTTGAGCAACGGTGAGTGGGTGCAGGGTCACACCCTGCCTGTCTTTTACGCCTTTACGCCGTATCGTGCGTGCCCTATTCTCTTGCCCGCAACGAACCACTCAGCGCCCGTTCCGGCGCTTGGAGGCGAACATGCTCGAAGTAGGTCAGCCAGCGCCCGACTTCACTCTGAAGAACCAAGACAACCAAGAAGTCTCGCTGAGCCAATTCAAGGGCGACAAGTACGTCGTCCTCCATACATTCCCTGCCGCGTTCACCGGTGGGTGAACGAGCCAAACCTCCTCGTTCCATCGTGCGATGAAACAGTTCGAGGAGAAAGAGGCCCAGGTCATGGGCCTGAGCGCTGACCCCAGAAACGGCCTCCGGACGTGGGCGAACTCGCTCGGCGGCATCACCCATCCGTTGCTGTCCGACTTCTGGCCGCACGGAGAGACACTGCGCAAGTTGGACGTGTTTAACGAAGAGAACGGCCAGGCGAGGCGATCGCTCTTCATCATCGACAAGGAAGGCATCATCCGGCACACCGAGCTCCATCAGGGTACCCTGCCCGACCCGGCGGCCGTGCTCCAGGAGCTGGAGAAGATCTAGAGCGCCTAGACCCCAGCACGCGGAACGTCGAGAACGGGGCACGCCGGCCATCGGCGGCCCCGTTCCCTTTCATAAGCCAGACACGCCACAATCGGCGCCGAGCGTCACCCTTGGACCCTAAGGCAGCAAACGCATCGCCCGCACTACGCGCCCCCTTCGCAGCAGGTGACGTGGCCATGCTGTACGACCGGCGCAAGCGCCGCTACCGAATCGTGCTCAGCGCCGGTGGGTCATTCTCCACCCACGTGGGAACCATCTCGCACGACGACATCATCGGGCGCACCGAGGGCTTCCATCTCGCGACCCGCAAGAAGAGCCGGTTGCTGGTGCTCAGACCCACGTTCCAGGAAGCCGTGCTCGAGCTGCCGCGGCAGAGCCAGGTCATCTACCCCAAAGACCTGGGCGCGGTGCTGCTGCGTGCTGACCTGTATCCGGGCGCCAATGTCCTCGAGCTCGGGCTCGGCTCTGGCGCCACCGCGGCAGCGATCCTGCGCGCGGTCGGACCCGCGGGATCGCTTCACTCGTGCGAGATCCGCGAAGAGATCATCGAGCCGGCTCGACGCAACGTCGCCGAGCTCGCGCCTGGCGCCACCAACCACGTCATCGAGGTGCGCGACGCCTACGCCGAGCCGTTCCCAGGCGAAGACCTTGACCGCATCATCATCGACATCTCAGAGCCGTGGCACGTGACCTCGGCCGCCGCCGACAAGCTGCGGCTCGGCGGGATCATCCTTTGCTATCTGCCGACGGTGCTTCAGGTGCATCAAGCCGTTATGGCGCTGACCATGGACACCCGGTGGCGGCTGGTGGAGACCGTCGAAGTCCTGGAGCGGCCCTGGCACGTGAGCGATCAGAGCGTTCGGCCCGAGCACCGCATGGTCGCTCACACCGGGTTCATCGTCACGGCCCGCCGCTGCGAACCCTTGCCCGCTGGCGAAGAGGACGATGCGCCAGCAATCGATGCCGCGAGCGGCGAGTCGGAGTCCGGAGGCGATGCCTAGCGAAGCAGCTCGGGCCACGTCGGCATCATCGGCTCCGGCGGCACTCCCAATGGCATATGACCCGGACCTGGCAGTGGCGCACTGACGCTGAGCTCCTGCGCCACGCCGTGCAGCCCTGCCACGTCGCCAGGCACATCCCCCTTGCGGAAAACCAGCACGTGGAAGGCACCCATGCCCGATGGCTCCACCAGCGTGTCCAGTGCTCGCAGATTCGCCAGCCGCGCCGCGCTGGACAAGTCGCCGCGCTCGGCAATGTCACGCCGGTAGGCGTCGAACCCCAACGACCGCAGGAACTCGGCCTGGCTGGATGAGCCCACGAACGCGAACCCCGCCGCGACCACAAGGCGCCGCAGCGACGTCAGCTCCACGTGCACACTGATGTCCTGATCGCCCACGTGGTGGTAGGGGTCCATGCTCAGTGTGTGCCGGTAGTAGCAGCGCAGCGTCCCGCGGCGGCGCGACTCATGGTAATAAGCAGCGGCCTCATGGCCGTAGTCGATGACGACCAGGTGGCCAGAGCCAAGCGCTGCGGCCGCTTCGACGGTCCATGCTTCAAGGCCTAGGTCGATCTCGGCGCGGTGCCCTTCGGCAAGACGCACGCCGAGGGAATCCAATCGCTCAACCACGCCCGACGCCGGCTCACTAAGCTCCTCGACGAACCCACCTTGCGCATCGAGTGCAACGCGTATCTCGCGCAGCTCGCCGCCCGCCACGGTCACGCGGTGCACCGGCATCGCATCCATCAGCTCGTTGGCGAGGATCACGCCGTGCGGCACCGATATCGGCAGCCCGCCTGCGCGGACCCAGTCGACGGTTGCTGCCGCCACGCGGGGGGATCTCACGTCGACGGCGGCGTAGCGCATCGCCGCGGCGAATCCAGGATCGACAGCCGCCGCGTGCTCGGTCACGTCCGCCGCGAGCCGGCCCGTTCCCGCGCCGGGCTCGATGACCCAGTATCGGGGGGGAGAGTCTGCGTCCCGCCAGAACTGCGCCAGCTGCCGGGCAACGAGCGCGCCGAAGACCGGGTGCGTCAGCGGCGCGGTGTAGAAGTCGCCCTCGGCGCCCAACGCGTTGCGCCGCACGTAGTAGCCACCGCGCGGGGAGTAGAGTGCGGCTCGCATGAAGTCGGCGAAGGTGATTGGCCCGCGCGAGCGGATCGTATCGCGAAGCTCGTCAGCGACGTCTGTCATGGTTCAAGACTCTTGCCTGATTATGGAGCCACGAAAAAGAGCGCCCCACGTATGGGGCGCTCGGGATGTGTGGACGTTGCCCTCGGTTAGGAGTTCGCCGAGAGGGGCTGGTTCCGGTGCGCGTGGCTGCCCTCCGACTCCCAACTGGTGATCTGGATCGAGTTCTTGAATTCGCGCCGCTCCCCGCATGTCCTGCACTTCCCAACGCTGGTGGGCCCGTTGGGACTCTCGATCACCCAGTGGTGATTACAGTCCGATTCGACCCGCTCCATCTGCTCGATCCCTTGCTGCGTCATTCGGTCCATTCTCCCCAATGGTGATGTGCGCTGGTTACCCGCGCTCCGCGATGGGCACGTACTTCAAGTCCTTAGGGCCCACGTAGTTCAACAACGGCCGCAGCAGTATGTTCTTGTCTTGCTGCTCAAGCACCTGCACGGCATAACCTGGCACGCGCGCCACGGCGAAGATTGAAATGAACAGATCCTCGGGTATGCCCAGCAGGTAGTAGACCGATCCCGACCAGAAGTCGACGTTCACACAGATGCCACGCTCCGCGTATGGACGCATGTACTCTTCGACCTTGCTTAATATCTGGAACCACTGGGGCTGACCCTTCTTCTGGGCCAAGACCCGCGAGCCCTCGCGCAAATGCCGCGCACGGGGATCCTCCGCCCGATAGACGGCGTGGCCGAAGCCCATGATGCGCTCGCGGCGGTCGTGCTTCGCGGCGAGATACGCCTCAACGTTGGCCTCCTCGCCGATCTCCAGCGCCATCTTCATCACGCCTTCGGCCGCGCCACCGTGCAATGGACCCTTCAGCGTCGCGATGCCGGTCACGACGGCGCCATGCAGGTCGGCCAACGTGGAAGCCGTGACCCGCGCCGCGAACGACGATGCGTTGGAGCCGTGGTCGAGGTGAACGATGAGGTCCTTGTCCATCAGCCGTGCGGTATCGTCGTCCGGTTTCTCGCCAAGGAGCATGTAGAGGAAGTTGCCGGCATGCCCAAGCGAGGGGTCCGGCGCAATGGGCTCGAGCCCGGAGCGGATGCGGTGGTGGGTCGCCACGACGGTCGGTGCCTGCGCGGCGAGGCGGATGCCCTTGCGCAGGGTCGCTTCGTGGGTGACCTCTTCCGTATCGGGATCGAATGCGGCAAGCGCGGAGATCGCGGTGCGCAGCACATCCATGGGGTGGGCTTTCTGCACCTTAGCGATGACGTCGACGACTTCTTGCGGGATGGGGCGCGCAGCGCGGAGGCTATCCTCGAACACGCTCAGCTGAGCCTGGGTGGGCAAATCGCCGTGCATCATCAGATACACGGTCTCTTCGAACGTGGAATTCTCGGCCAGGTCGTGGATGTCGTACCCACGATAGATCAGCCGGCCGATATCCCCGATGACGTTGCTCGATTGGGTATCGTCGAAGTAGACGTCTCGCAGACCTCGCTTCAACTCAACCTGCTGAACCATGCAACTCCTCCGCTCGGGCCGGTGCATCGAACCCCTGCCCAAGTCCTCGGAAACGCCATCCGGTCCGCTGTGTGGCGGACCGGCTTCGGTTCCTGAATCAGGCGCAAGAGAGCCCCTCTGATTTCCACTGAGCAGTTGCAGAACCACTCGGAGGTTTCGGGGCCGCATCGGAAGGGCCTATTGCGACATCCGCGCCAGATGCCTTGGTCATGCTCCGGAATCCGTTACAACTCTCAGATTCCAGACTCGAACCGAAAAATGGTAGCACCCTCTAAGCCTGGGTGTCAACGCGCATGAGGCCGTTGGTCACCTGCGGCTGGTGGGCAAAGCTGCCTCATCCCGGAGCCGAATTATCCGCTACCTGTGGCCGTGCTAGGCACGGCGATATCAGTTTCTGCTTCATTGGCTTTCGCAGCGAAGGAATCCGTCGCACTCTTGCGCAATCATCGGCTCGTTTCACCCCCTTGCGCCAGGCGGTTGTCTAGAAAACACCGTTTGACACTCTCTGCCTCGGACGCGTACTCTTGTACAGCTAAGGACTCAAGAAACGGCAGTTTCGCGGCGGCTTGGTTGCGCTATGGATGCGAATCCCGTTCATCTCGTGGAGGATTCTGGCGATGGCCAGTCGAAGTGAGATCGTTGTCCGCTTTGCGGGTGAGGGGGGACAGGGGGTCGTCACCGCGGCGGAGATGCTGGCCAGGGCTGCCACCGGAGTCGGATACCACGCCCTCACCTTCGCTACTTTCCCCTCCCAGATACTTGGCGGTCCTACCTGGACCCAAGCCCGAGTCTCCCGTTTCCCCGTCCTCAGCCCCGGCGACGCTGTCGACATACTCGTCGCGTTCAACACGCATGCGTATCAAGAGCATCGTGTCGAGGTGCGCGAAGGCGGCGTGATTCTCCTAGATCCCTCCGTCACCCCCGACCCCGGAGACACCAGCCACCGTTGCATCAGCGTTCCCTTCGACGAGCTCGCCAAGCAGACGGGGGAGTCCCGAGCGGCCAACATGGTCGTCATGGGCGGCCTCTCCAAGCTGATCAACATGCCCCTCCAGTTCCTGAAGGACTTCGTTACCATCCGCTTCGGCGGGCGCGAGGGCGTCGTGGAAGCCAACCACATGGCTCTCGATCTCGGCCTCGCTCATCTCGCGGACGAGGACGCGGTCGCCGATCTTGGCGAGGTGGACAAGCCCACCTACGACCAGCTTTTCATAAAAGGCAACGACGCGATCGCAGTCGGTGCCATGCAAGCAGGCGTCGAGACCTTCGTCGGCTACCCAATCTCCCCTGCCACGCCCCTCCTCCTCTACATGGAGCGCAACCTCGTCGGCGAGGGCAAGTTCGCCTACCAGGCCAGTTCCGAGATCGAATCCATCACGGCCATCCTCGGCGCCGGATTCGCCGGTCGCAAAGCCATGACCGCCACCTCGGGGCCAGGCTTCACGCTCATGGGTGAGGGCCTGGGCCTCGCTTGGATGACCGAGATTCCCTGCGTAGTCGTCGATGTGCAACGAGGCGGCCCAGCCACCGGTCTGCCGACCAAGACGGAGCAATCCGACCTGCTCGCCGCGCTCAGCCCGGCTCACGGAGACTCGTCCATACCCGTCATCGCGCCGGGCACCGTTGAGGAGTGCTTCTACGCCACGATCACCGCGTTCAACTGGGCGGAGCGCTACCAAGGACCGGTCATCCTACTCAGCGAACATTCCCTCGCTGAACGCGCCCAGAACATACCCAAGCCGGATCTCTCCACGATCGCAGTTGAGCGCCGCAAGATCTACGAAGGGGACAACGGGTTCCTCCGCTACGACTCCTGGGAGCTGTCACCGATGCCGGTTCCGGGCGGGCCGGGCGCCTACGTCGCCAATGGCAGCGAGCACGATTCATTCGGCGACACCACCCACCTGCCGGCACGCCACATCCAGATGACGGAGCGCCGCTTCAGCAAACTGAAACTGCTGAACGACTCCACCTACGAATCGGACAACACCAACGCGAACATCGCGCTCATACCATGGGGTGGGTCGAAAGGCTCGGTGCTGGAAACGTACAACTTGTTGAGGGCTCAGGGGATGGACGTGGCGTGGTATTACACCATGTTCCTCAGCCCGATGCCCGAGGACCTGCTTGCAGAGCTCCGAAGCAAGGACCTCGTGATCGTGCCGGAGCTAAACTACCAAGGACAGTTCGCCGGCGTGCTCCGGTCGCTCGGCGTGAAAGCCGAGGCCATGACCCTCTACACCGGCCTTCCCTTCAGAGCAGGTGAGCTAAGCGAGCGGGTCAAGCAACGCGTCGCTGGCGCGGGCCAGCAGACTCAGGCGGTGAGAGCATGACTACAAAGAACCCTGAATACGATTTCACCTGGTGCCCGGGCTGCGGCGACTTCGGTGTCCGCCGAGCGCTCGAGTTCGCCATGGTCGAACGGAACATCAAGACCGAGATGCCGATGACGAGCAATGTGGTCGTCGCGGGCATCGGTTGCTCGGGGAACCTCGTCCACCTGCTCGAGGGCGAGCAGCCGTATGGATTCCATGGGATCCATGGTCGTTCGCTTCCCATCGCGTTCGGCGTGAAGATGGGCCGCCCGGATCTGAATGTGGTCGTGGTCGCCGGCGACGGCGACTTCCTGAGCATCGGGATGGAGCACATTGCACCGCAGGCAGCCCGCAACGTGAACGTCTGCGCCGTGGTCATGGACAACGGCGTGTACGGGCTTACCAAGGGCCAGGCCTCTCCCACCACTGTCCCGGAAACCGTCACCAACTCCACCCCTTTCGGGAAGCTGGAGACGTCGGTCAATCCCCTTGACCTGTACCTGACGTTGGGGGTCACCTACATCGCATCCGGCTTCTCCAGCAAGCCCAAGGATCTATCGAAACTGATCTTCGACGGCATGGAGCACTCCGGCTTCTCCATAGTCCACGTCGCATCTCCCTGCACGACGTACAACGACACCTATCAGGAGCTGAAGGGGAACAAGAAGCTGGGGATTGCGCCGACTGCCTGGGCGATACCCGACGACCACGACCCCAGCGACAAGAACGCGGCGCGGTCCATCATCGCTGAGGGCGGCTTGCCCCTTGGTGTCGTGTACCGCGACACCAAGCGCCCGTCGCTGGACATGCGCATGGACGCGATCCGCGCTCGCGGCGGCCAGCAAGATGTCGCCACACTGCTCGCTGCCTACGACATCTAGCCGGCTCGGCAAGCCACGCACCAAAGGCGCCGCGCACGCCGGGCCTTTGGTGGCGAAGCTACCTGATTGCGCTACATTGCGCTACTTCCGCAGCAACTGTTCGGACTACGTTGACGAAGAGATGGCCCCTGCGCACGAGGCCAAGTTTCAGTCGCAGATGAACGACTGCCCTGACTGCAGCACCTTCGTCAACACCTTCCGCGCAACGGTCGTCACGCTACGCGATCTGCCCAGGCCGGTGACATCGCCTGATCGCCAAGACAAGAGCAAGGCTCGCATCGCCAGCGACGCCGACGGCGGCTCCGGCACACCCTAACTAGCTGAACCGTTCTTCTCTCCATGGGTCTCCACGCATGTGGTACCCGTTCCGCTCCCAGAAACCAGGGGCGTCCTCGGCAAGAAACTCGATTCCCTTCACCCACTTGGCGCTCTTCCAACCGTAGCGCCGCGGCACGACAAGGCGCACTGGGCCGCCGTGCTCAGGCCTCAACGGCTCGCCATCCATGCGATGGGCGAACAGCACGTCGTCCGACTGCATCGCCTTCAGGTCCACGTTGGTGGTGTAGCCGTCGTAGCAGTGCACCATCACATAGCGAGCCTCCGGCTTGGCCCGCGCCAGTAAGAGCAGGTCGGTGGCGCGCACCCCACCCCAGCCGACGTTGAGACGGCTCCACTGCGTGACGCAGTGGAAATCCACGGTCAGCTCCTGCTGAGGCAACTCCATCAGCTCGGCCCATCCGATCTCAACGCCCTCCTCGACCAAACCAATGAAGCCAAACCTCCATTCCTCCGTGGACACGCGCGGCGAGCCCGACAAGCTCATGACCGGCATCTTCGGCGTCACGTACTGCCCGCCGGGTACGCGGTCTTCCATCCCCAGGGGGATGTTCCTGGCGCCGAAGAAATTACCGATCCTGCGCAGCAGCTCCATGACCGCCTCCTGCCTTTGTCGATAGCCAAGCGTAGGCTATCATCGCCCCATCCACCCAGGCCCCCATCATGCACGACCAACCTCAGACCCAAAGCCCACCTCCAGGTCTGGCGATCCAAGCCACAGGCCTCACCAAGTCCTTCGGGCTCACCCCTGCTTTGCGGGAGGTCGGCTTCGAGCTCCCGTGGGGCAACACGCTAGCCCTGTTCGGGCACAACGGGGCAGGCAAGAGCACCCTGCTTCGCACCCTCGCGACGCTGGTTCGTCCCGAGCGAGGCACGCTGCGCATCGCGGGATTCGACCGGGCGACGCACCCGGCGCAGATCCGCGCTGCCGTCGGCTTCGTGGGGCACCAGCCTCTGCTGTACGACGAGCTTACGTCCACCGAGAACCTCCGGTTCTACGCCAAGCTTTACCATCTCCCCAACCCCGCTTCGCGTGTGCGTGAGGCGCTGGCCATGGCTGGCGCCGAGGGCTATGCCGGGCAACACGTCCGCACGCTGTCCAACGGCATGCAGAAGCGCGTGGCCATCGCCCGCGCGCTGTTGCACCGGCCCGCGGTGCTCCTCCTCGACGAGCCTGAGACGGGGCTAGATGCAGCCGGGGTGATCATGCTCGATGCGGCGGTACGCGCGGTGCGCGACGGAGGCGCGAGCGTGGTGATGACCACTCATTCAACGCAGCGCGGGCTCGTGCTCGCGGACCAGGTGTTGGTGCTTGCGAGGGGTCGTGTGGTATTAAGCTCGTCCAGTGAAGAGGTTACGGCGGACGGCGTACAAGCGCTGCTGGCGGGTGCGGCGTGAGCGCCTACCTCTCGGCCGCGCTTGCGGTCTACCTGAAGGACGTGCGGCTGGAGGCCCGGTCGAAGGAGACGGTTGGAGCCGTGCTCATCTTCGCGCTGCTGGTGGCGTTCATCTTCAACTTCGCCTTTGATGCCACACCTGACATCGTCGCGATCGTGGGCCCGGGGATCGTGTGGGTGGCGTACGTTTTCACCGGCATCCTGGGCCTCAACCGCACGTTCGTCCTGGAGCGTGACCGAGGGACGCTCGACGGGCTGATGCTGGCGCCGGTTGGGCGTGAGGCGATCTACTTAGGGAAGCTGCTAAGCGCGATCTCGGTGATGCTGGTGGTCGAGTTCCTCATGGTGCCGGTCTTCCTCGTGCTCTACGACATCTCCTTGCTCGACCTGCGGTTCGCCTTGGCGGCGCTGCTCGCCACCATCGGGTTCGCCGCTGTGGGCACGTTGTTCTCGGCGATCGCTGCCCACACGCGGGCCCGCGAGGTGTTGCTACCACTGTTGTTCCTGCCCGTCGTCCTGCCCGTAATCATGGCTGCCGTTGCGATCACCGCATTGGTGCTCGAGGGGGACGGCTGGAGCGCGGCCACAAGTTGGCTCCAACTGGTGGTGGCCTTCGATATCGTGTTCCTTGTGGTATCCTCGTGGGCGTTCGAATTCGTGCTGGAGGAGTGAGGGTGGCAGACCGCAACCAGCTATTCCTCGGCATCTCCGGTCTTCTCTTTCTCGTCAATCTTTATCTGATCTTCTTCTATGCCCCAACCGAGCAGGTCATGGGCAACATCCAGCGCCTGTTCTACCTCCACCTTCCCACGGTCTGGGTCGGTTTCCTCGCCTTCTTCATCGTGTTCGTCTCCAGCATCGCGTACCTCCTGAAGCGCGACCCGGTGTGGGACCGGCGCGCGTATGCCGCGGGAGAGGCCGGCGTCGTCTTCCTCACCGTCGCCATCGTGACCGGTGCGGTCTGGGCCAAGCCAGTGTGGGGCGTGTGGTGGATCTGGGACCCCAAGCTCACCACCACGTTCATCTTGTGGGTGATCTACATCGGCTACATGATGGTGCGTGCCTATGCTCCCAGCGGCGAGCGCGGTGCACGATGGGCGGCGGTCGTCGGCATCGTCGGCTTCGTCGACGTGCCCATCGTCTACTACGCGTCGGAGCTGTGGCGCTCGCTGCATCCGGAGCTGGTCACGGGCCCCTTCGCGGAAACGGGCGGGCTAGAAGCGGCCATGCGCACAACGCTCTACTTCTCGCTGTTTGCCTTCACACTGGTTTTCGTCTATCTCTTCCGAGAGCGCTTCGCCCAGCAGCGCGACGACGATACGCTCGCCGAGCTGCGCCGGGCCGCAGGCTAGAATCGACGTGACGCACGGCATCGCAACAATCCTCACGCTGTTGACCGTGGCCGGTGCTGCCCTCGGGGCCGCCCCGGCCCAGGCCTCGGATAGCAATCTCGGATTCCTACTGGCCGGCAGTGGGCTCGCTTGGGCGGGCTTCTTCGCCTACGCCTTCTACATCAGCCGCAAGAACCGCGAGACGCGGCGGGAGATAGAGGAGCTGCGCGACCAGCTTGCCGAGCGCAACGGGGACAAGCCGTAGCGCCCGCTGCTGCTTGGCAATAACGGTACCGGCAGCCCTCCCACGTAGCGTTTGCACACAGGGCACACCCCCTTGCCTCCGGCAGAGGGATTTCCCTCAGCACTCCTTCAAGCTAGCCCGCGAGTAGCAAGAGCCGCGGCCCGCGGTTAAACTAGGCCAACCTTGGAGGTCCACTCACTCGCTCGCTGCCGCTCAGCATTCGCTACGCTGGAGTGGCAAAATCCGCGGCACTGTAGTCCAGGCACAGTAAAACAGGAGATTCACACCATGGGCGACGAGCTAGAATTCAACCCGTATTACGGCGTGTTCCCGTACCACGACTTCGTTAAGGCAGAGGGTATCCCCGTGCACGAGGCGTACGCCGTAGACTGCCACACGGTCCAGGTCGAGCCGTGGGAGCGCCTCGGAGGGCTCGGCGCGTACATCCATCTCGCCGGGCGCAGTGACTATCTGTCCGCGTACGTCGTGGAGATACCGGCGGGTGGCCAGCTCAATCCCGAGCAACACATGCACGACGAGCTGATGTACGTCGTCTCCGGACGCGGAGCCACGACGATCGAGGAGCCCAACGGCAAGCGTCACTCATTCGAATGGGGCCCCAACAGCATCTTCGGCATCCCCATGAACGCCAAGCACCAGATCTTCAACGGATCCGGCACCGAGCCGGCGCGCCTATCAGCCGTGACCGACCTGCCCATCATATTCAACATCTTCCACCGTCCCGACTTCATCTACGACAACCCGTTCACGTTCGGCGAACGCTCGTCCACCGAGCGCTACTACGAGGGAGAGGGCGAGTTCCGCGAGGTCAAGCCGGGGCGTCACCAGTGGGAGACCAACTTCGTGCCCGACGTGCAGTCCTTCGAGCTTCCCCCTTGGGCTGCGCGCGGGGCCGCCGGCAACAACATCCAGTTCCTGTTGGGCGACTCGTCGATGCACTGCCATCTGTCGGAGTTCCAGCAGGGCACGTACAAGAAGGCGCATTGTCACAACGCCGGCGCTCACATCTGGTGCGTCACGGGCGAGGGCTATTCGCTGCTGTGGCGCGAGGGTGAGGATCCGGTGGACACGGTGCGCGTGGACTGGAAGCCAGGCACGCTGTACGCGCCCCCAGACGGCCCGACGTACCACCAGCATTTCAACGTGGCCGACGGCCCCTCGCGCTATCTGGTATTCGGCTTCGGCGGCGCACGCTACCCGGTGCTCGACACGAAGATGACCAGCTACGAGAACATGGACAAGACGACGAAAGACGGCGGCAACCAGGTCGAGTACGTCGACGAAGACCCCGCCATCCTCGCGCTCTACGAGAAAGAGCTAAGGTCCCGCAACCTCAACTCCAAGATGGGCGAGTTCGTAGGGCCAAGGAAATAGCAGATGCGACCCCGCACCCACTCGCTGCTGCTCAGCGACGGCGCTCACACAAACAAAACCGCCGCTCGGCGGCTTTAGTCCGAAGCCTTCAGGCGCACAGTTCAACAAGGAGACATACAAGATGGGCGACGAGATCGAATTCAATCCGTATTACGGTGTATTCCCGTACCACGACTTCGTGAAGGCGGAGGGCATCCCGGTGCACGAGGCGTACGCCGTCGATTGCCACACCGTGCAGGTGGAGCCTTGGGAGCGCCTAGGCGGTCTCGGGGCCTACGTCCACCTGGTCGGGAGGAGTGACTATCTTTCGGCCTACGTGGTCGAGATTCCGCCGGGCGGTCAGCTCAATCCCGAGCAACACATGCACGACGAGCTGATGCACGTGATATCAGGGCGCGGCGCGACGGTCATCGAGGACGCGGCAGGCAAGAAGCACAGCTTCGAGTGGGGGCCGTCCGCCATCTTCGGGATCCCCATGAACTCTAAGCACCAGATCTTCAACGGGTCGGGCACGGAGCCCGCGCGCCTCGCCGCAGTGACCGACCTGCCCATCATTCTCAACATCTTCCACCGCCCCGACTTCATCTACGACAACGACTTCTCGTTCCTGGAGCGCGCGAACGTCGAGCGCTACTACGAGGGCGAGGGCGAGTTCCGCGAGATCAAGCCCGGCAGGCATCAATGGGAAACCAACTTCGTTCCAGAGCTCGTCAACTTCGAGCTCCCACCGTGGATCGCCCGGGGCGCGGCCGGCAACAACATCCAGTTCCTGCTCGGCGACTCGTCGCTGCACTGCCACATATCGCAGTTCTTCGAAGGCACGTACAAGAAGGCGCATCGCCACAACTCCGGAGCCCACATCTTCTGCGTCACCGGCGAGGGCTACTCGTTGCTGTGGCACGAGGGGGATAACCCCGTGGACACCGTGCGCGTGGATTGGAAGCCAGGCACGCTGTACGCGCCGCCCGACGGACCCACGTACCACCAGCACTTCAATGTGTCGGAGGGCCAGTCGCGTTATCTCGTCTTCGACTTCGGCGGCTCGCGCTACCCCGTGCTCGACTCCAAGATGTGGACGTACGAGAACATGGACGTCTCGGCCAAGGACGGCGGCATGCAGATCGAGTACGAGGACGAGGACCCACGCATCCTGTCGCTGTACGAAGATGAGCTCTCCACCCGCGGCCTCAAATCGCGCATGGAGGAGTTCATCAGGCCTCGCTAGCGACAGCGACTCGCTCGCCGGGGAGAGCCACGAGCCCCTCAGTGGCGTAGAATGGAAACGCCGGGGAAGCGGCCGGGGGGACAAACAACGTGCAGTACACACCGGCAGAGCTGCCGCAAGCGGAACCCGCCAGCACCGGGGTCGGCTCCGTGCTCACCCCGCGCCGCAAGTTGCTCTTCGTCGCCGCCGTGCTCGTCGTCGCCTTTGGCTATTTCGGCTACACCGCCTTCCAGAGCGCCACATCCTTCTACTTCACCGTCGACGAGCTCGTCCAGCGTGGCCCCGTGAGCAGCGAACGCAGCGTGCAAGTCAAGGGCACGCTCGAGCCATTCACCTTCGAGCGAGCCGACACGGCCACGACGCTCGCCACGTTCCGTCTGGAGGAGAACGGCGCGCGGATCGACGCGATATACGACGGCGTGCTGCCGGACCTGTTCTTCAACCCACACTCTGAGCTCGTCCTGAGTGGGACGTACGGGGAGGACGGTGTGTTCGTAACCGAGCGCGTGCTCGTCAAGTGCCCCTCCAAGTACGAAGAGCTGGACGTCGACAACCCCTACGGCGACGTGCCCGTGGCGGGCTGACCACCCGCACCGCTGGCCCTGGGAGGCAAAGAAAAAAACCTGAGCCTTCGAGCGGCACGGGGCATCTGTTCGAGGACTTGTTCCGCTACGCGGTGATTTTTTCTCCTGCGCGCGCTTCGCCACCGGCCCCGGCGTCTTCAGCTGCGGCAACCTTCACACGAGCGTCGGGCAGGTCATACAGCGCACCGCACTGGATGCATTGGTGGGTAGTCCCCGTACATACCTCCGACCCGAGAAGGTCCCCACCGCAGTGTCGGCATCCTTTCCACAACATCATCTGCTCGCCTCCTAATCCAGCACCCAAGCCTCTCCGCTTGGTGGTACGAGCATCGGCTGCTCGACCTGTTTCACTCTGGCGCTATATTTGATAACGCCCCCCGCCTGACGATGTCACGGACGTCACCCAATCTCGGTGGGTGTTTTCTCTCAATCTTCTATCGCCATGGTATATGCCTTGACACACATCGTATCAACTTGTAGAGTAACGGCAAGCGCCGGATGGCGCCACCAGCAGATGACAGCGAGCACCATGCAAGTCAATGAGCCACAGGACGCACGCAGTAAGATGCGAACGCTGTTCGAAGGATTCTTGGCGTCGGGCGCCCCGCCCGCGCGGCAGCGACCGAGAGCCCGGAGCGAGCACTCAGCGCCCGAGCCGATAGCTGCGTCCGATGGTGGACTCTATATCATCAGCGTCGCCGCCCGCATCCTATCCATGCACCCACAGACGCTTCGCAAGTACGAACGGGTGGGACTGGTGCAGCCGTCGAGGACTGTGGGCATGCTGCGGCTGTATTCAGAAGAGGACATCGCCAAGCTGCGCATGATCAAGTACCTCGTCGACGAGATTCGCCTGAACCTCGCCGGTGTCGACATGGCCCTGGCCGTGTTCGACCTCCTCGCCCAGGCCCGCCACGAGATACATCGGGCGCCTTCCGCCGCCGCGCGAACGTTCGAGCGAGCCTACGTCGAAATCACCGAGCTGTTGCAGGGCAGGCAGGCCTAACCGCAGCGCTCACGAGCGAGATATGCAAACAGACGACACCGAAACGCAGGGCGCCGAGACGACGGAGAACGAGGCGGTCCAGAACGCTGATGCCGACGACGCACCCCAAGCGGCGGCGGCAATAATGGAGCAGGAGCGCGACCAATTCAAGGCGCTCGCCCAACGCACCCAGGCCGATTTCCAGAACTACAAACGGCGAATGGATGAGGAGCGGGGCATGATCTCCCGCAACGCATCGCAGCAGGTCGTTGCGCGCGTCCTGCCCATCCTCGACGACCTGAAGCGAGGCGTAGACGCGTTACCGGAAGAGGCACCCGCTGCCTGGGGCGACGGGGTCAAGCTGATCATCCAGAACCTTCAAGCGCTGGTGGCAGCCGAGGGTGTGGAATCCTTCGAGCCGTTGCCGGGTGAGACGTTCGACCCGACCCAGCACGAGGCTGTGTACTATGAGCCAACCGCCGACCAGCCGGCCGGTGCGGTGCTCTCGACGGTGCGCCCGGGCTACCGTGGCGCCAACCGCATCCTGAGGCCGGCGCAAGTTGTCGTGGCTCGAGAACTTGAAACTACATCAGGTCAGTAGGCCCGCACCGGCCTGCGAACCTTCGAGCGAGGAGAAGAAATGGCGAAAGTGATCGGTATTGACCTGGGCACGACCAACTCGGCCGTGGCCGTGATAGAAGCGGGGGAGCCGGTGGTGCTCGAGAACACGGAAGGCGGGCGCACAACTCCGTCAGTCGTCGCGGTCAACCCCAAGTCGGGTGAGCGCTACGTCGGCATGGTCGCCAAACGCCAGGCAGTGACCAATCCGGAGAACACCGTCTACTCCGTCAAGCGCCTCATGGGGCGCAAGTTCGCCGAGGTGCAGGAGGAGATCAAGACTCTCGGGTACACGGTGAACTCCGGCACCGGCGGCGACGCAGCCGTCCACATGGGCGACCGCGGCTACAACCCGCCCGAGATCGCGGCCATGGTGCTCCAGAAACTGAAGGCCGACGCCGAAGCCAAGCTCGGCGAGACGATCACCCAGGCCGTCATCACAGTGCCCGCCTACTTCAACGACACCCAGCGTCAGGCCACCAAGGACGCCGGCACCATCGCCGGGCTCGAAGTCCTGCGCATCATCAACGAGCCGACCGCGGCCTCGCTTGCCTACGGCCTGGACAAGAAACAGGACGAGATCATCGCCGTCTACGACCTGGGAGGCGGCACCTTCGACATCTCGATCCTGCACATCGGCGACGGCGTCTTCGAGGTGAAGGCCACCCATGGGGACACCCGCCTCGGCGGCGACGACTTCGACCAGCGCATCATCGACTGGATGGCCGACGAGTTCCGCAAGGAGCAGGGCATCGACCTGCGCCAGGATCGCATGGCGCTCCAGCGCCTGAAGGAAGCGGCCGAGCGCGCCAAGATCGAGCTCTCGACCGTCATGCAGTCCGAGATCAACCTGCCCTTCGTCACCGCCGACGCCTCTGGGCCCAAGCACATGGCTATGTCGCTATCTCGCTCCAAGCTGGAGCAGCTCACCGCCGATCTGGTTGCACGCACCGTGGAGCCATGCCAGCAGGCCATCAACGATTCCGGCGTGTCCAAGGCGGACATCGCTGAGGTTGTACTCGTTGGTGGCATGACCCGCATGCCCGCGGTGATCGAGAGCGTCAAGGAGTTGTTTGGCAAGGAGCCGAACAAGGGGGTCAATCCCGACGAGGTGGTCGCGGTCGGCGCCGGAATCCAGGCCGGCGTGCTCCAGGGCGAGGTCACCGACATACTGCTGCTTGATGTCACTCCACTGTCGCTAGGCATCGAGACGCTCGGCAGCGTCGCAACGCCGTTAATCAAGCGCAACACCACCATACCCACCTCCCACACCGAAACGTTCACCACCGCGTCCGACGGGCAGACCAGCGTGGAGATCCACGTGCTCCAGGGCGAGCGCACCATGGCCACCGAGAACAAGACGATCGGCCGCTTTAATCTCGACGGCATCGCTCCTGCCCCTCGCGGGCTACCGCAGGTCGATGTCAGCTTTGACATTGATGCCAGCGGCATCTTGAGTGTCTCCGCTAAGGACAAGGCCACCGGCAAAGAGCAGCGCATCACCATCACTGCAAGCTCCGGCATGTCCAGTGACGAAGTCGAACGGCTCGTGAAGGAGGCCGAGGTCCACGCTGAGGAGGACGCGCAACGCCGCGAGCTCGTCGAGGCGCGCAACCAGGCCGACAACGGCGCCTACCAGGCCGAGAAGACCCTGGCCGAGCACGCCGACAAGATCAGCGAGGAGCTGAAGACCGAGGTCGAAGAGCAGATCGCAGCTGTGCGCGCCGTCCAGAACAGCGAGGACTCCGCCGCCATCCGGTCAGCTCTCGAAGGGCTCGGCGCCACCCTAACCAAGATCGGGCAAGAGGTTTACGCGAACCAGCAGGCCGAAGGCGCCACCGGGGAGGGTGACGCCGCGAGCGACGAGGCAAGCAATACCGCCGAGGGCGGCGACGCTCCGTCGGACGGCGATGGCGAAGACACGGTCGAAGGCGAGTACCGCGAGGTGTAGGCGCCCCTATCTTCCGTAGTCGTCCTCGAGCCGGACCACGTCGTCCATCTCGGTGGTGCTCACTTCGAGGATGAGGCCGCCCTCGGTGCCCACCCCGCGCATGCGGTGGACGGTGCCCGGCGCAATCATGTACGGTTCGCCCTCGGCCATGGACAGCACCTCCTCAGGCATGCCCGGCCGCGTCCACGCGAGCTCGATCGCTCCTGAGATCAGAATCAGCGTCTCGCGCTTCCGCTGGTGGTACTGCTTGCTCAGCCGTTGGTCCTGAGCGATGAACAGGTGCTTGATGCAATAGCGGTCGTTGAGCTCCAGCACACGCTCCCAGCCCCACGGCTTGTCGATATAATCGCCCGTCTGCATCGGCACCCCTCTACCGCAGTCGCTCGCCACGCAGGTCGATGACGCCGTCCGCCAGTGTCGACAGCATGTGCCAGGCGTGGTCGTCGTCGCGCGCCGACTCCATGTCGCCAGCACGATACCAGTCGAACAATACGTCCCGTGCCCCGAGCTCGGCAAGCAGCACCAGATCCTCTAGGATCTGTGCCAGTGAGCCGACGCCGATGAGGCGGTCCGGCTCACCCACTGGCTCGTCGCGCAGATCCAGCTTGATCCGCGGGCACAGCGCAGGCGTCGGCCGCTCCCCCTCGCTCGCCAGCTCGCGCAGCCGCGGCATCCCCACGTCGCTCAGCCAGGCGGGCGTCATCCCGTTGGGGTGCCACGCCGCGTCGAAGCGCACCGCGCGGCGCATGGCGGCGGCGCTGCGTCCGCCCACCCACACCGGCGGATGGGGGCGGTCCGCCGTGACTACGGGTCGGGTGCCTGACACGCTGTCGAGCTGGACGAAATGTCCGTGGTACGTGACCTCGTCCTCCGTCCACAGCGCGTGGATAATCTCGAGGTATTCGTTGGTGATGGCACCGCGCCGGTTCAGCGGCACGCCGAGAACCGCGAACTCGTCCGCATTGCCGCCCACGCCCACGCCGAAGATGAAGCGTCCGCCGCTGATCTGGTCGATGTTGGCCACCAGCCGCGCAACCTGCACCGGATGGCGGTAGGGGAGCACGACGACCGTGGTACCCAGCTCCAACGTCGTGGTCTGGCCTGCGAGCCATGCCAGCGTTGCGAAACAATCGTAGAACGGCTCCGGATAGCGGGAGCGGACGCCCGGTGTCAGCGCGATGTGGTCGGAGACCAGGGCGAAATGGAATCCCAGTGACTCCGCGATACGCGCCCGGCTCGCGAGCTGCTCTGGCCGCTCAATGGCGAAGTTGAGTATGTTCACGCCGAATCGCACGACCGCTCGCTCCTCTCGCCCCATCTTCTGGCAGGGCAGGCGGAATCATCGCATGGCGAGGCGCTCAGGCCAAGCTGCCGCACCTCGCCGGTGGTCGCAGCATCCAACGGCGAAACGGAAAGCATGCAAGGGCAGATCACGAGAGTGAGGGACAGCATGCTGATCGAAATGAACGGCGTGAACACAGACGCCAACGTATCCGTCGACCTTGCCAGCCTGAGCCGAACGGTCGAGTCCCGCGACTTGTTCCAAGGGCTCGAACGGACCTAGGCTTTCCCGTGCTGCGCAACCTGGCCAAGCTGCTGGTGAGCCAGGTGGATCGCCAGCTCGCCCACACCCTGGGATGACGCACAGGGCTATTCGATGGCGCTGGCGGCGAGGCGCTCGTCGTCGAAAGCTAGGCCCAGGCCGGGGGCTTGCGGCACGGCAATCATGCCCCCGGCCGGTTCGGGCACCGCCTGAAATAGCGGGAACGACCAGGGCATATGCTCCAGGCTTAGCCCGTTGGGCACCGCAGCAAGCCCGTGGATCAGTATTTCGGGAGCGAGATGGCTCACCACGGGCATGTTGAAGGCCTCCGCCATGTGCGCAACCTTCATCCATTGCGTCAGGCCGCCCACGCGCATCAGGTCGACCATCACAATGTCTATGGAGCGCTGCTCGAGCATGTGACGGAAGGGCGCGATGCCGTAGTGGTACTCCCCCGCCGCGATCGGCGTGTCGAGCGCATCCGCAATGAGTGCGAGGCCCGCGAAGTCCTGGTGATTGATCGGGTCCTCCAGCCAGTAGATGCCGTATTCGGCCATCACCCGGCCGATGGAGATTGACTGGTTGACGCTCCATCCCTGGTTGATGTCGATCATCAGGTCAATGTCGGGCCCGACCGCCTCGCGCACCGTGCGGATGCGGGCGATCTCCTTCTCCGCCGTGTCCTCGGCGCCGAGACGGAACTTCATGGCGCGCCAGCCCTCCATCACCAGGCGCTCGGCCGTTTCTGCGAGATCGGCCAGGCCAGACGGCCGCCATAGGAAGCCGCTGGCATACGCTGGGACGCGATCGCGAAAGCCGCCGAGCAGCTTGTAGACCGGCTGTCCAAGCTTCTTCCCCTTGATGTCCCACAGCGCCACGTCCACCGCCGATATGCCGCGCATCAGCAGGCCCGCCGTGGCGCCATTGCCACCGATGCGCGCCAGCTTCGCGCCTACTGCCTCCGTGTCCATGGGGTCGTCGCCGATTGAGGCCTCCGCCATCGCATCGACGACCGCCTTCAGCGCTCGCGTGAGCGAGGCCTGCGCGAAGCCCGCGAATCCGATGCCTTCGATGCCGTCGTCGGTGGTGAGCCGCAGGGTCACGAAGTCCGACGTGGCCCCGCCGGGCCACGGGCTTGGATCCCGCGGCAGCCGCACCGCCTGCGTCTCGAACCGGGCAATCTTCATACGCTCTCCTTCGACGCCACGGTCGGATGACGGCTATGCTAGACCGTGCAATGGGAAGATCGTCCGCCGTATCTCCGCGACCTGCTGCTGTGCATACGCTCGCGTCTCCTCCCGCACGTCAGCCTCCACCGGCATCTCGCCGTCGCGCAGCTTGCCGCTCTCCAGGAACCCTTCGGAGCCCGGCGGCAGATCCTCGGGCCACTCGCGGCCCAGCATGACGCCGTAGGCGAGCGTCCAACAGCGGGGCACCGCGTCTAGGTCGTACCCACCCCCGCCAAAGGCCAGCCACGGATAGCCCATCGCACCCAGCCGCTGCACGGTAGCGCCGTAGCCATGCGTCGTCAGCGCCAGGTGCGTCAGCGGGTCATGGATGTAAGCGTCTGCGCCCAGCTGCGTAGCGATCACATCCGGCGCGAATGCCTCCACCAGCGGAGGCACCACGGCGTCGAATGCCTCGAGAAACACCTCATCGTCGGTGTAGGGGAAGAGCGGTAGATTCACCGAATATCCAACGCCGGCACCGGCACCGAGCTCGCGCACGTTTCCCGTGCCGGGGAACAGCCATCGCGGCCCCTCGTGCATGGAGATTGTCATCACGTCGTCGTCGCTGTAGAACGCCGCCTGGACGCCATCGCCGTGGTGCGCGTCGATGTCCACGTAGGCCACGCGCAGACCACGCCTGCGCAGCACGTTAATCGCCACCACCGGGTCGTTAAAAATGCAGAATCCAGAAGCATGCCCTGCCGCTGCATGATGCAGCCCGCCGGCCGGAGCGAACGCCGTTCGCGCCGTACCGTCAGCAACCAGCTCGGCCGCTTGCACGGAAGATCCCGTGGACAGCAGCGCGGCCTCGTACATGCCGTCGTAGATCGGGTTGTCCCCCTGGACGGAGAAGCCGAACATCTCCGCGCCACGCATCTGCTCGCCCGCGCTGAGGCGGCGCACTATCTCCACGTAGAACCCCTCGTGGAACGACGTCAGCTCATCTTCCGTCGCCGATCTCGGCGCCACCACCAGTGCCGCCGGGTCGTCGAACGCTCCGTAGGCTCGCAGCAGCGCGTTGGTGTATTGCAGGCGCACCGGCCGCATCGGATGGTCGTCGCGAAGCACGTGGCGCGACATGGCGTCGTCGTAGACGTACGCGGCTCTGTGAGGCTGCGCCACTACGTCCACCGCCATCTTACGAGGAATAAGACAAGTGCCACGGAGATCGCCTGCGCCTGGCTCGTGGAAAACGGTAGCACGCCGCGGTCGCCGAACACCTCGCGCAAGAGCGGGTGTAGCTCGTCCCGAAGCTCACCGTGCGCCGCATCGCGATACTGGAGCTCCTCGACGTGCACCATCTGACGGTCGCGCTGTGCCGCAAGCCGAAGATGGCCGCCGAACGAGGTTACGTCCACGCTACGCTCCATCGATAATCTCGCGCTCCACGTCCACCAGCTCCGCGTCGGCCTGGTGCTCCTCGGCGAAACGGATCGCCGCATCGAGCATCTCATTGGCATGACGCACGTCGTTGCTCACGCATGTGAGACCGATGACCAGACGCTGGTGGACATCGATGGCATCCACCTCCGCCACGGCCAGGTTGAAGCGCTGGCGTAGACGGCCGATGAAAGAGCGCGATACCTGCCGCTTGCCCTTAAGCGAATCGTTGCCCTGTAGGTGGAAGGTCATGCGGCAGACGCCGACGTGCACGGGAGCCTCGCGAGAACGGATCGCGGTCACTATAGCATGCGCCCCGCGCACGGCGTTGAAACCGCAGGAAGCCGCCGCGCACTCTGTTGACGACCTATTGTGAATCTGGGTACTATCGTTTCACAAACGCTTCACAAGCGCTCCGCGACGGGCGTTCCACGTGCGGCACCCACACGCTGCAATCCCCATGGAGGACACCTCGTGACCACTGCCACCGGTGTACCCGAAGTTGTCATCGAACGGTTGCCTCAGTACCTGCGCGCCCTTGCGCACCTAGAGGCCAGCGGCATCGACGTCATCAACTCACAGCAGCTTGGAGAGCTGCTGCAGGTCACGCCGGCTCAGATACGGAAAGACCTGAGCTACTTCGGGCGTTTCGGGAAGCAGGGGCGTGGCTACAGCATCTCGTACCTGCTGGCGAGCTTGCGCAACATTCTGGGCCTGGACCAGACCTGGGACGTGGCGGTCGTGGGCACCGGGCGGCTCGGGCGATCCATCATCAGCTATCCCGGCTTCGAGCCTGAAGGTTTCCGCGTGGTGTGCGCATTTGATATCGACCGCAGCGTCGTGGGGCAGGAGACCGGCGGGCTGGTGGTAGACGACTTCACCAACTTCCAGGAGGTCACGGAGCGCAAGGGCGTGCAGATAGCCATCGTCGCGGTTCCCGCAGCCGTGGCCCAGGAGGTCATCGACAGTCTCGTTGACGCGGGTATCAAGGCAGTGCTCAACTACGCGCCCAAGTCGGCCTTGACTCCAGCCGACGTACGCGTCCGCAACGTCGACCCCGTGGTGGCGCTGCAGTCGATGACGTATTACCTGAACATCGATCGCTAGGGTGTGTCCTGCGGGCTGGGCACCGCGGTGGAACGGCGGGACCGGCGGCGGCGTGCGATGTCGATACGCACGGTCGCCCTCCGCAGAGACTGTAGTGCGCGCTCCAGGTCAAGGTCCTCGCCGCGTGACGCCATACGCTCCCGGGCGCGGGTCATCGCTTCCTGCGCTCGGTCCGCGTCGATCTCGTCGACATGCTCCGCCGCATCCGCCAGAACCACCACGTGGTCGCCGCGGATGTCCATGAACCCCCCTGTCACCGATAGGTACGACTCGTCGCCCCCGATGCGGTAGCGCAGCTCGCCGGACTGGAGCATCGTCATCACCGCCGCGTGGTGCGGCAGCACGCCGAGCTCCCCTTCGCTGCCTGGTGCGACGACGGTCTCCACCTCGCCTTCGAACAGGACTCGCTCAGCGGTGATGATCTCAAGCTGGAAGGGCATGGTGCCTACGCTCCCGCGCCCGCCTGCGCCTTGGAACGCTCCACCACTTCGTCAATCGTCCCCGCCATATAGAACGTCTGGGTGGGTATGTCGTCGTGCTTGCCCTCGAGGATCTCCTTGAAGCCACGGACCGTGTCGGCAATGGGCACGTACCGCCCCTCGCGGCCGGTGAACTGTTGGGCCACCGAGAACGGCTGCGAGAGGAATTGCTGGATCCTGCGGGCCCTGCCCACGATGACCCGGTCGTCATCTGAAAGCTCGGACTCGCCCAAGATGGCGATGATGTCCTGGAGGTCGGCGTAGCGCTGAAGCACCGCCTGGACGCCACGGGCCGCCTGGTAGTGATCCTCGCCGATGATCAGTGGGTCCATGATCCGCGACGACGACGTGAGTGGGTCCACGGCGGGGAAGAGCCCCTGTGCCGCGATGGAACGCTCCAGTGCAACAACGGCGTCCAGGTGGCCGAACGACGTGGCCACGCCCGGGTCAGTGTAGTCGTCGGCAGGCACGTAGATGGCCTGGAACGAGGTGATGGAGCCCTTCTTCGTGGAGGTGATCCGCTCCTGCAGATCGCCCATCTCGGTGGACAGAGTGGGCTGGTAGCCCACGGCCGAGGGCATGCGGCCCAGGAGCGCCGAAACCTCCATGCCAGCCAAGATGTAGCGGTAGAGGTTGTCCACGAACAGCAGCACATCCTGGTTCATCTCGTCGCGGAAGTACTCGGCCATGGTGAGTCCGGTCATGGCGATGCGCAGCCGCACACCCGGCGGCTCGTTCATCTGGCCGAAGACGAGTGCCGTGTTCTTCAGCACGTCGGCCTCTTTCATCTCGTTCCAGAGGTCGTTGCCCTCACGGGAGCGCTCACCGACGCCGGCGAACACGGAGTATCCGTCATGGAACTTGGCGATGTTCGCGATGAGCTCTTGGATGATGACGGTCTTACCGACCCCGGCTCCTCCGTAGGCGCCGACCTTCCCTCCTTTGGTGAAGGGGCAGATGAGGTCAAGCGCCTTGATGCCGGTCTCCAGGACCTCGGTCGTGGTGCTCTGATCGTCGTAGGCCGGGGCGGCGCGATGGATAGGCCAGCGCACTCGCTCGTTTATATCCCCAAGGCCATCCAACGGCGCTCCGACGACATCGAACAGGCGCCCCAGGCTTGGCTCGCCGACCGGAACGGTGATGGGGCCGCCGGTGTCGGTCACGACCGTCCCACGGGTGAGGCCTTCGGTCGCACCCAGAGAGAGGCAGCGCACCCACGAGTTGCCCACCTGTTGCTCCACCTCGAGCACCATCTTCTCACCGTGCAGCTCGAGCTCTAGCGCATTGAAGATCCCCGGTACGTCGTCAGGTGGAAATTCCACGTCGACCACCGTTCCGATGATCTGAACGATCTTGCCTTGGGTTCCCTCAGCCATGTCTCCGCTCCTGTGTCTCTTTGGACCGGGCCTGTCGCTAGCCCTCTAGGGCGGCCACGCCACCCACCAGGTCCAGCAATTCGGCCGTGATCGAACTCTGTCTCGCCTTGTTCATCTCAAGCGTCAGATCGTCCACCATCTCGTTTGCGGCATCGGTGGCCTTCTGCATGGCCACCATGCGAGCGGACTGCTCGCTGGCCAGGCTCTCCAGGAACGCCTGATATACCTGCGTCTCCAGGAATCGAGGCAACAGCGCACCAAGCACCATCTCCGCGTTCGGCTCGTAGAGATAATCCACCGACGCACCGGGCTCCGCCAGATCACCCGTGTCCACGGGAAGCAGCTGTGTGACCACGGCCTCTTGGACCATGGTGTTCACGAACCTGGTGTAAGCGATGTGGACTTGGTCGACCTCGCCCTCCGTATACAAGCGTTGAACCAGTCTGGTCACCGGGAGTGTATCGCTCATGCTCGGACGGTCATTAATCTCGGTGAAGCTGGCCCTGAGGTCCCAACCGGTTCGCGCCATGAAGTCGCGGCCCTTGCGGCCAACGGTGACGACGGACGCAGGAGCGCTCGCCGAAAGGAGAAACCCAGCCGCGGCACGGTTCACGTTGCCTGGCAGTCCTCCCGCGAGTCCGCGATCCGGGGTAATCTCTAACAGCAACACGTTGGCGATCGGGCGCCGCTCCAGCAGCGGGTGGTCGGAGTCGCCTTCGCCGGCGCCCTGGGAGGCGAGACCTGCCAGGACCGCCCGCAGCTTCATGGCGTATGGTCGAGCCGACCGCACGCTCTCCTGGGCGCGGCGCATCTTGGAGGCCGCGATCATCTGCATGGCGCGGGTAACCCTCGCCGTGTTGCCGACGCTCCTGATGCGTGCCCGTATCTCTCGTACGCTTGCCACTGATGTCTCTCTACCTCGGGAGGTCCTCCAGTTCGCTGGCCCCTCTACCTAGCTGAACGTCGCCTTGAAGGCGGTGATCGCCTCTCTCAACGCTGCCTCGGACGCTTCGTCGATCTCCTTTGTCTCCCCGATGCGATTCATGAGATCCGCCTGGGAGGTCTCGAGGTACCCGGTCAAGCGCTCTTCGAATTCGCCGATCCGGTCCACGTCCACGTCATCCATGAACGCGTTGACCGCCGCGTACATGCTGCAAACCTGCGTCGCTAGACGCTGGGGTTTGTACTGCGGCTGCTTGAGCAGCTCGGTGAGCCGCTGGCCCCGGCCGAGTTGCCTGCTGGTGGCGTCGTCCAGGTCCGAGGCTCCGAACTGGGCGAAGCTCGCCAGCGCCCGGTAGGACGCGAGCTCCAGCCGCATCGTGCCCGCAACCTTCTTCATCGCTTTGGTCTGGGCGGTGCTGCCGACGCGAGAAACCGAGATGCCTGCGTTCACCGCCGGACGGACACCGCTGTTGAACAGGTCCGCCTCGAGGAATATCTGTCCGTCAGTGATGGAGATGACATTGGTCGGGATGTACGCGGACACGTCGCCTGCCTGGGTCTCGATGATGGGCAGCGCCGTGAGCGAGCCTCCGCCATGAGCCTCGTCCAAGCGGGCCGCGCGCTCCAAGAGACGGCTGTGCAGGTAGAACACGTCGCCGGGATAAGCCTCGCGGCCGGGTGGACGACGCAGCAGCAGCGACATCTGTCGGTAAGCCCACGCATGCTTGGAGAGGTCGTCGTAGATGATGAGCGCATCGCGCCCGTCCGCCATGAAGGCTTCGCCGATGGCGCAGCCTGCGTAGGGAGCAAGAAACTGGAGCGGCGCCGGGTCGGAGGCGTTCGCCGTCACGATGACGGTGTGCTCCATGGCACCGTGCTCCTCCAGCGCACCCTGGATCTGCGCGACCTTGCTCTGCTTCTGGCCGATAGCCACATAGATGCAGAGAAGGTCCTGACCCTTCTGGTTGATGATGGTGTCGATGGCGAGCGCAGTCTTGCCGGTGAAGCGGTCGCCGATGATCAGCTCCCGCTGGCCCCTGCCGATTGGAATCATGCCATCGATCGACTTGATCCCCGTCTGCACGGGGACGTTGACGGCCTGGCGCACCGCAACGTTGGGCGCGACCATCTCGATCGGGCGATTGCCTCCGGTCTTCACCGGGCCCTTGCCATCGAGCGGAGCTCCAAGCGGTCCGACCACGCGGCCCAGCAATGAGTCGCCCACTGGAACCTGCGCGACTTCGCCGGTCGCCTTGACCAAGTCTCCTTCCTTCACCTCGACGGCGGCGCCCATGATGGCCGCACCGACGCTGTCCTCCTCGAGGTTCAGCGCCAAGCCTGACACGCCGCTCGGGAATGACAGCAACTCGCCGAAACCCACGCGCCCGAGCCCATGGATCTGAGCGATACCGTCTCCGACGGAGACGACCGTGCCGACCTCGGTCAGCGTCGTCTCGCCCCCAAACTCCTCGATCTGGCGCTTGAGGACCGATGCGATATCTTGTCCGCGAGTGGTCATACCCGCTCCTCCGTTTCGTTCCGCTGCTCGAGCGGGCGCCGGCGCTTCTACGCCAACGACTCCTGTTGCAAACGGCGGCGCAGCGCTTCGATGCGAGTGCGCACGCTTCCGTCGATGATCCGGTCGCCGATGCGAACGACGATACCGCCAATGATCGACGCGTCCTCCGCGGTCTCCAACACGACTTCCTGCTCCAGCATCTCGGCAAGCGAGCGACCGAGCCGCTCGCGCTGCTCGGCGGAGATCGGCGCCGCGCTCGTGACTTGGGCCTGGACGAGGCCGAGGTGCTCATTCAGCAGCGCACCGTATTCGCTCACGATGGCGGGGAGCAGCGATGCGGCTTGGCGCTCCACCAACAGGCCCAAACAGTTCACTACCAGCTGGTCAGCACCCGGCGCCAGCAACACGACCGCCTCTTGCTTGCGCTCAGCGGGCATGCGCGGCTCGCCGAAGAAGAGCGCGACCGTGGGGTCACGCATCGCGTCGGCGGCCTGGCGCAGCGCATCGAGCCACGCGGCCGCGTTTCCATCGGCTCTGGCAAGCTCGAAGAGAGCCGCCGCGTAGCGCTTCGCCGTCGGTGCCTTGGCCACGCCCTACCCCTGTCCACGTAGCGCTTCGCCTTCGGCGAGCACCTCGTCGATCAGGTCACGGTGCGTGCTCTCGTCCAGGGAGCGATGGATGATCCGCTCCGCCGCAGTGACGGCAAGCCCCGCGAACTCTGCGCGCACCTGCTCTACCGCAGCATTGCGCTCGGCCCGGATCTCGTCGCGGGCCCGCTCCAGCATGGACTCAGCCTCGGTCCGCGCCTGCGCTTGTTGCTGGTCCCGGTAGACGGCCGCGGCGTCTCGCGCCTCGGCGAACACGCGTTGGCTTTCCTGGCGGCCTTCGTCCAGCGCGCGCTGCATGGCGGCCTGTTGCTCTTGTGACTCCTGCCGTACGCGATCGGCCTCTTCCAGGCTCCCCTTGATACGGTCGGAACGCTGATCCAGCATCTTCAATATCGGTTTATACGCGAACAGGTAGAGCAGGACCACCAACA
>Ga0315338_1000718_pt1 | contig 60825 bp, 50 predicted proteins | sample ASW8metaG_FD_204518 | JGI IMG/M metagenome (GOLD analysis project Ga0315338, IMG submission 204518) | Ammonia-oxidizing marine archaeal communities from Monterey Bay, California, United States - ASW #8 | ecosystem: Environmental > Aquatic > Marine > Coastal | place: USA: California | collected...
ATCGATCAGCACGATCGGGAAGTGACGATCCCCGAGTGGCGTGGTGAGCCAGCGGGTCGCGGTGCGAGGCGAACGCGAAGCCGGGCAGCTCGACCTCCTGCCCCGACTGACTGCGGACGCGAGGGCGGTACGTAGCGAGAGGCCTTCGTTCACAACCCGAGAAGATTCGGTGCGATCTTATCGAGACCCTGCTCGGTGGCCCACAAGTCGAGCTCGGGCGTGGCCAGATCGTCGACCAGCGGTTCGGCGAGACCGAGCACCCGAAGGTCGACCGACTTGAGATAGTGACGGCAGGTCTTGCACGCCTCAACGCGTAGGTGTGGCAGCGACTCATCGACGTGAAACACGAGACCGTCGTCTCCGGACACACCGCAGGCAGGGCACACCGCCCTCGGAAAGCCCCACGCGGCAGCGCAAAACGCGCACACCAAACGGCGCATGCCCTGCGTGTGAGACTCGTCCTCGAGTCGTGACACCTGCGGTGGCCACCCGCATTGTGGACACACCGGAGCCCGCGCGGGCGCGCCGGTCGGCGCCAGGGCGGAGAGGGCCTCGGCCATTGGGGAAAGAAAGGCGCGCGCCAAAAACGCCAACGGCACGGGCTCACACGCGAGGGCGCCGCCGAGAGTGGCGAACTCACCCCCCGTCAGCAACGACAGCAGCAGATCGACCTGGGTCCGGGACTCCGCACGCGTCACCGCTCTCGCGGCCCAGCTCACCGGGTCGGGGGCCGTCTCCGGCATCTCGCGGCAGAACGTCGAGAACTCAACCGATAACTCGTCGAGCGGAAGCTGTTCGAGCTGGATTCGAGGTGTGTCCCCACCAGGATCCGCCGACACTGCCACCCAGCGGGACGCGTCGATCGGCGCGCAGACGGAGGTCTGGAGCTCAAGCACAGAGAGATAAAACTGCAGCAACGGTGCTGTGTGAGGCCGGTCGGCGAGGAGGGTGCGTGCGCGGCGGGCTCGGTGAGCCCACCGGGAAGCGACGTCCGAAGGACGGGTGCGTCGACCCAGCGGGGTCAACGATCGACCCGATCGCGGGACCACCGGGGATGATGCAGCTTCGCCCAGGCCGGCGTGACCTTACCCTCGAGCATGCCGCGAGCGGTGCCCGGGTAGGCCACGGTCCCCAGATACACGTGCACGATCAGGAAGAGACCACCGCCCAGCGTCGCGGCGTAGTGCAGCAACCGCGCGGTGTTGAGCCACCCGGCCCCGAACGACTCCGGGAACCACAGCAACCCGCCGGTCACGACAAACACGATGCCGAGAAGGCTCTGCACCCAGAAGAACAGCTTTTGTCCCGCGTTGTATTTCCCGGCCGGCGGCACCTTCTCCCGGTCGTGCGTCGCGTAGTGCTTGATCGCCCCGAGCCACGCCCGGTCCTGCCCGTCCAGGAACATGTCGCGAACCCAGAGCCCAAACATGAACAGGATCCCCACGCCGAACAGGGCGCCGATCTGGGGGTGAAGCACCCGGGCGGCAGCTCCTCCGCCCAGGAGGGTCGTGAGCCAGAAGAGGGACGGATAGGCAAAGGCGAGCCCGGTGCCCAGCAACACCACGAAGGTGACGCCCACCACCCAGTGGACGATCCGCTCGAGGAAGGAGAATCGGTGAATGAGCGTGGTCGACATCGGCTTCGAGCTTCAGATGGTCTCTTCCGGGCGGTCCGGGCCAACGGCGAGGAAGTGGACGAACGCGGAGATGACACCGAAGCCGAGGAGATACGAACCAATCCGCTGCAGCACGTTCAAGCCGCGGAGCTGGCCAGGGCTGGCGGTCGGGTGCGCCGGCAGACTGTAGTCCTCGAGTCGGTCGCCGTGCGGGACGACATACATCATGTGGGTGCCGCCGACGCCGCCCGGATTGTAGAGGGCCGCATGCTCGTAGCCGCGTTCGTTCAGACGTTCGACCTTCTTCTCCGCCAGCGCCAGCATGTCTTCCTTGATGCCCCACTCGATGGCATTGGTCGGACAGGTCTTCACGCAGGCCGGCTCAAGACCGGACTCGACCCGGTCGATGCACATGTTGCACTTGGCGACGGTCTTGGTCTCCTTGTCGAACCGTGGAATGTCGAACGGACAGCCGGAGACGCAGTACTGGCATCCGATACAGTTGTCCTGATTGAAGTCGACGATCCCGTTCTGGTACTGCACGATGGCGCCCGGCGCCGGACACGAGAACAGACAGCCTGGCTCCTCGCAGTGGAGGCAGGCGTCTTTCTTGATCATCCAGCTCAGGTCCTCGCCGACCTCAACCTCATTGAAGCGCATCAAGAGCCAGGTGTTCGACGACAGGTCCTTGTGACTCTGAAAACTGCCGAAGTTGGTGGTCTGCTCGACCTTCAGGTCGTTCCACTCCTTGCAGGCGACCTCGCACCCCTTGCACCCGATGCATTTCGAAATGTCGACCAGTTTCGAATACACGGGTCCGCCCGACCGGAGCGAGTTGAGCGGAATCAACGCGCTCGGTGTGGCTGAGATACGTTTGATGGCGAGATTGTCCGGCATTGGCTGTCTACGGTCTCTTTCAGCGGGCCCGAATGCCCCCTCCGGGGCGGGTCTCAAGACCTGCGGCTACATACGATCTCATGTCGATGCCGGTCCCGTGCTCTCTATATTGACGAGAAACGCCTTGAACTCGGGGCAGCGGGTGTTCGCGTCGCCCACATACGGGGTCAACAGATTCGCCATCGAGCCCTGGGTGATGCCGACAAACCCCCAATGGACTGGAATGCCGATGGTCCAGACCGTCTGCCCGTTAACCATCAGCGGCTTGATTCGCTTGGTGACAATCGCAATGCCTTCCACCTCACCCCGCTTGGACCAGACCCGGGCCCGACCGCCGTTCTCGATCCCCTTCTCGGCCGCCAGCCCCTCAGGGACTTCGACAAAGAAATCGGGCATCAGCTCAACCAGGAGCGGCACGTTCCGGGTGACGAAGTGCTCGTGCTCCACCACCCGGTAGACGGTACAGGCGTAGGGAAAATCGTCGCCCTCAGCGGCCAGTGTCTCGCGGACCCCGTCATACCAATTGATGATCGGGTTCACCGCCACGGACTCATGCAACGGGTTGGTCGTGGGACTTTCGACCGGCTCGTAGTGCTCTGAGAATGGACCGTCGGCCAGGTGGTTGCTGAACAGACGCGCCACCCCCTCTTCGGTCATGATGAACGCGCCGGCCCCATCGGGCGGGGTCGTCGCACCGTAGTCCGGCACATCGCCGATCCACCGCTGCCCATTCCAGGCGATACCAGCGCGGTCCTGGTCCCACGGGCGGCCTTCCGCGTCAGCTGAGGCCCGGTTGTACAGCACACGACGGTTCAGGGGCCAACTGAACGCCCAGTCGTGGTGCATGCCAAGACCTGTCGGGTCGTCCGTGCCCCGGTTCGCCATCACGTTGCCCGCCTCGGTATAGCTGCCCGTGTAGATCCAGTTCCCTGCACTCGTGCCACCGTCGGCTTGGAGCTGTCCAAACGAGGACAGCAGTTGGCCCGTAGCACGGTCGTACCCGTTGATCTCTTTCGCCAGTTCGACCAGGGTCGGCTCGCGCGGATTCAGGTAGTCCCACGTGAGATTCTGGATCGGCTCGTTGTACACGGCGTCCTCGCCGTCCTGCTGGTACAGCTCCTTCACCCGCCAGAACAGTTCCGACAGCACGTAGGTGTCGGAGCGCACACCGGCTGGCGGGTCGATCGCCTTCTCTTTCCACTGTGCCCACCGCCCACTGTTGGTGAACGAGCCGTCTCGCTCGATCCAGTGCGTGGTCGGCATGTACATCACCTCGGTCTGCACCTCGGTCGGCTCCATCCCGGGGGCTCGCCAGAACTCGGCGCTGTCGAGCATGAACGGATCGATGATCACTTTCCACTTGAGCCGAGACATCGACTCGAGCAGTCGTGGCACGTCGGGACCGGCCAGCAGCGGATTGAACCCGAGCGCGATGAACCCTTCGACTTCGCCTTGCCGCACCTGGTCCCAGATAGACAACCAGGTGGCGTCTCCGTCCTGCTTGCCCAGGTATTGATACCCGAACTCGTTGGCAGCAGTGGCGTGGTCGCCAAACCACGCCTTGAGCTGCGAGACGAGAAACTTGGGATAGTTCCCCCAGTAGTTCACCGTATCCGGCACCAACGGCGTCGGCGTCGATGCATCGAGGTGGTCGCGCAGCGTTGCCTGCTCCGGCGTCGGCACCTTCAGGTAGCCCGGCAGAATACCGGCCACGATGGCGTGGTCGGTCGCCCCCTGCACGTTGGCATGTCCACGGAGCGCATTGATGCCGCCACCGGGTCGGCCGATGTTGCCGAGCAGCAGTTGCAGAATGGCCCCGGTGCGGATGATCTGGCTGCCCACCGTGTGCATGGTCCAGCCGACCGCATACATGATGGTGCCCACGCGATCGGCTCGACCAGTCGAGCAGATGATGTCGGCCATCTCGAGAAACTTCTCCTCGGAGCAGCCGGCAATCTGCGCGACCATCGCCGGCGTGTAGCGCTCGTAGTGGTGCTTGAGAAGCTGGAACGCACAGCGGGGGTCTTCGAGCGTTGGGTCGCGGCGCACGAATCCGTCGGCGTCCCGTTGATAGCTCCACGACGTCTTGTCGTAAGCGCTCGCCGCCTCATCGAACCCCGAGAACAGTCCTTCCTCGAACCCGAATTCGCCGCTGACCAGGAACGACGCATTGGTGTGCGCCCGCACATAGTCGGCGTGGTGCAAATCATTAGCCAGCATGTACCGGATCAACCCACCGAGCACGGCGATGTCAGACCCAGGCCGGATCTGCAGGTGCTTGTCCGCCACGGCCGAGGTGCGCGTAAACCGGGGGTCGATCGTGAGCAGCGTCGCGTTGTTCTCGTCACGCGCTTCGAGCGCCCACTTGAATCCGCAGGGATGGTTTTCGGCCGGGTTCGCGCCCATCACCAGGACGACATCGGCGTTCTTGATGTCTTTCCAGTGATTGGTCATCGCGCCCCGACCGAACGTGGCGGCCAGACTGGCCACCGTGGGGCTGTGTCAAATGCGGGCCTGATGGTCTATGTAGGTCAGCCCCATGGCACGCATCGTCTTCGTAATCAGATACGCGTCCTCGTTGGCGACCGTGGCGCTCCCGACCCAGGCGATGCCGTTGGTACGGTTGACGGTGCGCCCCTGTCCGTCGCGCTCGACAAAGGTGTTGTCTCGCGATTCTTTGAACTTGCGCGCGAACCAGTCCATCGCGAAGTCCCAGTCGACTTCTTGCCACTCATCGGCACCCGCCGCCCGATACATCGGACTCTTCCGCAGCCGTGGACTGATGGCGAGCTGCATCTGTGACGCGCCCTTGGGGCAGAGCGTGCCGCCATTGATCGGGTTGTCGGGATCGCCCTCGACGTGGATGACCGTGTTGGTGGTATTGAGCCCACCACTGCCGTGGGTATAGGCGATGGTGCCGCACCCGACCGCGCAGTAGGGACAAACGGTCTTGTACTCGCGGGCGTTCCGAATCTTGAGCTGGCGCACCGCCGCGTAGGCTGGTGTCAGGTCGAAACCGAGGGCGCTGACGCCGACCGCGCCGCCGACGGACGCCTTGAGAAAGGTGCGCCGAGAGATGGCCATGCCGGGCCTACAGTACCACAGGGGAGACCGGAGGGTAGACGTGTTCGCGACGCGGCCGCCGTCGGTCGAGAACGAGCTCATAGGTCGATCCTGCATTGTGAGTCGTTCGGGCGAATCGCCTGTTTCGCTGCAACACGCCGGGTCGCCACGGGCTGCTAGAATCGCGTCATGGTTACCAGTCCTCCCCCCCATTCCGACGACGTGGGCCTACGCGGCGTACCGGTCCGCAAGCCAGACGGCGCCACCGTGACTGATGCGGTGGCGGTTGAGGCCCCGCTCGAGATTCGGGTGAATGGGCGCCCGCTCGTGATCACGATGCGGACGCCGGGCCACGACGAAGAACTCGCGGCCGGATTCTTGTTTGCGGAAGGCGTCGTGACGCACGCCGACCAGGTGGTCTCGATTCGGACCGAGCCAGCGTCGGCACAGCCGTCACCGGACGAATTGGCCGAAGGCAAGGTTGGGGCCGGCGCCCGGGTGATGGTCGAGTTGCGGGATTCGGCTGACACGACCGATATCGAGCGGGCGCAGCGCGACTTTCGGGCGACCGCGGCGTGCGGCGTGTGCGGCAAGGAGCGTCTCGACGATCTCGAACAGACGCTGCCGGCGATCACGAGCATCGACGTGGCAACCGACATACTCGCGCGGCTTCCGGATCGGATGCGACCGCGGCAGCCGCTCTTCGAAGCGACCGGTGGAATTCACGCCGCCGGGCTGTTTACGTTGACCGGCGCACTGCTCAGCGTGCGAGAAGACATCGGCCGTCACAACGCGGTGGACAAGGTGATCGGTCGGGCGGTCCTGGACGGCGCCACGTCACTCGACAATCGCATCCTCGTGGTCAGCGGCCGGGCCGGGTTCGAGCTGGTGCAGAAGGCGCTCAAGGCCGCGATCCCGGTGATGGTGTCTGTGGGCGCGGCATCGAGCCTGGCCGTCGAGATGGCGTCGGCGTCCGGGATGACGCTCTACTCGTTCGTTGGACCCGGCCGAGGCAACTTGCACTTGTGATCTACTCAGGGCTTCTCGAAGATCGACTGGTCGACTTCCACGTTGATCTCGGTGGTCGTGTACCGGGTGTCGACGGTGAACGCCCCAGGCACGTCCAGAAGCTGCCTGGTCGGCAACTTCACCCCTCCGTGGTCCTCGTAGTCGGAGTAATCGCCGGTGATGCGCACCGTGCCTAGCTGCGGTACCGTCGTGTTGAATTGGAAACGCGACAACAGCATCGTGTCAGCATCAACAAAGATACTGAACTCCACGTCCTGGACGTCGACGATGACCACGTGGTGGGAACGGCCCTCAAGGTCAGCATCGTCAGCCTTGCGAAACTGCGCGCCGCCGAGTTCGGGCCGCTCAAACCCCAGGAACGGGTGCAGGAAGCTACGCGCCAGTAGCACGGCTGCCTGGGGCCCTTCCAAGTCGACCAATCCCTGCGGACCCAGCTGCCAGGCCAGCGTCCCGTTCCAACCACTGCGCTGCTCGAACAGGTCGCTCTGCTGCTCTTCGTAAAACTTCTGACCGGGGATGATGACCGTTTCGATGTCACCGTCCAGGGGGCCGAACTCGGTTTGCATGGTGAAGCCCCCAACCTGCCTGACGCTACGAATCGCCTCGAACGCGGCGCGGCCCCCTGACGCCTCGAGACTCGACGCGACAATCTCCTCGAGGGTCTGCGCCGATGCGGCCGGAACGAGCAGCCCGCAGACCAGGAACGTCGCGCCGACGGCGCTAAGTCTTCTGATAGCAATCGCGGTCATCTTGTCAGCCTCCTCGGGGATCATTTACGCCGTTCATACGCCGCGCATTCACAAGCGAGCACATGCTATTCTGCGGCCATCTGATGGCCGGGATCAATCTGGGCTGGGCGATCCGACTGGGGTTGGTCACGTGTGTGATCGCACTGGCCACCATCAACTGGGCCGTCCGCCGGGGACCCGCCCTGGGCGTGGGTGGCACCGACCCTTCGGCCACGGGCGTCAGCATTTCCGAACGCGGGAACGAACCGCTCCTTGTCAACGAGAGCTGGCACATCCGGAACATGGCGACGGCCCACGGCGCATTCGTCATCGAAGTGGAGGCTGAGGATCCGTCGCAGGCCGAGACCATCGCGCGCTCACTGATCGAACCGATCAAGGACGACTACGATGAAGTGCTTGTCTACGTGAACCAACGCGGTGACGACTCGGACCTGCCGGCTCGGCGAATGCAATGGACCCCGAGCGAGGGGTACGTGGAAATCACGTATGACCAATGACCGGACCGACCCTGACCACGCGCGATGAAGAACGCCCCGGACGTCGATAAGCTCGCGAGTGAGTTGAACGCGTGGAGCGACGACGCGCTCGGCGGCCCATCCCGGCTCGAGGAGTGGCTGCGCGTCCTGACCGCCCGCAGCGCCAGCGACTTGTTGCTCGTGGCCGGCCTGCCCCCCTCGATCCGCGTGGACGGCACGATAACCGCGTTGCCTGAGGGCCCCCTTGACGGGGCCGAAATCGAAACCGCGGTGCTGGACGCGCTCCCGGTCGGCGCGGCCCGCCGATACCAGCAGGGCGATCCAGCCGACGCGTCACTGGCCGTGGCCGGTCTCGGTCGGTTCCGGATCAACCTCCACCGCGAGCGGGGTCGCGCGGCGGCCGCGGTCAGGACGTTGCCGGCGCGGCCGCCGCGGCTCTCCGGGTTGGGCTTGCCGCCGAACGTCGAGCAGCTCACGAGCCTGCCGTTCGGGCTGGTCTTGATTGGTGGACCAACCGGGTCCGGGAAGTCGACGACGCTCGCGGCGTTGGTGGACGAGATCAACCGACGTGACGCCAAGCACATCGTGACGATCGAAGACCCGATCGAGTACGAACATCCGCACGCCAAAAGCGTGGTCGAGCAGGTGGAGGTGGGGCTGGATGTTTCAGACTTCCCAACCGCGCTCAGGTCGACCCTGCGTCAGGCCCCGGACGTGCTGGTGATCGGGGAGATGCGCGACCCGGAGACGATGCAGATCGCGCTCGCGGCGGGCGAAACAGGACATCTCGTGTTCTCGACCCTGCACACGAACGACGTGGCGTCCACCGTGGCCCGAATCGCCGACTCGTTTCCACTGGAACGGCAGGCCACGATCCGGCAGGAGCTCTCGATGGCGCTGGCCGCGGTCTATACGCAGACCTTGCTCCCACGGATCGGCGGTGGACGAGTGCCGGCCGCCGAGTTGCTGATGATCGGCTACGGCGCGCGGCAACACATTCGGAAAAACCAAGTGCAACACTTGCACCAGGAGATCGCCCTCACGCGCCGCCATGGATCATTCACGCTCGAGGAATCGCTCGCCCGGCTCGTACAGCAGGGACAACTGGAACGACGAGAAGCGCTGGCCCGCACCGCCCACCCGGAAGAGCTCGACCTGTTGCTCCGCGACACACCCGCGACCACCCCCGGCCGCACCGAGGCCACCCGCTAGTGCAGCGTCTGCGCGAGTATGCGAAAGCAGACCAGGCGCGCGACAATGCGCGCCCCGTCTGAGTAAAATGAAGCCACCGGCCTACGTGCATGGCGCCAGCGACGTCCCCTTGTTGGGTGAAACGATTGGCGACAACCTGAAACGGACGGTTGCGCGAGTTGGGGCGCGGGAAGCCCTGGTGGCGCCCGCGCAAGACTATCGCGCCACCTACACCGAACTCTGGGACGCGACCACCGCGCTGGCCAAGGCGCTGCTCGCGCGCGGCGTCGCCCAGGGCGACCGCGTCGGTCTGTGGTCGCCCAACCGGTTTGAGTGGGTCATCATTCAGTACGCCACCGCCCGGGTGGGCGCGGTTCTAGTCAACGTCAACCCGGCCTACAAGACCCAGGAACTGCGGCACGCACTGAATCAGTCCGGTCTGGGTCTGCTCCTCCTGTCCCGACGGTTTCGTCAGACCGACTACGTGGCCATGGTCGACGCGGTCCGTCCCGACTGCCCGACCCTGGGCGACGCGGTGGTGCTGGACGACGACTGGGCGGAGCTGCTCGAGGAGGGCGGGACGGTCACCAACGCCGACCTGGCCGTCCGTGAGGCCAGTCTGGCGTTCGACGATCCGATCAACATTCAGTACACGTCAGGCACGACCGGCGCCCCGAAAGGGGCCACGTTGTCGCATCACAACATCCTGAACAACGGTTTCTTCTGCGGTGAGGTGCTCGGCTATACCAAAGTCGACCGCGTGTGCATACCAGTACCGTTCTATCACTGCTTCGGCATGGTGATCGGGAATTTGGCCTGTACCAGCCACGGCGCCTGCATCGTGACCCCCGGGGAGACGTTTGATGCCGGACAGACGCTCGCCACGGTCGAGGCCGAGCGGTGCACAGCGCTGTACGGAGTGCCCACGATGTTCATCGCCCAGATCGACCACCCGAACTGCGACACCACGGACTTCTCGTCGCTACGGACCGGGGTCATGGCCGGCTCTCCGTGCCCGGTCGAGGTCATGAAGCAGGTGCGCGAACGGATGCACATGCCGGAGGTCACGATCTGCTATGGCATGACGGAAACCTCGCCGGTGTCGACCCAATCGCGGGTGGATGACCCGATCGAGAAACGGGTGACCACCGTGGGCGCCGTGCACCCGCACGTCGAAGTGAAGATTGTCGACCCGGACGGGAGACGCGTTGTGCCTCGCGGCGAGCGCGGCGAGCTGTGCACCCGCGGATACAGTGTGATGCTCGGCTACTGGAATGACGACCACGCCACGGGCGCCGCGATCGACTCGGGACGGTGGATGCACACCGGGGATCTGGCGACCATGGACGATGACGGGTATGTGAGCATCGTCGGACGTATCAAGGACATGATCATCCGAGGTGGAGAAAACATCTACCCGCGTGAGATCGAGGAATTTCTCTATACCCATCCCGCCGTGGCTGACGCCCAGGTCATCGGGGTGCCGTCGAGCCGATACGGGGAGGAAGTCATGGCTTGGGTGCAGCCAAAACCGCAGGCCCAGCTCGACGCCGACACGTTGACGGCGTTCTGCCGCGGCGCAATCGCCACGTTCAAGATTCCGCGATATTGGAAGATTGTCGACGCGTTCCCCATGACGGTCACCGGGAAAATTCAGAAATTTCGCATGCGAGAAATAGCGGCGACCGAGTTGAGTCGTTCCGAGGACGAAGAGGCATGATTCGAGTCACAGTGCGACGGGGCGACGGGCTCGGCGACCGGGAGTGGCTCGGGAGCGTGGTCGCCAGAGCGCAGGCGGGTCTGAAGCAAGCCGGTCAGCCGCTGCGGGCGGAAGCGTTCATCATCCGCTCCGAGCTCACGTATATGGATGAATAGCGCGACACCGCTCCGAAGACCCGCGGCGATCTCAGGGCAGAGCGACGCCCCGTTTGGCGAGATGAGCGCGGAGCTCGGGCGCGTAGGCAAAGAGCGCGGGTGTGCCGCCCGAATGCACCATGACCACCGTCTCGTCTGCACCCCACCGCCCCGCGTGCCGGTGGGCGCACAAACCAGCGAATACCTTCCCGGAGTAGACCGGGTCCAGCAACACACCTTCGGTTTCCCCCATCAGGAGGATGGCGTCAAGGCACGCCCCGGTCGCGTCGCCGTAGGCGCGGCCGACAAACTGGTCGTAAATTTCGGTGGCCCCTCGCGGCCGATCCGGGTCACGGTCAAGTAGCTCGCTCGTGGCCGTCCACCAGGTGTCGAGGTTGGTCCGACACCGCTCGGTATCGCGATTGACGCTGATACCGATCACCGGACAGTCAATGCCGCGCTCACGAAGCGCGATGAGCGTGCCGGAGAAAATGCCGCCGGTACCAAACGGCGTGTAGACGGCGGCCGGGGTGAGACCGAACGCCGCGAGCTGATCCGCGAGCTCAAGACCGGCCCGCACGTACCCCAGACAACTCAGCGGCGTCGAACCGCTCACCGGTATGTAGTACGGCGTCTCACCTTCTGCCCGCAGCTCGTTGCACACCCGGTGTGCATGGCCTTCGATCTCCCAGTGGTCGTCGGTCTCGGCAAACCGCACGTCGGCGCCCATCAGGTAGACGGTCAGCAGATTGCCCTGGAAAGTCCGGCGCTCATCGTCGCTCAGCACGACCGTCGCCCGCAGACCGACCCGACGAGCTGCCGCCGTGGTCAGCCGCGCATGATTGCTCTGGGAGCTGCCGCACGTAACCAGTACCGTCGCCCCGGCCGCCGTGGCGCGCGCCACCTCGTACTCCAGCTTGCGCGGTTTGTCTCCGCCCAGCGCGAGATCGGTCAGGTCGTCGCGTTTCAGATGCAGATCCATGCCGAGCCGGGCGCTGGCATGAGCCAGATGGTGGAGCGGCGTCGGTGTCCGCGTCAGCGGTTCGCGCGGATACCGCGCCAACTCCTCTTCAAGCGTAGAAGGCATCCTGCGATGATCGCCGGACTGAACCGTCGGAGCAAGGCGGGATCGGTGGTATACAGAACTGTTGGAACAGTCAGACAAAGGGACAGTGATGGCGAAGACCTCCGACCGCGAGCTCGGCATGCACCGGGCGATTACACGACGCGACTTCATCAACGGGGTCGCGATTCCGGTTGGTGGCGCGCTGGCACTGCCGAGCTGGGCGCGAGCGCTGGAACAGGCCCCGGCGCCGGAACAAGCGCCCGACTACTACCCCCCGACCCGGACCGGCATGCGAGGCAGCCATGATGGCTCGTGGGAGGTCGGCCACCAGATGCGTGACCGGCGGGGATGGGATCTGGCCAGCGCCACCGACACCGGCGAACGGTATGACCTCGTCATAGTCGGCGGCGGAATCAGCGGTCTCGCCGCGGCGCACTTCTTCATCTCCCAGGTCGGGCCAAACGCGCGGGTGCTGATTCTCGACAACCACGACGATTTCGGCGGACACGCAAAACGCAACGAATTCCACTACAACGGTCGGATGCTCGCGCTCAACGGCGGCACGTTGAACATCGAGTCGCCGGAACGCTATAACGCCCCGTCGCGAGCGCTGCTCGACGCCATCGGTATCGACCTCGACCGGTTTCTCTCGAACACCGCCGAGAGCCGCGGCATGTATCGACGCATGGGGCTCGGCTCGAGCTACTTCTTCGACAAAGAGACCTGGGGCGTCGACCGCCTGGTCAAGCGGGATGGTTTCCGGGGCTATTCACCAGAGTTTCTGGCCCAGACCCCGCTGTCGGATCCGGCGCGACGCGACCTCGCCCGCATCCATGACGCGCCCCTGCCCGACTACTTCCCGGGGCTGTCGTCGGCCGACAAGAAGGCCGGGCTGGCAAAGATGAGCTACACCGACTTCATGCTGAAGACGGTGCAGGTGGATCCACAGGTGATGTGGTTCTACCAGAACAGCGGGCACGGCAGCTTTTCGGTCGGCGCGGACGCGCTCCCGGCGCTATTCGCGTGGGAGATGGGATTGCCCGGCTTCAGCGGCATGGCGCTGGAGCCGACCCCTGACGGCGTGCTGGCGGATCTGCCGGGCGGGCACCACGGACGCCAGCGTTCGGGAGGCGGCTCGATCCATTTCCCCGACGGGAACGCCACTCTCACGCGGTTGCTGGTGCGATGGCTCATTCCAGGGGCGGTGCCCGGGAATACCCAGGAGGACGTCGGGACCGCTCGCGTGGACTACGCGCGCCTGGACCAGCCGCACCAGGCCACGCGTATCCGCCTCAACAGCACTGTCGTCCACGTGGGACATCGCGGCACCGGATCGGGCCGAGACGTCGAAGTGAGTTACGTGCGCGGCGGGCAAACCCACCAGGTGAGGGGCCGAGCCTGCGTCATGGCGTGCTGGAATTCGGTGATCCCCTATCTGGTGCCTGAGCTGCCGCAGGCGCAACGTGAAGCCTTGGCCTTCGGGGTCAAGGCCCCACTCGTCTACACGAGCGTCGCCGTCCGCAACTGGACGGCGTTCCAGCGGCTTGGCATCAGCCGCGTCAGCACCCCGAGCATGTATCACACCCGGCTCGGGCTCGACGAAGCGGTCAGCCTGGGCGACCTCAGGCATGCCGAATCGCCTGAGGAGCCGATCGTGCTCAGTCTGGCCCGGTATCCGTCTTCACCGGGGAAGCCGCGCAAGGAACAACACCGCATCGGACGCCAGGAACTGCTTAGCACCAGTTGGGATACCGTCGAGCGCAGCTTGCGGGACCAGCTCGGACGGGTGCTCGGCGGGGGAGGCTTCGACCCGGCGCGAGACATCATCGCCATGGCGGTCAATCGCTGGCCACACGGGTACGCCTATACCTACAACAGCCTGTATGACCCGTTGGAATGGGTGTTTTCATCGAGCGATACCCGACCGTGCGTGGTGGGCCGACAACCGTTCGGGCAGATTACGATCGCCAACGCTGATGCGGCCGCCAGCCCGCACACCGACGCAGCGATTCTGGAGGCCCATCGCGCGGTGCAGGAGGTGCTCCAGCGCCGTGCGATGCCCGTGCTCGGCGTTTTCTGACGAGGCGCCCGCGTGGACGGCGTTGCGTCCTCGGTCACATGCCGCCCGCATGCTCCCTCCTCGCGCCTTGCCATACGGACGCCTCGTTAGAAAATGGCTTGGCCTTGTCGCGGCGTCAGCCATGGCAGATCTGACATCCTAGACTCCTCTGGTCGTCTCGCTCCTGAAGCCCTAAGCCGGTAAGCCACCGCGCCCCACTTGGAACGGATCACCCACGCATATAGGATCAACGACATGCAGAAGACGACCGCGATTCGATGGACCACGCTTCTTTGGTGCGCGGCGGCCGCCCTGACGGTCGCCACAGTGGCCGCTTGCGGCTCTGGTGACGCGGCGACGACGACGGCAGCACCGGCCACGGCGGACACTTCGGACCCGTTGTCCTGCGAGACCCTGACCGGTCTCACGTTGGCCGACACCACGATTACTCTCGCAGAGACCGTGCCGGCCGGTCCGTTCACGCCGCCCGGAGCGAACCAGGCGCTCGAGCTGCCCGGCTTCTGTCGGGTCGTGGCGATGACACAGCCCGCGGTCAACTTTGAGGTTTGGCTCCCCACCGAAGGTTGGAACGGCAAGTTTCACACTTCCGGCAATGGTGGGATGGCCGGTTCGATCAGCTACCGTGCCATGGCGACGGCCTTGAACCGGGGCTATTCCGCGGCGAGCACCGACACCGGGCACGTCCGGGGTGACGGTGGCTTCGACGCCAACTGGGCCCTCAACCGTCCGGATCTGATCGAAGACTTTGGTCACCGATCGATTCACCTGACGGCTGTCCATGGCAAGGCGATCTCCGAGGCGTTCTACGGAGACGCGCCCAACTACGCGTATTACGTCGGCTGCTCGAAGGGTGGCCAGCAGGGCATGATGGAGGCGCAGCGGTACCCGGAGGACTTCGACGGGCTCGTCGTTGGCAACCCCGCCCATATGTGGACCAGCTTTTACGCCAGCGCGCACCTCTGGTATGCGTTGGCGACCCTCGACAATGAGGACAGCTACATTCCGCCGAGCAAGGTGGCCATCCTGGGCGACGCCGTGACCGCCGCCTGCGATGCGATCGACGGCATCGAAGACGGTGTGCTCGACGACCCGCGCAAATGTCAGTTCGATCCCGGCACCCTGACCTGCGCCGCCGGACAAGACGAGAGCACCTGCTTCACGGCGGCCCAGGTCCAGGCCGTCACGGACATCTGGAGCGGACCCACGAACAGCGCCGGCGACGTGCTATACCCCGGACTGGTCCCCGGGGGGGAAGCCGGTCCAGGCGGCTGGTCGAGCTGGGTGACCGGACAACAGGCGTACGCAGGCACGCACTTCATGGCGGCCGAGGACTTCATGCGCAACATGGTGTTCGATGATCCCGAGTGGGACTTCCGCACCTGGGACTATGAACGCGACCTGCCGATCGCGCTGGCCAAGACCGGCGAGGCGCTGGACGCCGACGACCCCGACCTGCGTCCCCTGCGGGACCGCGGTGGCAAACTGCTCGTGTATCACGGGTGGAGCGACGCGGACATTTCCCCGATCGGCACCATCGACTACTACGAAGAGGTCATGTCGCTGATTGGCGACGGGGCGAGCTCGGACGAGGCGCTGGCCGCCACGAAGGAGTTCTTCCGACTGTTCATGGTGCCTGGCATGGGTCACTGCCGGGGCGGTCCGGGACCTGATTCATTCGATGCGCTGACCGCAATGGAACGGTGGGTCGAACAGGGCGTAGCGCCGGACCAGATGGTGGCGTCGAAAATGGCCGACGGTGAGGTGGTACGCACCCGTCCGCTCTGCACCTATCCCCAAGTCGCCGAGTGGAACGGCACCGGCAGCACCGACAACGCCGCAAACTTCTCATGTGTGATGCCCGGGTAAGGACAGTGACCGACCAGTCGGGAAGTTCACGGAAAGCGGCTACGGGCTGCTAGTGTCCTGTTACCGTGATTCGCTGCATCAGTCGGTAGTGCGGCGCGCGGCTGAAAAGGCGTGACAAGGGAGCAAATTAGGTATTTGTGACCGCGGAACAACGCATTCAGGCGTGATGCCCCGCTGGCGACTGATGTTGCGAATCATGGTTGCAGGACACTAATGCCTCGACTGGTTCTGACCGCACCGATGGCGAAGGTCGCCGCGCCGGAGCTGGTCCAACGGCTGGAGCGGGCCCTCCGGCTGTTTCCGGAGCTTGGCGATGACCCGGTCACGGTTGGGGTGACCGCCAGCCGGTGGCTGGACGGCTTGGCCTACCCGAGCGAGCGGCTCATCCGTTTGAACCCCTACCGGCGTCGGGTGGTGACCTACTTCACCATCGGGCACGAACTGACGCATCTGCTCCAGCCACCCGGCTTGGCCCTGCTCCCCAGCGGCGAAGTGCAGTGCGACATCTGGACCCTGGCCAGGGACCCGCTGTTTCTGGACGAGAAGCCATGTTATCTGCAGGTAGACTGCGATGGTCGATCGTGGCGGCGACACGCCCACGCGGTGCGAGCCCTGTGCCGCCAGGCGATTGACGAGCGGTCACGGAACCGGCGGTATATCGTCTGGCTCCGTGGGCAACTCTCCAACTACTTCAGCCGTCCGGCGCCCCACCAACCGAGCCTCTTCGACTCGTTGACCTCAGGGTCGCCGGCCACGTCGGGTCGTCCTGCGTAGCCCGGTTTTCCGACGAGGCGCCCGTCAGAAAACCTCCTCGGACCTTTTTCAGCACCCCGCGCGCAAGGCTCGGATGTGTTCCGGGCCGGTGCCGCAGCAGCCCCCGACAAGTTGGGCGCCATCGTTGATCCACCCCCGCGCTTCGCGGACCAGGTCATCCGGTGAAATCACGTCCACGAAGTTCCAATTCGGTTGCGCGAAGTATCCCGATTCGGGGTACACACCGATCGGGCCTGGCCAGCGCTGGCGCCCAACTTGTCGGCCGCTACTGGCGGCGGCATCCCTTGAGCTGGCTCAAGACGCAAACGATCAGCCTCGTTCGCTTCCTGTATTTGTATCGACGACTTACGCACGATATTCTGGACAGCCGACTTCGTCAGTGTTATCGCACCCGGTTGCGTGGGGCGGTGCGGCGCCGACCCGATCCGGACATGCTGTTGGTCTACGCCATCAAGTGTGGCATGCACTATCACCACCACACCATGGCGACGCAGATGGCCCGTCGGGAGACCGATGTCGTCAACTCGTTTTGATGACCCCCGACGGGATGTCTGGACATAACGCGTCACAATCACCCGATCCGCGAGGAGTCAAATCATGTCCGTTCTCGTATTGGTGGAATTCCAGGTCAAGCCGGAACACGTCGACAACGTGCTGAATTTCGTGAGGACCATCCTCCCTGACACCAGAGCGTTTGATGGCTGCGATGGGGTCACCATGCAGAGGAACCAGGACGACGCCAACACCATGTTGTTCGTCGAGCATTGGGATTCGCGCCAGCACTACGAGAAGTACTTGGCCTGGCGCACGGAGAAAGGCGACCTGGACACACTGGTGGGATGGATCGAGGGGGCACCGAACATCCGCTACTTCGACAATACTGGTGTCTGACCCGGACGGGGGCCAGGCGCGCGACAATGCGCGCCCCGCGGACGCGGAGTGGGGCGATGGGGCCCCCGCGTGGGGCTCGGGGCGAAGCCCCGTCGAAGTATTAGTCGGCGCAGCCGCGTCTACGTACTACTGCGGAACGGCGTACCCCCGCACCGTCGGCTTCTGGTCCGCGACGCTATCTACGACCGCCTGTGAGACCACGTTGGTAAACCGCTGGCGGATGTTCAAGGGCCCGTGGCCCCGGAGCTGGATGAACATCAAGCCGATCAAGTCCTCGGCAGGGTCGCCCCAGTAGAGGGTACCGAACGCGCCACCCCAGCCGTAACTGCCGGGGGATAGGGTGTCCAACGACTTGGTCGGGTCGACCAACACCCCGAATCCCAGACCGAACCCGTAGCCGTCGCCGCGAATGTAGACGCTCTTGTCGTCGGTGTGATTGCTGATCATCAAGTCGACCGTCATCCGGCCCAGCAACCGGACCCCATCAAGCTCGCCGCCATTGGCAATCATCTGGGCGAACCGGAAGTAGTCGGCCGCGGTGCTGTTGAGACCGGACACCCCGGGGAAATAGGTGGTGGGCTCACTGAACTCCGGCGCACGTGACAACGCGGAGCCGCCGTCCGCAGTCGGACGATACATGGCGGCGACCCGGTCGACCCGGTCCCGCGGCACGTTGTAAAACGTGTCCCGCATGCCGAGCGGCTCGAAGATCCGCTCCTTCAGGTAGGTGTCGATGCTGAGGCCTGCAATCTTCTCGACGAGGACGGCGACGTAGTCAGTTGACGAGCCATACTGCCAGTGGTCGCCCGGGTGGAAGGCGGCCGGAATCCTCGCCGCGCGCGCCACCCGCTCGCCGAGGGTCGCGAACGGCTCGCCGTCGTTGGTGACCCAGCGACGATCCTCTTCAGACAGCCCCGCCCCGTTTGCGTTCAGGGTCAGACCGGAGGTGTGGGTAAGCACGTGGCGGATGGTGATGGGGCGAGCCTCCGACACGCGGCGCTGACGGGGCCCGTCGTTCTCGCGAACCATGTGGTCCGCATACTCCGGGATCCAGTCCGAGATCGGATCATCGAGTCGGAAGCGCCCCTCTTCGAACAGCATCATCAGCGCCGTGGACACGATCGGCTTGGTCATCGACGCCAGGGCGAAGATCGAGTCGGTGGTCATCGGGATGTTCTCCTCCCGATACTTCGACCCCACCGCGGAGTAGTGCACCACCTTGCCCCGCCGCGCCACAAGGGTGACCGCGCCGGCAATCTTGTTATCGTCGATGAACCGCTGGAAGTAGTCATCAATCCGCTGCAACCGCTCGGACGACATCCCGACCGATTCCGGCGTCACCGTCGGCAGGTCTTCGGCCGCCCGGAGTTGCCAGGTCGACACGGACAACGCGACCGCCACGCACAGACTGCCGGCCATTAACCGCGCGCTGCTCCAGCGTTTCTTCATCTTTGGCATCAAACTGATCTCCCTGTGACCGAGCGCGTGTTGCTGGACCCGTGTGTCCAGGACACTAGCAGGAACTGCCAAAGTGGACAACAACGGCCGGGCACGAGCCATGTGGCCAACGTCGCCGGAAAGGCCACGCCGTCTCCGCTGCGGTCAAGGCGATTGCCTCAGGGCGCGAGTGGCGCCAGCGGGACTACACCGACCAGAGAGAACGACCACCGGCTGGCATCGTCAAGATACCGCTGATTGTCGATGACGTCGCCGACCTTGGGGAGCCCGGTTGCGACATAGTCGAGCGACCCTTCCACCTCAAAATGGTGCAGCCAGTTGTCTTCGCTGAGCCGGCTGAACGGGAGAAACGCGGTGTCGAGCTCGAAGTTGAGCTTGTGCGTGTAGACGCTGCCGGCGTCCGGGGTCTCGCCGGGGCTGATCTTGTCGACGATGTCGAAGTGGCTTTCGACCCAGCCACCGGTCTGCTCCGGTTCGAGGAGTGACAGGTTGAGCTCGAGCTCCACCTCGATGCCGTTGTCACGAATGGAACCCTGGCGGTCGTTAACCGCGATCCCGGTGAAGGGGTGCACATCGGTGTCGCCGAACGGGACGAATATCGTTTCCACGGTGAACCCGACGCGCGGAATTTCGGTCGGGATGCCGACCGCGAGAATCAATTCGAAGACCGATTCGCGCTCCTGCCGGCCGGTGGCGACCACCTCGCCACCTTCGAGTTGCTCCATCCTGGCCGCACCGAACAGATGTTCAACCGTGACGGTTGGCTCGATCTTGACGTCCGGTGCACACAGAAATGCGCAGCGCGGCTGGGCGTGGAGCGGTGGTGCAAGCAAGGCCGCCCCCCCCACAATGCCAACGACCGCCGCCAACCGTCGCCAAGCGACAGACCACGCCATCGTCCCACAGACGCTATCATTCGTGAGCGACGATGCACAGACGACTAGTTCTGGCGGCGGCGGTATTCACCTTGTTGCTGTCGACCGCGTGCTTGGGCCGACCGGAGTCCGGCGGCGATCTGGCCGACGCCACCTACGCCGGGTCCAAGTCGTGCCAGGCGTGTCACGCCGACATCCATGCACGGTGGGAAGACACCCTGATGGCGAAGGTGCTGCAAGACCCCCGCGAGCAGCCCGAGGTGATTCTGGGTGACTTCGCGGCGAACAACCCGCTGGTAACGTTTACTCCTGACGATGTCGTCTTCACCTACGGCAGCAAGTGGAAACAGCGGTACTACACGCAGATCGGCGACGACTACTTCATCTTCCCCGTGCAGTGGGACGTCCAGAATCGCCAGTGGCGCCGATACAACCCGCAACCAGGTCGTGATTGGTGGGCCGACCACTATCCGGTCGACCAGATGCAGCGACCGACCGGCCCGCTGTGTGACGGCTGTCACTCGGTGAACTACGACATCGCCACCAAGACCCCGACAGAGTGGAACGTCGGGTGCGAGGCGTGCCACGGTCCGGGGAGCCTCCACAACATCGACCAGGCCGCAGCCAGCATCGTCAACCCGGCCCGGCTCGACCCGGTGCGGGCGGACGACACCTGCATCCAGTGCCACTCACAGGGGCAGCCGCTCGAGAATCCGATCGACGGGCGGTACTACGATTGGCCGGTCGGCTACCGGCCGGGCGAGCGACTCAGTGAATATTGGGAACTCGACGGTCCCGAGCTGGGCGAAGAAACGTTTACGCACTGGCCTGACGGATCAGCCCACAAGAATCGGATGCAGGGCAACGACTACGTCCAGAGCCAGATGTCGGTCAAGGGGGTGACCTGCTACGGCTGCCACGACGCGCACGGCACCGAGCACAACGCCGACCTGATCGCCCCCGGCAACGAGGTCTGTCTCGAGTGTCACGGCCCCCAGCTGCAGGCCGGGCCGCGGGGGTCGGTCGCCTATCACACGCAACACGACCCGGACGGCGAGGGCGGCGTGTGCATAGCCTGCCACATGCCGGAGATTGCCCGCACTGTCGGCAATGTCAACGTGCGCAGTCACACCTTCAGATTCGTATCACCCGCCATGACGGATCGGTATGGCATTCCCAATCCGTGTACGACCTGTCACGACGACAAAACGACCGAGTGGGCAGTCGAGGCGCTGGAAACGTGGCCCGACGTCTCGCCCTGGCGCGTCTCGCAGTAGCCGCGAGTCGTAGCGACCGGCCCACGCGAGATCGGGACGGTGTGGGTGTCGTCGCCGCTACCACGGGCGGCCGCTACGGCGTCGGCACAAGGCGCGTGAACTCCTCGAACCAGTTGTCGACGAGGGTCAGCTCGCGTAATCCGTCGATACCGCTCACGGCTTCGATACTGATCATTCGTGGCGACACGGGGTCGATGGCATAGGTTCGCAGGCCAAACCCGGTACGCCTGCGTGGCTCCACCGAGGACTATCGAGAACCCCTCAATCTCTTCGGCGCGTCGGATCGGCGCGTTCGAGCAGGAGCGGCCGGCCGCGGTTCACCGACGCCGCGAACTTCCAGTGTCCCCGGCAGGACAAGATTCCCATTTCGGCGGAGAAACTCGCGCACGTGGCCCAGGAGTTCCAGTCACTCTTCAGCCAGGCGATCCCGCTCTGATCGTGCCCGTCTACTGGACTACTGCCGGCGGTGCCAGCTGGTCGAAATCGCAGATCTCGAAGTAACCCTCACCTTCGAAGTCGTAGTCTTGCCCCGCAAAGATGAGCCGCGGATCGCGACCCGAGCCTCGGGCGGCCACGACGAAGACGTGATGCGTCGTCGGGATGTTCGGCAAGCGGTAGTCCAGCAGCTGATGCTTCGGGTCGACGGCGTAATTCAGGATCGTGCTCCACGCGAACGCGGTGGCCGTTCGGGCAAGGGCCAGCCCACACCCGGCAGCGACGAGGAGGCACACCACTCCTGCAACCTTGTATGTCATCGCCGCAGGCACCGCCAGTCTACTCATATCGCGTTCGCGTCCTGAGGCCGGCCGGGGCGCAAGTCAAAACGACAACCAATGGTGGAATTGACCTCACGCTCGCGTCCTCCCACCGCGGTCCGACCGATGCCGGTATGATCAGCGAACCATGAACCCATCCAGCTTCGTGCGACGCGCGCTCGTGCTTGGCGTCACCGTGTTCTGCGCGGGCCAGCCCGTCAGCGCACAGCCGTCGGTGGACGACTACGTTCCAGTGACCGACGCGATGCTGCGAGATCCGGACCCCGGCGACTGGCTGATGCCGCATCGGACCTACGACTTCCAGGCCTTCAGTCCACTGGACCAGATCAACCGTGACAACGTGGGCGAGCTCCGCGTGGCCTGGATGCGGGCGATGGACGAGGGGCCCCAGCAGTTCCGACCGCTGGTCTACGACGGCGTTATGTACATTGCCAACCCGGGCAGCGACCACCTGCAGGCTCTCGACGCAACCACCGGTGACCTGATCTGGGACTACCGGTGGGAAGTGCCGGCCGACCTGCGGGAGTATTCGCAGCTCGGCAACCGCACGAGAAGCATCGCCATCTACGGCGATCACATCTTCCACCTGACCGCCGATGCCCACCTGATCGCGGTGGACGCCCGCACCGGAGAACTGGCGTGGGACAGCGAGATGGCGGACCACCGGGGCGGCATCTCCCATTCGTCCGGGGCGATGGTCATCGACGGTCGGGTCATGAGCGGCCGCGCCTGTAGCCCCCGACAGGAAGACACCGAGCGCTGCTTCATCGCGGCGCACGACGCCGCCACCGGGCAAGAGGCATGGCGCTTCTACACCGCGGCCGGCGCCGACGATCCGGGCGGTCAGACCTGGGGCGACGTGCCGACCGCGCAGCGCGTGCATGTGTCGCCGTGGGGGGTCCCGGGCAGCTACGACCCGGAGCTGGGGCTGGTCTACTGGGGCATCGCGGTGCCCTCACCCTATACGCGGATCATGCGGCGCGGGACCTGGGACGTGGGCGACGCCACACCCTGCGAGCTGTATACGAACTCGACGGTGGCGCTCCGGGTGGATACCGGCGCCATGGACTGGTACTACCAGCACCTGCCGTGCGACGACTGGGACCAGGACTTTGTGCAGGAGCGGACACTCATCGACATCGTCGTCGACCCGGACCCCGAGGCGGTCCGCTGGATCAACCCTGCGATGGCCGGCGCCCCACGCGAGCGCAAGGTGGTGGTGACGATCGGCGAGCCGGGTGGGCTCTTCGTCAACGACCGGGAGACCGGCGAGTTTCTCTGGGCGGCGCCGCTGCCGTATACCTCCACCGATCGATTTGTCATCCGGGACATCGATCCGGCAACCGGCCAAGTGTTCATCAACACGGACCTGGTGGCGAAGGCGGTCGGCGAGCGGCACGTCATCTGTGGTCACAACGTGAAGGGCTGGTGGTCGTGGTCCTACAGCCCGCAGACTGGGCTTCTCTACATCCCGTTCAACCGCTCCTGTCTGGATCAGACAGCCAACGACCGCACGGTTACCGGCACTGGTCCCCGGTTCACGATTCCGGAACCGGGGCTGGAGGAGAACGGGGACCTGACAGAGCTCAGGGCCATCGACATCTCGACCGGTCGTGAGGTTTGGCGCTACAGCCAGCGGGCGCCAAACGCCGGCTCGGCTTTGGCGACGGGCGGCACCCTCGTCTTTCATGGCGACCTCAACCGGCGGTTCCGCGCGTTCGACGCCGAATCGGGCGAGGTGCTCTGGGAGACGATTCTCGGCAGCCAGATCACCGGCTATCCGGTCAGCTACACCGTCGGCGATCGGCAATACGTCACGGTGCCGGTCGGCGGCGCGGCCATCTTCCGGATGGACCAGTACGCCCCCGAGCTGGAAGCGCCCATCGGGAGCAATATGCTCGTCACGTTCGCACTGCCGGAGTGACCGGGTGCTCGTGCGCACGTCTGACGGACGCACGTGACCCAGCCAGCGCGCCAACCTGGACTCCATGCTCGTCGCCATCGCAAATCGTGCGTGTGCATCTTCATCGGATGCGGATGGCTCGATGTCGGTTTCCAATCGACGTCCCGAGCGCGATGCCGGTGTCCGTCACTAGGACTCCACCTTCGATTCGCTGCGATCGACGGGCCACATCTACATCTCGGTCTGGATGACGTTTCAGCGAGCCACGCTCGTACACGCGCGCGAGACCAGGGCCATCACCTGGGCTTCGCTGTTCGAACTCGCCGTGGTGGTCGCGGTGCTGGCCGCGACAATCGTCGGTCTGTCCTGGATCGGCGCGGTCGCGGCCGCCACCGCTATCCTCGCGGGCCGCGCGGCGGCAACGTGGCTCATCGTGCCGGCTGGGCGCGCGTCTCGACACGGGCGCCTGCCCGTCGCCTCACCGCTACCCGCCCCCGAGTACCTCCTCCGGGGGCGAACCGCCGGTGGCCCCCACCGCGGCGTCTCGTGCCCGCCGCCGCAGGAAGCCAATCGCTCGCACGTTGCGCCCCACGACCGCGTAACAGAAGGGGTCCAAGTCTAACGTGGCGCCTCTAATGTCTCACTCCGGGCCAAAGTGAACACGCCAGGGAGCCAAACACCGAAGACGGACCCGTCGCTTGCGCCGTCAACGGGGCTCTGCCAGACTCGCTGGCAATGACCGGGCTGGCCGACTGGGCTCCCAACCCACACGCGCTCATCGTACACCTGCCGATCGGGCTGCTAGTAACGGCGGTGGTCGTCGACGTCCTCGCCGTCGTCCGCAGAGACCCCACCACGCTCCGGCTAGTTTCGACCGGACTCCATGTCGGCGGCACGGTGATGCTCATCGTCGCCTACCTCACCGGGCGCGACGCGGCGCCCGAGGTGTTTACCCCGGGACTGGCGCAGGCCGTGGTCACTCGGCACTGGGACCAAGCGCTGTGGTGTGTGTGGTACTTCGGGCTGACCACGGCCGGCCGGGTCGGTCTTCAAATGCGGTACGGGCGGCTGGGGCGAAGCGCCGCGGCGGGTCTCGCGGTGGTTGGGGTTGGCGGGGTGCTGCTGCTGGCGACGGTGGCCGAGTTGGGGGGACGACTGGTGTACGAGTATGGCGTGGGAGTGGCGGCGCCGGTCGGCGACCGGACGCTGAACTGAGGATGGTGGCGAGCGCTATACCGAGCTGAGACGGACGGGTCTAAAGACCCGCGGCTACGGACGGGCGTGAATCGTTCTGAGGCGTTCCAAGTCGATGTCGGTCAAGGGGAGCCACTCCAGTGTGTCGTCGGCGGCCGCGATGGACGAACACGGGCCGCACATGAGGGTGAAGCTGGCTCGGTGGTGCGTGAGCCCTAACGTGTGGCCCAGTTCATGGGCGATGACGTTGCGCAGGACGCGGGTGTCTTCAGGCCGACGGGGCTCCGGCGCGCGGATCGTCACGAAGTAGTCAGGCGACCCGACCAGAGGCCACGCGAACGGCAGCAGCGGCTGCCGTGAAAGCAGCAGCACCACGTCTCCGCCGACGGCCCGCAACTCGGGCGGTGGCTGCGGCCCGGACGCGCCTTTCGGAATCCGCCCACCACGCTGCGCCACGAACCGTGCGAAGGTCTCGATGGCTCGCACGCCCGGGGGGGCGACCACGACCGACTTTTCACGTAGTCTGACATCGACTCCGACCTCGGTCAGCGTCCGGTTCCAGAACTCCAGCGCGGCGCGCGTCAGTTCTACGCGCGGGTCGTCTGCACTCGGCGCCAAGATGACGATCTGGCGTTCGACGCCGCTCTGTCCAGCCGCTGGCACCACGAACAGCAGTGGCGCGATGGCGGCGACACAGCGCAGAAACCGGGTGGAGTTGGTCATTGGCCGCCGGGGAGACGCGGGTCTTGACGAAATACGTGGCAGCGTCGGGGCCCACGTGATCCGGCGTGAGCTCAAATCCTGAACAAGTATCGCAGTTTTGTGAAGACCGCCCGGTTGGTGCGGCGCAGATCGCTGGTGAAGAAGAGCCGCTCGTCAAATCCGTCACCGTCCGGATCCCCTTCGATCCGGTTTTCCTGTCGATAGTGGTCGTCGTAGCCCAGGAAGAACACCGTCCCTGCGTTGATGCGATAGGTCAGCAGCAGGTTGACGTCGAGGTCCTTGTCGAACGAGTTGTACTCGGTGATGTTCCGCATCAGGAGACGGTCGGTGAACGTCAGGATACTCTGAGCCCGGTAGATCTTCACGTCGAAGACGTCGAGGCCGCCACGGCTCGGATCCGTGAGCCGACTGGTATTGACGCTGATCTGAGAACTCAACCGAGCCAGCGGTCGCACCGTCACATTGAGCCGCGCGCTGCGCCCGTCCCCCAGGAACGGATTGTCATCGAAGAAAATCTGGTCTCCCTGCGAGTAGTTGACCCGGATGGACAACGCGCGGCTGGTGTTCACGCCACCGCTGACCGAATATTCCGTCTTGTCAAAGTCGATCCCGCCGAACCGCTCCAGGTCGTGGTTCACGTTGGCGCTGAACGACAGGTTGTTCGCGAAACTGAAGTTCAATCCGGCGCGTCTGCCCTCGTCCTCGAGCACGCCGTCGAAGTTCCGGTTCCGGCTGTAGCTGACACGCGGTCCCCAGTTGATGATCCAGTTTTCCGGCCACCAGCGATAGGCCACGTTGCCGAGCGCTTGCCGCTGGTCGCGGCGACGGACGAAGCCGAGGTCCGTCTGAAAATCGGGCGTAATCTCGAACGCGGCGACGAACCAGCTCAGGTTCCGACCGGTGGCCCGGATGCTGGCGTCGAACACGTGACCCGTCGTTTCCGACCCGTCGAGTTCCCGGTGGTCAGACTGGATCGCCCGAAAAGCGGTCGTCGTTGACCGCGACAGCCGGAAGCTGCCGTCAACCCCGCGTAACTGGCTGCTGCTATCGAGAAACTCGCGGTCGGTGAAGACGGCGCCGAGATGCGACTCGGAGTAGAGGTCATACTTCACCCGACCGATGAAGTTCTGCGCGGTCTCGCCAAACAGCGGGTCTGAAATGTCCTCGAGATTACCGGGAGCCTCATCCTCTGCCGTCAGCACCCCGAGCGAGAATCGGCCGGACTTGCCGGTCAGTTTCGCGCCCCACGTCGGGTCGACGATGGTGCGGGTATGCACGAACGTGACGGGACCGGGAAAGTCGAAAATCTCGGCCCCCTCGACGAAGAACGGTCGCAACTCGCTGAAGAAGAGCGGGAATCGCTGATTGACCTCGATCTGGGGTTGGTCAGATTCGATCTGTGAGAAATCAGGATTGAACGTCACATCCACGGTCAGATTGGAGGTCAGACCATACTTGATATTCAGGCCGGCCTGCGGGTCGGTGTCCTGACTGACGAACCCGCCGGTCGACGCATCCAGCGAGCCGAACTTGATGGCGGTGAAAGTCGGCAGGAACTCCAAGTTGCGGCTGTTGGAGAAGTCCTTCATCCCCTCCATCAACCCCATCTGGCGATGGAACCCGGCCACGTCACGAGACATCGGCGCCCACACCGCGTTTTCCTCGTTCTTCCCTTTGATCTCACGGACGATCTGGAGCCCCCACTGGTGCGATTCACCCGCCGCACGCTGCGGATACCGCAGGCTCTTGAGCGGAATCGCCATTTCGGCCTTGAAGCCGTCCTCAACGATTTCGGTGGCGCTATAGAAGAGCGCGTCCCACGACCGATCCGGGACCGGAATCGGTCCGCCCCGTCGATTGCCGCTCGCATTCACGATCCCGTCGCCCTGGACGTTGAACGCGTTGAGGTCGAAGTCGTAGGCACGCTGCTGCGCGAGGAACGTGTCGAGGTAAACGGTGATCAGATCGTCCTGAAACGACGTATCGCGGTCGACGCGGTTGGCGCGCATCACGCTGGGGTCTGCGTAATGCAGGTAGAACCCGAAGTAGACATGCTCGCTGTCGTACGTGATATAGACCTCGGTCTCTTCGGTCGCTTGGGCCCCTTCAAGAGGCGCCTGCTGGGTGAATTCGGTCAGGGTCGCGGCGCTTTGCCACGCGAGGTCATCGAGACGACCGTCGATGTCCGGCGGCACCTCGGTCCGGGTCGGCCGCACGGTGGGGCGTCCGGCGATGAGCCCCAGCCCGTCGGTGGTCTGCCCGGCTGGTGGCGCCTGGTCCGGCGCTGGGTCAACGGCGAGGGCGCCGGACCCGAGAGACTGGGCCGAGGAGATGGACGCGAATAGAGCTGTGGTCATCCCCAACGCGAGCAGACGTGAGACGTGTCGAGAGAAGGAGAAGGGCCAATTCAGCGTCATGTCGGGTGATCGTGCCAATCTGCGGGTACAAGAAACGGGGACGGAAGCCGATGTCCCGTCCCCAATTCCGTGTCCCTGGACACACCTGCAGACCGCTGAATCCTACCAAAATGCGCGCGCAGACGCCCGAACGGCGGTCGGTCTTCGATCAGTCCGATGGCGTATCGACACGCCCACCCACCCCGCTGTGGCGCACGCTCCCGCTGCCATCCCGTTTGACTTGGAAGAGACGCAACCCGCAGCGCTGGCACGGCTGCTGGCCGAACACGATCTCAAGCCGAACATGGCCGTCGAACTGGTAGAACAGGCGGCGGAGCGACGGCGAGACATCCCGACCGAAGACGCGTTGGCGTGGGCTTACTATCGTGCCGGTCGGCTGGATGAAGCCGCCGCCGCCATCCAGCACGCGCTGCGGGACGAGCTGAGCGTGGCGGACTGATACGCAGACGAGGCTTCGTCACATAGCCGGGTGCGGAAAAACGATGGCTGGCGGTTTCGGGCGAGGCGTTCGTCTGGCCAGGGGCAAGGAGGGAGCAGCCAGACGTCGTCTTGGCCGTCATCCTCGAATTGAACCGGCGGAATCAATAAATCAGAAATGCGAACAGCTGCTGGCCAGCGGCGACGAGCACGTGCTGGCGGCCGTCAATGAGGTAGGTCTGCGGGGCGTTCGAAATGTTGCCGATGCGCGTGTTCCACAACAGGTCGCCGTCCGCGGCGTCGAACGCCACGAAGTTACCACTGCCGTCGCCGGTGAAGACCAGACCGCCGGCCGTGGTCAGCACGCCGGCGCCGCCGCCGCCACCGACGGGCCAGACATGACGCCAGGTGGTCTCCCCTGTGCGGTAGTCGATCGCCGACAGCGCGTTCCCACCGGACCCGACCGTGACCCGGTCCTTCCCACCCAGCCCCATCGAACCGCGGGGGTCAGGGTCGATCAAATAGAGCAGATTGAACCCGTTGTTCTCCTGCGTGTAAAACAATCCGGTGTCCGGGCTGAACGCGGGCGGCTGCCAGTTGGCGACACCACCCTCCACCGGTGACACCAGCGACCCGGGAATGATCGCTTCCTTGCCCGGGTGCGGATTGGGCGATCCACTCTCACGAATGTGGCTGGCCCAGTTGGACGTGGCGCCGTAGCGCGTCGTCACGATGTGCTCGCCAGTCACCCGGTCAATGGTGAAGAAATAGCCGTTGCGCGCCGCGGTCGAGACCAGCTTGCGCGGCGCACCGTCGATGACTCCGTCGATCAGGATCGGGGTCTGGGCCGAATCCCAGTCATGGGTATCGTGGGGTGAGGTCTGGAAGTACCAGGCCATCTCGCCGGTATCGACGTCAACCGCGATCAACGTGCAGGTAAAGAGGTTGTCACCGCGCCGAGCTACGCCGGTGTACCCGGGGGTCGGGTTGCCGGTGCCGAAGATGTAGTAGTTGGTCTCGGGATCGTAGGAACCGGGCACCCACACCTGACCGCCGCCGTGCATCGCGGCGTCGAGACTCGGCCAGGTCTCGATGCCGGCGGCGTTCTCGGTCATCGGGACCGTGTAGAACTTCCACTGCAGCTCGCCGGTGGCCGGGTCGAACGATTGGAGAAAGCCGGGCGCGTCAAGGTCGTTGCCGGTGCCGACCAATAGGTGGTCGCCCACTACGATCGGCGCCATCGTCGAGAAGTACTGTTCTTCGAAGCTGGCGATCTCGGTGTGCCAGCGCTCTTCACCGGTCGTGGCGTCGAGCGAGACCAGATAATTGTCGACCGTCTCGAAGATGACCGAGTCGTGCCAGACCGCGACACCGCGATTGCCGATGTGCGGACCGCCGCGTGTCTTCCAGAAATAGTGCCAGCGCTCGCCACCGTCGCGCACGTCCAGTGCCCACACGTGGTCGGGCGCCGTTACATACAGGAGGTCGCCAACCTGGAGGATGGAGCCCTTGATACGCTGCGAGCCGATGGTGAAGTCGCCGGTGCCTTCACCACCGATGAAGTCGGGCGCGTTGTTACCCTCGAGCGCCGGCATACCCGAGTCCAGCGTCCTGGTCCACGCCAGGGTCAGTTGTCGGACATTGTCCGTCGTCACCTGGGCCAGCTTGCTGTACCGACGCCCGCTATAGTCGCCCGAATAGGTCGGCCATGAGTCTTCCAACGGCGCCACCAGCGATGCCGGATCGAGACCGCCCGGTTGAGCGGATGACGCGATGGGGGCGAGCAGCAACGCTGCCGCCATTGCGGTCACACAACGGGGGGGCTTCGGTCGATGTGTCGCAAGGGCGGCGGTCATTGCAGAGTCACCAGATAGGCCGTAACGTTGTGAATGTCGGCGTCGCCGTAGAGCGGCAGCATCTCGCGGTGGGCGGCCATCGGGTCATCAACCTCCACCAGAGGCGTGTCGCCACGGCGCCCGAACGACCGGTGGCGGCCATCGTCCTCGGTCAACACAATAAGAAAGTCGTTGAGCCGATCGAGCGCGCCGGACACCCGCTCACCGGACGGCTGGGTCACGGTGACCCTGATCGGGGGTCGCTCGGCGTTGCGCGCGCCACCTCTGACCCAGGTGTCCTGCAGTTCCTTGGGGCTCTCGACCCGGGCCCCGATGCCTTGCAAGTCGCCCATTGGCGAATGACACGATGCACACCGGTCCGCGAAGTAGGTCTGGCCCGCCGTCGCATCGCCCACCAAGATGTCGAGTTCGACCTCTTCCCCAGGCGGCGGCCCGCCCTGACGCGAGGCGGTGCCGAGAATGTCGTGGATGTACTCGACCACGGCGTCCAGGTCCTCGTCAGACAGGTTCTGCGGCGGCATGCTGGAACCGCCCGCCCCGGACTGGCCGTCTCGGATCACGGGTCCCATCAGGTCCCCGCCGTCGTCCTTCAGCACGAGCTGCGAGCGCAGCAGATTCGGGCCGCCGAGGTCGCCGCCCCGCAGGTCCAACCCGTGGCACGCGCGACAGCTGATGCCGTACACCGCCTGGCCACGCGCGATCACTTCAGGGTCGCCCGGCTCACGCTGCAACGCCGGATACAACCGCTGGTCCCGGGCTTGGGGCGCCTGAGCCGCAGTCAACCCGGCCGCCGGTCGCGCGTCCAACACTGAGACGTTGGTAACCAGCAGCCCGACCGCCAAGGTGAGGGCGCCGACACCGCGCACTACTCGCGACGTCACCGCACCCTGCAACATAACTGACAGACCCCTCGCACTCAGCGCTCCGCGGAACGCTCGGACATCAGGATGTTCGACATCGCGTAGTTGCCCTCGTGGCACGCGTACTCGTAGATGATGTAGCCGTCGAGCCGTGGCATCGGACGAACCGCGGTCCAGGGCGCCGTGTAGACGGTGGCATCTTCGATGGTGAATTCGGTTTCGATCCGATCCTCGGCCACCCGGCGGAAGCGCTCGACTGCCTTGGTCTGACGCGACGACGGGAACCGATGCACGGTCTGGTCGCTGTAATTCGCGGTCTCGATCACCAAGGTGTCACCGTCCCAGTGCGCACGGGAGTCGCCGTTCCACTGCCGAATTTTGTCGTCGAGCTGCGGACGTCCGTCGAGCGGAATGATCCGCACGTCGTGGATGTTCTCCATCCGGATGGCGACGTGGGTCGGAGTCTGCAGAATCTGGACGCTGTTGTTGTATCCCGTCGAGATCGGCGGCACGCCGTGGTAGGTGATGCAACGGTCCCAATTGGTGCGATCGACCCAGGAGTCGGCCGGATGCGCACGTGCGTACTCCCGCAGCTCGGTCTGACGCCGCTGGGTCTCGGCCGTCACCGGAAGCCGACCATCGGCCGGGTCGACAATCAGCGAGGTCCGCATATCCGAGCTCACCTCACCCCGGTCGAACCACAGGGCGTTGTAGGACCCGACGCTGCCGGGAGTGTCCGGCTGGTCGAGCGTCACGGCGTAGTTCCGCTGCGCAGCTTCCTCGGGCGTGAAGAACTCTTTGTCCGACATCGACGTGGGTCGCTGCAGCGGTGTCAGCGACGCATACGACCAGGTCCCCTGGAGGTCCGGGTCGCCCCACGGCGTCGTGAGCGGACCGTCCTGACCGGCGACGGACGCCGGCAACAACATCACCGCCGCGGCCAACGCGCCAAGCGCGCCAATTGTTCGCTTTTGCATCTGGAATCTCCTGCTGGTCGGTATGCTCACCGGTCACCCAGCCACCCGCGGCGATGACCGCTACTGGCTTTCGTTGTAGATGTTCTGGACAAGCGTCGTCACGCCTCGCGACGGCGCTTGAAAATCGCTGAACCGGTCGGGCTTGACGTAGGCGTTGACCACCTGTTCGACGGTCTGGCCCGTCGCCATCCCCTGTTTCGCTTTCGCGAGCACGTCGTTGAAGAACCCGCTGAAGTTCACGAAGTCATCCCACGACACGGTCACCGTATGGTGACCGGCAATCACGGTGTCGACGTTGTTGATGCCGTCCACCGCCCGCATCAGCGTGGACCCGAATTCGACGGCACTGCCGTTCCCGTTGGCAACATCGATGAACGGCAGACTCAGGCGCTGGAACATGTCACCGGTGTGGACCGTGCGCGCGGCCGGGAACACTACGAAGGTATCGCCGTCCGTATGGCCGCGACCGAAGTAATACAGGTCGACCCGATCTTCACCATCGAACAAGGACTTGCGACCCGTAACGGTGGTCGTGGGCAGATACTTGGCGTTCTCTCCTTTGAACGCGTCGCAGTTGGTCACCGGCTGACAGGTGGCACGGGCCATCTGGGCGCGGGTGTTCTCATGCGCGACGAATTCGACGGTGTCCGGAAACTCGGTGTTACTGCCCGAGTGGTCGAAGTGCGTGTGGGTATTAATGATGGTGGTCACCGGCTTGTCGGTCACGGTGGCGACCAGGTCGAGAATGTCCTGCCCGTAGCCTTCGAGCTTGGTATCGACCAGCACCACACCGAATGTGGTGACGAACGCCACGGTGTTGCCACCGGTCAGCATGCTCTGTTCTGCCGGCGGAGGCGGATTGCTGAGGAGATAGAGGTTGTCGGCTACCCTCTCGATCCCGTGAATCTCGGGCCGTGGCTGTCGCGCCTCGTAGGTGGCCGCGGTCAGGACGACGCCCAGGAGCGTCAAGATCACCAGACTGGCACTGCGCTTCATCCGTCCCTCCACGAGCAGATACGCGTCAGAATGTGTGATTGTAGCATCGTGACCCGGCCGGGCGGCGGCGTTTGGCATCGTGTGTCTCGACGTGTACAGCGCGTCGAACTGGACAGGCTCGACATGCGACACGAACGACTTTGACAGCGCTACTCACGGTCGTCCTCCTGCACGGATACGGCGCTAACGACAGCCCGCCTGGTCGGTGCGCCTGATCAGCCCGCAACGGGCTACGTACGCTTTCGGACGACGTCGGACATCAGTTCGAGAGCAACTGTTCGGTGAGCCAGTGGAGTAACTGCGGCTCGAGGTCAGGATTCTTGCCGAACATCGGGAGTCCGTGCTCCGTGCCGGGATAGATCTTCGCGGTCGAATCCGGATGTTTGGACCCGCCCACGGCTCCTCGGAGGGCGTCGGCAACGCCCTCGGTCACCGGATCGTCCTCAGCCGCGGCGCCGAACACCGCCAACCCGGGGGTCTCGGTGATGTTCTTGACGGCAGCCTCACTGGGTGGGCTTGACAGCAGCATCAGCGCCCTGATCCCGTTCTTTCGGGCCGCCAGGTCGGCGTTGATCATGCCCCCGCAACTCGCTCCACCCACCCCCATCCGCGACGGGTCGACACCAGATTGAGACGTCAGGTAGTCGAAGGCCATGTCGGCGTCGCCGGCTGATTTCTGCATGAATGTCGGGAAGCCGGCGGACATGCCCTCGCCACCGCTGTCGCCGAACCCGCGCAGGTCGAGGGTGAGGACATGCACACCCACCTTCACGAGGGCGGCGGTGACCCCGGTCCACGAAGTGCGATCCATGTTGCACTGATGAATGAGCAGCATCCCGGGACCCGGACGTCCGGGAGACATATAGGTCGCTTTCAGGTTCACGCCGTCGGCCGCCTTGAGGTTCACATCCCCCGACTGCGCGAGGACCGGAGACGCCAGAACGAACGTCGCGAGGGCAGCGACGAGGCAGGTAGCGATGGCCTTCATGATTCCTCTCCTTTTCGTTTCCGGGCCGGAACGGACTGTCTTCCTTCTGGTGTGAAACGCGGATCAACAGCGAGCGCTGGTGGCTGGTGACACGATCCGCGCGGCCGTCAGCCGGGTCTGTGTCGACCCGCTCGTACAGGCAACGGCGCGCATAGTCGGGCTCTTTGCCAACGCGTCAGGACCGATCTGCTCCGCGCGTAGCTGCAAGTGCGCGAACAACCGTCGGGCGCCACCCTCCGGGCGAAGTCCAACATCTGGGTCCCGCACCGCCGGCATCAACTTCAGGCTGACGGTGCCACGGACGTTCCCACCGATGGTGAGAATCCGGCCGCGTGCGTCATCCAGCGCGACCACCACGTCGCAATGTGTCCGCGCCCCCTCGCCCATCTGTCGGCGTCGTTCCGCCAGCGAGCGGTAGGCGGGGCGACGACCGCTGCACAGAAGGTCGCCGGGCAGGACCGGCGCATCGCCGATGTCGTGAGCCGTGAACGCGGCCGGTGTACCGCCATCCCTGGCGCGGATCGCCTGATCGATGTAGGTGTGATGCGCGACGGCACGTCGGAATTGATCGGATTCGTCGAGGCCGCTTTCGCACATCAGCCAGGAAACGAACGCGGCAGACCAGGGGTATCGCCAACGTGCGCTGGACTCCGAACCGTCCCAGCGATCGTTCTGGTTCTCGATAATCCATTCACCCTCAGGGGTGACCGTCCAGTAGCCGGCAATCGAATCGGCGACCCGCACATACTCGCTGGGGCTCAAACGAGGCCCTCGGCGCCGCCCACGCCGCAGCGGTTGGTCATCGAGCCGCGTCTGGTCTACCACCGAAAACCCGAAGAACCCCCACTCCTGAGCCGCCACATCGACAATCCGCCGACGCAACGGTTCATCTGGCCGGGGCCGGCAACCGGTCTCTCGCACTCCGAGACTCCCCACCGCGCCGTCTACCCTGGCCGCTGGTGGCACGACATCGAGCTGATCGACGCTCAGTCGTTCGAGATTCGACGACTGCGCCGTGACCAGAGTCGACAGCAGCAGCGCTCCAGCCAGCGCGAGGGTTGGCATTCTCATGATGGACCTGTGAATTCTATGCTTGATCTGAGGCCCCAGACCAAAACCGCGCTACAGTTTCTCGGGTGAAGAGCACCTCGGCGGCTTGGGTCTGTGCCGTCACGCTTGCCGCGGCGAGCGCCCTGGCTCAGTCGGCCGCTTCAGGCCGCCGGTCTGCGCCGGTTCTGCCGGAGACGCCATATCGGTACGACGACGGCAACCTGCCGCGACACTTCACCCAGCCCGACGGACCGGAGAGCATCGCCTCCGCGGACAACACGCCGGACGACAACCCCACGACCGACGCCGGGGCGACGCTCGGGCGGGTCCTGTTCTACGACACGCGGCTGTCGGCGAACGACTCCGTCTCGTGCGGCACCTGTCATCAGCAGGCCCACGGGTTCTCCGACCCCCGCCGCTATAGCGTGGGGTTCGACGGCCAGACCACGCGCCGCCACTCGATGAGCCTCACCAATGCGCGGTACTACACACGGGGGAGGTTCTTCTGGGACGAGCGCGCCGAGACGCTCGAGTCACAGGTCCTGGCGCCGGTGCAGGACCCGGTCGAAATGGGGATGACGTTGGATGGCCTGGGAACGAAGCTCGGACAGGTCGACTACTATCCGCGGCTCTTTGACCAGGCCTTCGGCAGCCCCGCCATCACCGCGGACCGGGTGGCGCGGGCGCTCGCGCAGTTTGTCCGAGCCCTGGTGTCGTATCAATCGCCCTACGACCGGGCGCGCGCCGCCGGCCCGCCGGGTTCCGCCGCGTTCACGGCGGCGCTGCCCGAACTGCCCCGCCTCGGTCACCGGCTCTTTGTCGGGGTGCCCGGCGAGGGGGTGCGCGCGGTCGGGTGCGCACGATGTCACGTGAGTGACGCTCAGATCAGCCTGTCGCCACGCAATATCGGCCTCGCCCGGCTCGGCCCGGACGGCGACGACGACCAAGGCGCCGGTGACGGCCGCTTCAAGGCCCCGTCACTGCGCAACGTGGCCGTCCGGACGCCCTACATGCACGACGGTCGCTTCAACACCCTGCGTGAGGTCATCGAACACTACAACACGAAGGTCGAGGCCAACCCGTTCCTGGACCTGACGCTGATGAACCGCCGCCTCGCGGTGACAGGCGGGCCGGTCCGCCCGGTGCGTCTCGAGTTGACTGCACGGGAGATCAACGCGCTGATCGCGTTTCTGGAGAGCCTCACAGACGACACGTTTCTGGCCGACCCACGGTTCTCGGACCCCTTCATGTGACCAGCCCAGAGAGACTGGCCGGGCCAACCGCCGCGAAGAAGACCCGCTCGACCTCGCTGCCCTCAGGCAGCCCATCCACGAATCGAGGCAGTCCGTTCCGGAGATGCGCCAGGTAGCCGGCGAGCCGGTCGGAGTCTTCGAGAAGAATGACGAGCCGCAGTGGCCACTCCACCAGCTCGGTGTCGATGATCCGACCCAGTGCGCCGCCCTGGTCGACGACGAAGTCGCCCCGCCTGAGGTCGGTAACGGGCGCTCCGTCCGCGTCGTCGACGAAGACATCGAGCCGGAAGCCGGCTCGCATCTGGGCGGAGGCGGCGGGCGCCCCGAGGGCCGAGACGACCACGACCGCCACCGTCGCGACCACCCCGCCAAGACGGCGCTGACGGCTCACCCGTCCCCGCCCGTCGGGCACCGGCACTCTCATGAGGACCATTGTAGGGCCATCCTCCGAGCCGGTGACTACTGGTAGTCGGCGGCGGCGAGCGAGACGCGAATGACTTCCTCGTCGTTGCGCATCACGATGTGGCGATTCGCGAAAGCGGGGTGGGCCCAGACGACACCGCGGTCGCCCCATGTACCGCTGGCACCTCCGCGGGTGCGCGTGGCCGCGGCGATAAGCGACGTCCGATCCAGCTCGGTGTAACCCTCCGGTGTGAACCTGGCCAGAATCAGCTCACCGGTCTCACCGACCACGATCACGCGGTCCTCGTGCTGTACGAAGAACGCGGTCCCCCACCGTTCCCCACCGACCAGCTCTGTCGTTTCCCAGAGCCGCTCGCCGGTGCGCGCGTCGAGACACCGCAGCTCGCCGTAGCTGCCGACGCCGTAGATGTAGTCACCGATGATCAGGGGCGTGGTGATCAGCGAATGCAGGCCCTCTGTCTCACCCGGCAGCTCGCTGCGACTCTGTCCTCGCCATAGCTCCTGCACGCCTGGCCGGTCGCCGTCCAGCTGAAGCATCAGCGTTCCGCGGAAAAAGTGGGTGGCCATCAGATACGGACCCGCGGAGATCGGCGTGGAGACCGTCATGGTACCGATCGGCCAGTCGTGCTCCCAGTAGACGGACCCGGTCTGGGGGTCGAGCGAGCTCATGCCCTGGGGATGCCAGACCACGAGCTGCCGAACGCCACCGGACTCGTAGATCATCGGCGGGCTGTAGCCAGCCTCCGACACGAGCGGCAGCGCGCGCCAGATCTCGTCGCCTGTTCCGGTGTCGAAAGCCACCACGAGCGCATCTGGCTCACCGCCCACCACGACGATGAGCCGGTTGCCATCGACGAGGGGCGAGTTACTGACTCCGTAGACCGGCACCGTGGCGCCGTACTCCGCCACGGTATCGATCTGCCAGACCACGTCACCGGTAGTGGTCTCGAGACACAACAGCATGCCCGCCGCGCCGACAACGAAGATGCGGTCGCCGGACACGGTGGGCGTGGCACGCGGCCCGGTGGCGAAGGTCCGCATGAGATTGCGATAGGTGGCGGGCCATTCGCGGGTCCAGAGAATGTCGCCTGTTTCCTCATCGAGCGCGAGCATCCGCTCCGCGCCATCCATGGTTCGAGAGCCCGGATCCTCCTGGTAGTCGAGCACGAAGACCCGTCCTCCGGAGATTACCGGTCCCGCGAAACCTGGGCGGAGCGGCACCCGCCAGGCCACCTTCAGCCCGTCGTCGGGAAACCGGTCGACGACACCGGTCTCGGTCCAGACCCCAAGCCGACCAGGGCCTCGCCACTGCGGCCAGTCCTGCGCTTCGGCCGGCAGCGCCAGCAAACTCAACGCGAGACCGCACGCCAACCAGCGACGCGGCGAGCGGGGGAACGGTCCTATGAGTAGCATCAACCTTCCTGGACCGAATTGATGCGCCGCTGGAAAGCGGCGCGTTGGAGACAGCGGTCGACCGGCTCCCGTCTCGTCAGGTGCTATCGCGTGTACCGAACGAGTTGCGACGGGCCGACTTCCGCTCCGAAGATGTTGCCGTTCGCGTCGACCGCCACACCTTCCGCTGCGGTCGTGCCGCCAGGCTCCGCGGCCGGATCTGGAATGAAGTACAGCACTTCGCCGGTCGCCGCACTGCCGACGCGAATGCCCCGACGCCAACCGCCCGGGTTACTCGTCTCGCTCGACTCGGAGTCGGCACCATACAGCATGTCATCGTCAGTGATGAAAATGCCGCTCAACCGGCTGAACTGCTTCCACTCATCCTGGAAGTTGCCCTCGGTGTCGAAGATCTGAATCCGCACGTTGCCGCGGTCGGCCACGAACAGGCGCCCGGTGGAATCCCAGGCGAGCCCGTGAGGAGTGCGGAACTGACCGGGTTCCGAACCCCACCCGCCCCAGTGGCTGAGGTAGTTGCCCTCGGCGTCGAACTTGACGATACGCGCGACGGTGTCGGGGGTCGCATTGGCGCCCTGTCCGCCGTGCCCATCCGCCACGTAGATCGACCCGTCAGCGCCGGTGATGACGTCACACGGAGTATTCAGGAGGTGGTCGCTCCCGTCACCGGCCACACCCGCTTCACCCAGCTCGAGCAGGACCTCTCCGGTCGGGCTAAATTTGATAACTCGATGCCCGAGGCCAGCCGTCTCTGGCGCATCCTCTCGCGGACCCTGGGCGTCGGTGACCCAGACGTTGCCGTCACCGTCCACGTGGATACCATGTGGAAACAACAGCATGCCCGCACCGAAGCTGGTCACGACATTGCCGTCAGCGTCGAACTGCAGAACGGGGTCGAGGTCAGACCCGGCGCAGCTGTTGGTGCCGCACCGTTCACCCACCCAGATGGACGTGCCGTCGAGGGCAATGTCCACCGCACTCGTCGAACCCCAGGTCCGTCCATCGGGCAGTGTGAAGTGATCCTGATGGGTCGTGTACGGGTTGGGCAAATCGTTGACAGCCTGGCCCGACGCCAACGCGACAACACCAAGAACGGCCGTGAGCGCCAGAACGGAAATGCGATGCACAAATGTCATAACGGAGCTTCCTTTGACTAGCAAGAGAGGAGGAACAGCACTGAACGACAGGCCGCAAACCTATCGCACACGCGAACGGTGGCGCAACCCGCACCGTTCCTGATGTATAGCATCGCTGGCCTCATCAGCGCCTCGGGCCTTGACCTCGGCCTGCAGAGCGGGCATTCTCGGCCCGACGTGTTCAGTCGGGCGGCAATCCGCCCGTGGCGGGGAGGACAAACCGATGACGGGGAGGTCCATCCGCCTGTCAAGGCGGGAGTCTTGGTGATCGGGGTGGTCAGACAGTCGCCCGTCCCCGTCCACCGGCAAAGCGAAAACGAGGCAAAACCATGCGCAAGATGCTGTCCGTTCGGCGCCCTGTGATCCCTTGTACCGTTGCCGTGGCGGTTGTCGCGTGTCTGGGTGCGGCTGGCGCGACCGCTCAGACGGGCGCCGCAGACGGGGAGTGGGGTGTGTTCGGCGCGGACGCAGGTGCCACTCGCTACTCGCCGCTCGATCAGATCGACTCCGACAACGTCGGGGATCTGTCGGTGGCATGGCGATGGAGCGCACGGGACCAGGGGACGCCCCCGCCGTCGGGCCGGACGCAGATCAGTCCCTTGGTAATCAACGGGGTCATGTATACGACCATAGGGAACCAACGCAACGTGATCGCCCTCGATGCCGCGACCGGTGGGACCGTCTGGGACTGGCGGCCGGGCGACAGCGAACGAAGGTGGGGCGACATGATCGAGCCCGTTGCACGGAGCGCCGGGCGCGGCGTGAGCTACTGGACGGATGGGGAAGGGGATGAACGCATCTTCGTGGTGACACCGAGTTTTCAATTGGTGGCCCTGGACGCGCGGACGGGGAATCGGGTGGAGGGATTCGGAGTGGCCGGCGTAGTGGACATGATGGATGATCTGCGTTGGGATGAGCGGCCGGCAGCGGAGAGAGCGGGTAGGGTGGCCAACACCTCGCCGCCGGCGATTCTTGGGAATGCGATTGTGGCATCGATTTCACTGCATACCGGCAGCATACCGACAAGGGCCAATCGCCCGGGTATCCGCAATCCCAATGAGGTTTGGCCGATGAACATTCCTGGCGACGTGGTGGCCTACGACGCTCGTACCGGTCGGACGCTCTGGCGTTTCAATACCGTCCCGAAGGCGGGTGAATACGGTGTCGAGACCTGGCTCAAGGCGGACGACTTACTCTGGGAGGTTCCGACCGGCACGCATCCCTGGGTCGAGGAACGCCCCGAACTACTCGATGCCTCCTGGAAATACACGGGGAACGTCGGACATTGGGCCCCCGTGACGGTAGACGAGGAACTCGGACTATTCTACGTAGCCACCGAAACCGCCACCAACGACTACTACGGTGGCTATCGGCCAGGAGACAACCTGTTCGCCAACTCCATACTGGCGCTCGACGCGGAGACCGGCGAACGGGTGTGGCATTTTCAGGTCACCCATCACGAACTCTGGGACTACGATTTCCCGACGGCCCCCATCCTCGTGGACATTGAGGTCGATGGCGTCCTGGTGAAGGCCTTGGTGCAACTCTCGAAGCAGGGATTTGCATACGTACTCGACCGTGCGACAGGCGAACCCGTCTGGCCGATCGAGGAACGGGCCGTGCCAGAGTCGGACGTCCCGGGAGAGTGGACGTCTCCCACACAGCCCTTTCCCACCAAGCCGCCGGCGTTTGAACGCCAAGGCGTGACTGAGGATGACCTCATCGACTTTACTCCGGAGCTTCGGGCCGAAGCACTGCGGATCGTAGAGAATTACCGGCTCGGGCCTCTCTATACTCCGCCGTCCTTGCAGGAGCCGGGCGTCAATCAAGGGACCCTCGCGCTCCCCAGCGCGGGTGGTGGCGTCAATTGGCCGGGTGGTGCGGTGGATCCCGGGCTGGGTATCCTTTTTGTACCGTCGAGTACGACCCCGTCGCTGTTCGGATTGATAGACGGCACTGAAGGGACCGGCGTGCGCTACCACATCTCCAGTCGTGCGGGTGTCCCGACCGTCCGTGACCTTCCTCTCATCAAACCTCCGTATGGCCGGATCACCGCAATCGATCTGACCGTGGGAGAGATCCTGTGGCAGATCCCGCACGGCGGCACGCCCGGCTATATCCAGGCACATCCGGACCTTCAGGGCGTGGACGTGCCGACGACGGGGAGCCCGACGAAAAGTTCCGGACTTCTTGTAACGTCTACCCTGCTGTTTGCGGGTGAGGGATCACGGGGCGAACCGGTTCTTCGTGCGTACAACAAGCGGACGGGTGACGTTGTCCATGAGATTCAGCTTCCGGGTGGACCAACCACCGGGTTCCCGATCACCTACATGGCGGGCGACCAACAGCACATTGTCGTAGCGGCTTTGGACGAGGAGAACATCGCGGAGCTGGTCGCCTTCACCGTGCAATAGCAGCAGGACGGGGTGGGGACAAATTTGACCGGTAGGTTCAACCCCGTCTCAAAAACGAAACAGCCGGTTGGTCTTCACCACGAATCCACGGTTGCGCAGGGCAGTACCGCGAAGGGGCATCATCAAATCGGTGTCGCGGTCCTCGGTGTACACCACGAACAGCTCGCTGCCCGGCGAGTACTCCCAGCGCAACCGGACATTCGTGCTGAAGATGTGCGCGCTCGAGTTGTACTGCAGGAGCCCACTGAAGAACATCCGCGGGTTGAAGGTGTAATTCACACGGACGCGACCGAGATGGGTCGTGAACTCCCCCTGCGGCAAGTCCACCCAGTTGAGTGACGCACTCGGCTCGACCGAGAGTTGCGGCGTGACCTCGAGGCGACCCTGACGGATATCGACCACGGTGCGGTCTCCGTTCCAGAACTGGCCGTGGCGCACGGAGACAGTCCCACTCACCGGACGCTGCTGGCCAAAGGCGTAGCTGAGGCCGACGTCGCGGAACCCATAACCACCGAACGGCAGGAACACGCCCGGTGCAATCTGGAACGGCTCGACGAGGAGCTCGTAGTTGTCGGACGCGTCAAGCCTGAGGCGATCGCTGTTCTCGAGTTGAATCTCGAACACGGCGTCTCGGGTACGGGTCTCGAGCAAACGCGTATCGGCGGCGAGAATGTAGTCGAGTGACGCTGACATAGTCAGCTGCCGGATCCAATCGATCGACCGGGGCCGTGGACTGAACCGGGCGGATGCCGACGACCGTCGCATGTTCCCGCGACGCACGAACCCGACTTCGGGCACGAAATTGTCTTCGATGATCAGGTGGCCCGCGTCAAGACCGTAGCGGTCGCCGGCGTAGTTCAGTTGCCCGAAGTAGCTTCCGTCTTGGCCGTCGCGACCCGTCGTCCGGGTGCGAGCCGCGTACGCCAGGACGTTCAGGTCGTCAAAAAACGCGAGCCGCCCGTCGACGCCGTAGACCTGGTTCGTGCCGTCGCCAGCGAGCGACACCGACCGGTTCGTGAAGATGCCACCGATGGTGCTGCGACGCAGCACATCACGCTTGACGCGCACCACGGTGAAATTAGTCGACTCCGCTCCGGCGCGGAACAAGTCGTCGGTCTGAATGTTCAGCGCCCCGACGTCGAACGCCCCCACCTTGCCTGTCAATCGGCCGCCAGCCTGGAGCGGCACGACGTCCGCCCCTTGCAGCCCGATACGCCGGCTGAAGAAGAGCGTCGGAATGCCCGCGCCTCGCGCGTTGGTCCCCCGCGCGAAATCGAAATTGCCGCGCCCCTCAAGGAAGAACTCCCGCTTCTCTGGGAAAAAGAGGTTGAACCGGGTCAGATTGACCTGCTGCTCATCAACCTCGACCTGCGCGAAGTCGGTGTTGAAGGTGACGTCCGCGGTCAGGTTGCGGGTGATCCCGTACTTCACGTCCAGCCCGACATCGCCATCCAGCTTGTTGCGAGTCGGCGGGTTAGCGTTCACATCAGTGGTGACGCCGCCGATCGCATACGGTTTGATTTCGAGATTGAGACTCTCGGATGGCACCTCGAGACCCACCAGCGACCCGGCCGCCGACACCCGCCATAGCCCGGAAATGACGCTGTTGCCGCGGGCGGCCGAGATCGGCAGGGCGGTCAAATACGACGCTTCGGTACGGCGTCGGATGATGCGGCGCAACTGGATGCCCCAGAGCTGTTCTTCGGTTGGACGGTAACGCAGCGACTTGAACGGAATACGCATCTCCACCGTCCACCCACCGTCGAACCGCCCGGTTCGAGAGTCCCAGATGGTGTTCCAGTCGGTGTTGACACTGCCGCCCTCGTTGGTAATCGCGAAGTCGGAGAACCCACCGAGAGGGGTCACCAGAAAAGCCAACCCGTTCCGACGGTCGTAGAAGGCGTCCAGCATGACGGAAAACGAGTCGTTGTTGCGGAGCTGAATGACGTCGCGGCGCATCTCGTTTGCCACCCACTGGGACGTCGGGGCGCGGTCATAGCAGCGGGCGGAGATATAGAGGTTGTCGTCGTCGAACAGGATCCAGGCTTCGGTGCGCTCACTCCCGGCGGCGCCCTCATCCGGCAGTTGCTGCACGAAGTCGGTGATGAACTGGACCGAGTCGTAGAACGGCTCGTCGAGCCGGCCGTCGAGCTCGAGCCGGTCGCTCACACGTGTCGCGCGGACCGTGGCCCGGCCGTCCGGGTCGCGGGCCACCACCCCGGGCGCTATCGGAGGCGCGGGGCCCTGCAGGCGGGTGGCCAACGTATCGGACCGCGGCTGAGGCGAGGCGGCGGTCGCCGACAGCAGCAGGCAGCACCCGGCCCCAATGAGGCGCGCCGCACCGATGTGACCGAACGAGGCGGGACGAGGACGTGCCCAAGACATGTAAATCGAATGGGTGGCGACCGGCCCCACTGTATGGCGAGATCGCCCAGATGTTACCGTCGCCGGTATAAACTTGTCGAACTCGAACCGGTGGGCCAGTTGGCCGCACCGCGAAACGAACCGACCGCCCGGCGCCAGTGTGGCGTGGAAGCGGCAGGAGTGCAGAAGATGAGATTTGTGAACATGTCCAGGCCGGTGGTGATCGGCCTGGTTCTGGCCGGCGCTACCGCGGCCACAGCTCCCCTCGCCGCCAACGACTGGCCAGAATGGCGCGGCCCGAATCGAGACGGCGTCTGGACCGAAACTGGGATCGTCGCGGATCTCCCGGCCGAATTGAACGTCAAGTGGCGAATTCCCCTCAACGCCGGTTATTCCGGAGCCGCCGTCGCGGACGGACGCGTCTTCATCACGGACTGGTCGGAAGATGCGGGCACCCGCACGATGGATGGCAAAGAGCGGGCCCTCGCGATTGATGAAGCCTCCGGCGAGGTCCTCTGGACAACGGAATGGCCCACGTCTTATCGCATGCTGATGATCTCGTACGCCATCGGTCCGCGCGCGACGCCCACGGTCGATGGAGACCGCGTGTATGTCGTCGGAGCGGCCGGCGACCTGTTCTGCCTGAGTGTCGAGACCGGTGAGATCCTCTGGGAGAAACACTACATCGACGACTACGACAGCTTCATTCCGACGTGGGGTGTTACGAGTTCGCCGATCGTCGACGGAGACCGGCTGATTACCGTCGTGGGCGGAGAGCCGGGTGGCCTGGTGATGGCGTTCGACAAGCTGACAGGGGACGAAGTGTGGCGCTCGCAGGACGTGGTTGGCGAGATGGGCTACGGCCAGCCGATCATCATTGAAGCGGGCGGCGCCCGACAGCTCATCGTGTGGCACGCAGGGGCGCTGGTCTCTCTGGACCCCGAGAACGGCGAGCTGCATTGGGAAGAAGTGTGGGAGGCCGGGGCAGGGATGTCGGTCGCCACGCCGGTGCACAGCGGTAACTATCTGCTCGTGTCGCAGTTCTACAACGGGTCGCTCATGATGCAGCTCGACCAGGATCGGCCGGATGCCGACATGCTGTGGAAAGGTCAAAGCCGGAGCGAGATGCCGGACGAGACGGACGGGTTGCACTCGATGATCACGACGCCCTGGATTGACGGAGACCACATCTACGGGGTCGGCAGCTACGGCGAGCTGCGCGGTCTGGACGCCCGGACCGGCGAGCGGCTGTGGATGAGTGACCAAATGACAGCGCAGGCTCGCTGGGGCACCGCGTTCGCGGTCAAGCAGGGCGACCGGTATCTGGTGGTCAACGACGACGGCGCGCTTATCAACGCCCGATTCACACCGGAAGGATATATCGAGCTGGGCCGTGTGCATCTGCTCGACGCAACCGGCGATTCCGGGTTCGGCCCGGGAAAACGATTCGACCGGAAAGTTGGCTGGACCCACCCGGCCTATGCGAACGGCCACATCGTTCATCGGAACGACAACGAGATGATTCGCGTGTCGCTGTTGGCGGCTGATTACTAGTGGCCTCCCAGGGAGGACCTTCGCGGCGCGACTTCGTCAAACGGGTCGGGGTGGGCGCGGCCGCGATTGCGCCGTCGGCGGAGGCGTTGGGGCAGGCGCCCGCCCCCGGTCCGACCTTTCTGCGCGACACACCTCGCTCCGTGTTCCCGACATTGAACGGGTGAACGCGCGGATGGCTGCGTTTTCTCTGGGAAAAGTCGACCACCGACGACGACTGGAGTTCGGCCGGCGTGCCGCACCAGTCGTGGGACCGCTACAGCGCCCCGGTGGTGCTGAGCTACGGGCGGTTCGACCTGTCGTTCTCCGCCTACGCGTTGCTGCTCATGGCCGACCAGACGCCGGCCTGGAGAGAGGCGTACACGGCCATCGCTGACGGACTGGCCAGCCGGTACCCAACCTACTGGGGCGCCATCGACTGGCTCACGCAAATCGGCGACGACCCCAAGCGGGCGAACTACCCGCCACGGGTCATGGGCCAGATTCCGGATCGGCTCAAGGGGAACTACAACCGCTTCGGATGGACCGCCAATGGCGTCGAGCCCTGGGGTCTGCAGCGGGATCCGATCGGCGCGGACGGCTACCTCTTTTTTCGGGGGTGGTTCACGCTGCTGCTCTCCATATATAAGTACGTCTCAGGCGACGACAAGTACACCCGCCCCTTCCCGGTGACCGGGTACGCGGATGAGGTCTTCGAGTGGGACCACCATCGGATCGAGGCCCAGATGGAGCGCCAGTACCAGGAGCACCCGGAAGGACCGCAGTGCGAGAACACCAAGATCTGGCTCTACTGCAACAGCGCGGGTGGCCTAGGGATGTACCTGTATGACCGGGTATTCGGTCGGAGCACCCATCGGTCGTTCGAGAATTTTCTGGAGTACTCGCGCGACAACTACATGGGTGTCGGCAGCGACGGGAAGCTCGAATGGGTCACCCACTACTACGACCCGGTCGTGAACCACAAATTGAACGGCGGACCGGAGGCGGGCATTAACACCGCGTTCATGGTGCTGCCTCAGAACCGCGAACTCGCAACAACGCTCTATGACGCGGCGGCCAATGCGCTGGGCTGGAGAGACGCGCAGGCGCCAATTCGCGCGAACGCAACCGAACTGTTGCTCGCGCGCGCGCTGGGTGACCACACCGCGATCGCGCGGCTACGCAGCGCGGCCGAACAGGAATTCGAACCCCGATACTTCGGCGACCACAATGAGAAATTCGGTTGGTTCTTCGGATTGAATGAGGCATACCCGCGCGGACAGCAGAGCGCCACCATGATGGTGTCCGAAGTCGGCGAAGACGGCGCCTGGCTGCGGGCGTTCGAAACCCCGCACCTTGACAAGTTCGAGGCCCCGACCGTCGAGGGGGTCGATTTCCCCTCGCTGGGGCTCTACCAGGCGTGGAACGACGTCGACAGCGGCACGCTGCATGTCGGGACCTACCCCACGTCACCGGACCGCCAGGGCGGACAGGCGAACTGGCGCGTGACCAATCTCCCGAACTCAGACGACGTCTACATCCTGTGCGATGGTCAACCGTTCGACCGTTTCCAGGTCACCGGAAACGGCACGATTGAGCTCGACACGACCATTGACACCCTGCAGTATCAGATCTTCACTGGATACCGAGGCCCTGGCGGGCAGCCCGTGGCCCGTCGGGACGTGCCACGCGCGGTTGGCACCGCGGCCGCCATGGTCGCAGCGCAACCGCCGAGCCGGGATGCAACGGCAGTGCGGCGCGCGACCAGCGAGTTCGCGCCAGGCGGCGGTCCTGGCTGTCCATGTTGCGCCTGATTACACGTCACATACAGCGTCCCCGTCGAACTGTACGACTTACGACTTCGTGCTCGAGTTGAGCGGGCCGATGTGCATGTCTTACGCGGCGACCTCGAACATACAGTACCGGTTGGCTGAGGCTGACTGTGGCACGGTATTGACGATGCAGTCAGCGCGCTGGCCTCATCCCCGACGACCACCGCCAGGGGATGGCCGCAGGGTGAGACCACGTGCTGACGAGAGTCAAGGCGGTCGCGGAGAACAGGTAATCGCTCGCTCACCGAGATGGATGGCGTTGGGCGACGGCGAGGTAGACGGCCGGGACCACGAACATCTTGAGGGCCGCGAACGATCACGAGGGCAAGCGGTGGTTGAATCTCGCTGCCCGGCTCGCCAAACGCCAACGCCAGCCCGGTCATCGAGATCGGCACGATCCGGTCGACCGCGCTGTCAACCGGCGGGTGCCACGACCGGAAACCAGGGCGTCGGTCGAACCGGTTGGAGAATCTCGCGGGCGGGGAACAGCCGAGACTCAGGCGTGGTTACACAACAATGGCAGGGTGCTGAAAATGCTGACGGGGGCTGTCAGCAAACGCCAGGCAGCGGACCTGCAGACGTTCAAGCGGTTGGTGGAGGCGGGCGACGCGGATGGGGATGTAGCCCAAGGGTAGGGAATTCACTTATTGGCCCAAGCCGGGTTCAAAACCGAAACAAGCGATTGAACTTCACGACGAAGCCACGATTACGCAGCTCGGTGAACCGATTGGGACGTAGCGTCAGCGTATCGCGGTCCTCGGTATAGACCACGAACAACTCGCTCCCCGGGCTGTACTCCCAGCGGAACCGCAGGTTGTTGCTCACCGTGTCACTGGCGGAGTTGTACTGTATCAATCCGCTGAAGAACATACGCGGGTTAAATGCGTAGTTGACGCGGGTGACGACGAGGTCTGTGCGAAACGTGCCTTGTGGCGTATCGATCCAGTTGAGCGACAGGCTCGGTTCGACCGACATCTGTGGCAACACAGCGATCCGTCCCTGGCTCAGGCCGAGCGTCGTGATATCACCGTTGAAATAGTTACCCCGCAGGAGTGTGGCGTTGCCGTTGAACCGTCGCTGCTCGCCGAGCCTGTACGCCAGTTCGATGTCGGTAAAGGCGTATCCCCCGACTGGGATCGCGAAGTCGGCGCCGGGGGGACTGAACGGCGTGAGCAACAGCTCGTAGCTGTCGTTGATGGTCACCCCGAACCGATCGCTGCTCTCGAACTCCGTCTCGAATTGCAGCCTGTTTGTGCGGGTCTCGAGCAACGTGGTGTCCGCGGTCAGGATGTAGTCGACACTGCCGGTCAGTCGAAACTGTCGGATCGAGTCGATGGTGCTCGGACGTGGACTGAACCGCCCCTCAACAAAGGTACGTCGGAAATTGTCTCGACGGAGAAACCCCACCTCTGGATTGAAGTCGTCCCCGACGAGCAGGTGGTCGGCTTGCATGCCGAAGCGGTCGGCATCGTAGCTGACCCGTGCCTGGTAGCTCGTGTCGTCGCCCGACTGACCCGGTGTCTCGGTCCGGGCGTAGTACCCCACCATCTCGATATTCTCGTAGAAAGCGAAGGTCGCATCCGCCCCGTAGGTACGGCTTGCGCCGGCGCCGTCGAGCGACACGGTCCGATTCGTGAAGATTCCCCCCACGGCGCTGCGCCGCAAGATGTCCCGTTTGACGCGGGCCACCGTGAAGTTATTGGATTTGGCTGCGCCCAGTGCCTGATCATCGGTCGAGATGCTCAGCGCGCCGATGCTATAGGGTCCGACCTTGCCGGTCACCCGCCCGCCGCCAAGAATGGGCACCACCTCGCCCGCTTGCAGACCGATGCGACGGCTATAAAACAGGGTGGGCGCATTGCCGCCCCCGAAGAAGCCCCCACCACCTGCGCTGCGAAAGCCTCCGCGCGCGAAATCGAAGATCCCGCTCCCCTCTAGAAAGAACTCGCGCTTCTCCGGGAAGAACAAGCTGAACCGAGTCAAATTGACCTGTTGCTCGTCGACCTCGACCTGGGCAAAATCGGTGTTATAAGTCAGATCGGCGGTCAGGCTCTCGGTGATGCCGTACTTCACATCGATCCCGAGGTCGCCGTCACGTGTGTGTCCACCGAGCGGATCGGCCACTGTGTCACGCGTGATGCCCCCGATGGCGTAGGGCTTGATCTCGATGTTGCGACTGGCCGGGGGCGGCTCCAGGCCGACCAGCGTCCCGGCTTGCGATACGCGAAACACCCCAGCCGTGCCTGCCCCGGCGCCAGCCGCCGAAATGGGCAGCGCCGTCAGATAGGCCACCTCCGCCTTGCGGCGGATGCCCCGGCGCAGCTGTATACCCCACACCGGGTCCTGGCCAGACCGATATCGCAGCGACTTGAACGGAATCTCCATTTCGACCGTCCACCCACCCTCGAACCGGCCGACCCGCACGTCCCACACCGGATTCCAGTCGAGATTCGGGTTGCCTTCATTGGTCACGGCGAAGTCGGACCGAGCCCCCAGAGGGGTCGTCTGAAACGCCACCCCATTGCGCCGGTCGTAGAACGTGTCAAACAGCACGAGAAATAGATCGTTTTGGCGAATCTGTCGCGCGTCTCGCCGCAGCTCGTTGGCCACCCACTGGCTTTCCGGTGCCGAGTCCCACGCCCGAGCGGAGACATAGACGTTCGTTTCGTCGAACAGAATCCAGGCCTCGGTCTTCTCAGTGGCGAGTGCCCCTTCATCCGGCAGTTGCTGGATGAAGTCGGTGATGACGGGCACCGTCTGATAGACCGCCTCGTCGAGCACCCCGTCGAGACGAATTCGCTGTGTGATTCGGGTAGCCCGCACCGTGGCCCGGCCTTGCGCGTCCCGGTTGATGACGGCGGGCGCTACCGGGGCGGGGGGACCATCAATGGCGTCAATGGCCGCCTCGCTCGCGGTGGGAGTCCCAACGGCCGGGGCCGACACCGGTTCGGACGTGAGGAGTGGTGTCGACGGCGCCGGAGACTGAACCTCAGGCCGCGGGATAGTGACGGGCGCAGCGCTGGCGATGGGTCCAGACAGATCCACAACCAGGCGGTCTTGCAGATCGAACAACTCGTCGATCGACCCATCGACCCGGGTCGCTCGAACCACCGATCCGTCCGCGACGTCAACCAACCGGCCGGTAATCCGAAGGGTGTTCCCGAGTCTCTGGTAGGCGCCGGCGACCACAAATCGCCCCCCGAGGCGACGACCAGTTTCGAGGGCGACCACGTTGGGGTCCGCGGCCTCGCTGGTGACGACGGACACAAGTACCGACCTTCCGTCTGGAAACCCCGACGCGAGCGATTCCGCGATGCCGGAACCGATCCAGTCGTCGGCCGAGTCGCCGGTGATGTTCGCGAATGGAACAATGACGATGAGGGGAGCCTCAGCCGGCGCCTGGCCCTGCCACGCAGAAAGCGGCGAGGCCGTGGACCCGACGGCCGCGAGCAGGGCCAGCGACAATGCGCGCACGAAGCGCCCGACCTTGGGAACGTTCAGATCCATCGGGTCCCTCCTGGGTGGCATGAGTCCGGCGGTAGCCAGCATTCCAGGTCGGCGCGCGCTGAGGCCACTCCACAGCGCATCAAATGCTCTCAACTGGTCGCGGCGCGCGGCTGGACATCGGATAGTCCGTATGCAGGGCTGCCAGCGTTCGAGTGGACCGAGCCCCCTGCGCCGCCCCCGCAACTCGGACACAACCTAAATGGGACGGACCGGTCGAACCCTGAGCCCGTGCATCGAAACCGCGCGAAACTCCGCTGAGCGCGCCGCACCGGAGGAAATTGCGGCACTCCTGCTCGACGAAGCCGTAGCCGCTACGCGGGAATCGGCTGATACGCCAGCCACCGGCGCGGGTTGTCGACCAGAATCTTCTGGATGGTCTCGTCGGGTACGCCAAAGTAGCGAAGCTTCGGCACGAACTGGACAAGCACCGTTGAGAATCCGTTACCCCAATTGGCCTTGATCTGCGTCGTATTGGCGAAGTCGGACGACAGCAGGATGTGATCCTCGAGCCCCGCCTCGAGCGCGTTCAGGACCATGTTCACCTTCTCTCGCTCGGGGATGAACGACGAACTCATCTGGTGGCCGACCGTGTCGAAACCGAGGAAGGCGCCCCGCCGGGCGATTTCCTTATGGGTCTCCCAACCCGGGTCGTCGGCGGGAGTGATAGTCGAGAGGTGTCCGATACACAAGTGGGCCATGTCGACGCCTTGCGCCTCATAGATGTCGATTTGCTCCAACGCGCATGACGGGCAGCTCTCATGCGGAACGTGCGTGAAGATCGGCAGCCCGGTCCGCGCATGCACCTGGCTGATGGCTCGGATCATTTTGCGCTCGTCGTCGTGCATCTCCGGAAAGGAACTGCCAACCTCGCCGAGAGCACCCCACTGCTCCCGGCTGGCCTGTTCGACCAAGTGCGTCGCGATGTCCTCCTCGGGCAGCCGAATGATCTCTTCCGGGTACCGGGGCTGTAGAAAATAGCTGCCGCCCAGCACGATGTGCACGCCTGACCGGGTGGCCATGGCTGCCAGGTTGGCGAGCTGCTCGTCGCTGCGTGGTCCAATCGAAGAATCGACAATACAGCTCACCCCATCGAACGCGGCCATCCGCAATTCGTCAACCAACAGGTCGACCATGGCCTCGTTCGGGGGGAGCGGGGGTGGCGGCGTGCCCGGCGCACGCGGCTCCGGTGGTGGGCTGCTGAAATCGAACGCGAGATGTTCGTGAAACAACGTCGCCCCGGTGTCGAGCCCGGCGGGGTCGACGTCGGCCAGCAGCGTGCGCACGATCGCGCCCTCCGGGAAGACGACGGCGGCGCGGCCCGGTGGCGGTTCCGGCTCGGCCTCAGGGACTCCGCCCGACCCACAGGCGGCGGTGAGGCCGAGCCCCGCGCTGGCCGCCCCGGTGCCGAGCAATCGCATCGCTTCGCGGCGGCTCAAATGCATTATTTGTACTCGTTCTGAGTCCATCGGAAAGGCAGCGTACCACCAATGTCGCGCGCCCTGACGTTCGACCCTCGCAATAACTCCCTTTCTTTTCATGCAACTGACCATGCCCGACATCCAAACTAGCCAGCCGGATGCCGACACTGGGTTACTGTCTAGGCTTACGTGAGACAGGACACTAGAACCGAACTACGTATCTGTTGTCGAGATGAGGCCCATGGCTATCTATCGCGTCACGGCCCGACTCAAAGCTGATAAGGCGGGGAATCTGCGTCGCAAGCTCGACGACGGCTCGATCGCCGCCCAGCAGCCCGATGGACAGGAGATGGTCGATGCGTTCGGTCGGGCTACGGTGACCAAGTCCGGAGACGTGTGCTGGAGCGAGACCTGCTATTGCCCGACGCCGCTGGCACACGAACGCGCGACCGTCCTTGACCAGTTTTTCGAAGACCTCACGACGGAGCCGATCGAAACCTATCAGCGCTACGAGGGGCGACCGTTCCTGGAGTATCTCGGCGACATCGTCGCAACGTCATCGGATCGGCGAGCTTAAAGGCCGGGAATCGCAGTGCGAGTGGCGGAGCCTCGTTGCCCGTCTGTACGTGTACCTGATTGGACCTCTGTTGGCGAAGGGTTACGGCACGTGCAGTTCCGTGGTCGACACCACCGAGCGTCCGGACTAGAATCGGTCGAAAGAGTTGAATACTGTGAGGAGCGCTTTCATGACGATGACATGCCGAATCGGTTCGGTCGCTGCGCTGTCGCTGGCACTCGTGGCGGGTCCCCGGGTCGTGATCGCACAGACACAGCCCCACGACGACGTGACGTTCACGAAAGACATCGCACCGATCTTGCAGAGGAGTTGCCAGAAGTGCCACCGCCCCAACTCGCTGGCACCGATGTCGCTCATCACCTACGAAGAGGTGCGGCCCTGGGCACGCTCTATCAAGCAGCGCACCGGCCTCCGCAACCAGATGGGAGTCATGCCACCCTGGTACATCGAGAAGGACATCGGCATCCAGCGGTTCAAGGACGACTGGTCGCTGAGCGATGACGAGATCGCCGCCATCGCCGCCTGGACAGACGCCGGGGCGCCGCGCGGAGACCCGGCTGACATGCCAACGCCGCCGGCCTTCATCGATGTCGACGACTGGGAGATTGGCCAGCCGGATCTCATCGTGTCGTCACCGCCCATCGAGGTGGGGGCTGAGGCGCCGGACTGGTGGGGCATGCTCGGCCAGGTCGATTCAGGTCTGACTGAAGACCGCTATGTCGCGGCGATCGAGTACAAGGAACGGAACGACCTCCCCCGTGGTGTGAAATCTGACACGGTGGGCGGGCTGTTCGTCGTGCACCACTCGGCCCTGACGACCATGGGTCCGGACGATGGCCCGCGCGAGGCGTTCACGTGGCCCGTCCACGAGGTCGGACGCAACGCGGACGTGTTCGACGCGGAGGCAGGGATAATTCTGAAGGCGGGAGCGAAGCTGATCTTCCCGTCGACGCACCTGCACGCGAACGGCACCGACACGAACGCCCGGCTGGAGGTCGGCTTCAAGTTCCACCCAAAGGAGTACGAACCGACAAAGGAGATCGAGTATCTCTTCTTCGGCAACGGCCCCGACATTGACATCCGTGGCAATGAAGACAACCAGCGAATGGACGCGTACTTCACTCTGCCGGAAAACACCAAGCTCAGCGTCTACGAACCACACATGCACGCGCCGGGCGTCAGGATGTGTCTCGAAGCGGTCTGGGGCACCACCGTGCAGGCGCTCAATTGCTCTGGTTACGACCACAACTGGGTCCGCGTGTACAAGTATGAAGACGACGCTGCGCCGCTGTTGCCGAAGGGCACAATTCTCCACCTGACCGGGTACTTCAACAACACGCTGACCAACCCCAACGTGGCGGACCCGCGTAACTGGTCCGGGTCCGGACACCGGTCCGTGGACAACATGTTCATCAATCTGCTGCAGGCGATCTACATGGACGACGAGGTGTTCGCGGTCGAGGTCGCCAAGCGAGAAGCACGACTGCAACTCACCGGCGGTACCGACATCGGGTGTCTGACCTGCGGCACATCCGCCCCCCCAGCCAATGCGGGTGGTGGCCAGTAACGCGGCGGCGGTGCATTGATGAGTACCCACCGCGCGCTGCGCCCACAGGTATCGGGCTGGGGACTGTGCCTCGTGGCCGCCGTATCGATGACGGTGGTGTCGGAGAGTCGCGCCCAGCAGTCGTTCGCAACCGGGCAGAACATCGCCCCGGCCTACGAGGGCTGGGAAAAGAACGCCGACGGCTCGTTCGACTTGGTGTTCGGGTACATGAACCGGAACTGGGAAGAGGTCCTCGACATTCCCATCGGCCCCGACAACACCATTGAACCAGGCGGACCTGACCAGCGGCAGCCGACCCGTTTCTATCCGCGACGCAACCGCTTCACGTTTCGTATCCGGGTGCCGGCCGACTTCGGCAACAAGGAGCTGGTCTGGACGTTGACGAGCAACGGGCGGACCGAACGCGCCTACGCCACCCTCAACCCTGACTACTTCATTGACGATGCGGTGATTCAAGCGAACAACGGCGCCGGCGGGGCTGGTGGCGGCACGCCCGAGCTCATAAACAACCAGGCTCCCACAGTCATGCTCGAAGGCGAATCCACTCGAACCGCCCGGGCCGGTCAGCCACTGGCGCTGACCGCCATGGTGACCGACGACGGCGTTCCCCGGGCCAGACGGTTAGCACCGACCAACCCGAGGCGTCCGGGTCGCATCACCACCGATACCGCGACTGGGTTGCGGGTGTCTTGGTTCGTGTATCGCGGCGTGGGTCCGGTCACCTTCGACCCACCGCAGATCAGCACCTGGGAAGACACCCGGGTCGGCCGTGACTCGCCGTGGTCACCGGGATGGTCCACACCTGAGGCGCCGAAAGACGGGCGCTGGGTGACCCAGGTTGTGTTCAACGTACCTGGGACCTACGAGCTGCAGGTGCAGGCCCACGACGGCGGTCTGGCGACCACCGACGCCGTCACGGTGACGGTGACGCGCTAGGTTTTCAGCAGCCTTCTCCATCGCGTTCCATGCCGTAGCCAAGCCGGTACCAGACCGGGCATACGGCCACCCCGACGAACAGCAGACCGCCGATCCATATCGCGCGTGAGGGTATCCACGTCGGTGACGGGCTACCCACCAGCCAGGTGCCCAAACCAACCAGGAAGCAAAACACCGTCACCGAACAGAGGATCATCGCACCGATGGCTCGTCCGAGACGAGCGGGGCCGTCGGCCGACGTCGCCACGTCGATCTGGGACGCGATCGGACCCCAGAAACCGACCGGTCTCACCCGTCGGTAGAACGCGATGAGGCCAGCCTCCTCCTCAGGCCCCTTGATCCAGACCGCCGCCAACGCTGCCGTTGTCGAGGCGGTCGCCAGGATCAGCAATCGAAGTGCTTGTTGATCGTCCCCGAGCGACGCCAGCAGCAGCGGCGCCAGCGCGGCCGACATGAGCATCGCGGCAATCTCGGCCCAAGCGTTCATCCGCCACCAGAGCCAGCGAAGCACCTGCACCACACCGAGACCGGCCCCGAAAAGCAGGTTGATCTGCCAAGCCTGATTAATGGAGGTGAGCTGGGTCATGACCACGAGTGCTACCAGCAGAATGATGAGGTTCGACCCGCGGGCGACCCAGACCAAACTGCGCCCGCTCGGTTCGCGCTTCAGCCACGCCCGACAGAGGAACCGTTTGTACAGATCGTTGGTCCAATACGAGGCGCCCCAGTTCAGGTGTGAGTCGACCGTCGAGGCGAGCGCGGCGAGCATGCCGGTCAACATCAGCCCCATGACACCGACCGGCAGCAGCTCTGCCATCCCGCGCACAAAGCTGGCTTCTCGGTCACCTTGCAACAACCCCGACGCCAACCCGGGATCGGGCGGGAAGAGGACCAGCAACCCGATACCAAGCGGCAACCAGAGCAGGCTCCGCACCACCACCTGAGTGAAGGTGAACACCACGGCCGCCGTTTTCGCGTCGCGATCAGACCGGCAAGCCATCGACCGCTGCGCCAGATATCCGGTGCCATCCGATACCGAATTGATCAGCCACAACAAACCCAACAAGGACAGCACGGTCCAGGTCGCGTCCTTGGCGTGGCCAGGTGTGAAGGCCAGAATCTCGTTCGGCGTGATGCCGCCGGTGACGAAGGTCGCCCGCACTTGCTCCGTCATCGCGGCGAGGCCTCCGACCTCGACCACCACGATGGTCGTGAACGCGAGGGTGCCGGCGAACATGATGCCAATCTGTACGACATCCGTGTCAGCCACGCTGCGCAGCCCACCGGTGGCCGAGTAGAGCACCGTGACGGTCAGAATCAGCCCCAGCGAGATCGCGTTGCTGGCGGTCTTGGTCCACACCTCCGGGTCATCAAGCCCACCCAGGGTGAGCGGCAGCCCGACCCACTCGACTACAGCCACGGCCGGTTCGAACAGGTCCGGTGGAAGCCAGACATGCCACAGGAGGAACGGTTCGGCGATCTTGGCTGCGGCGAAGAGCACCCACCCCAACGACACGCAATTGATGATGGTGCCGAGATAGAACGCTTTGACTCCGCGCAGCACGGCCGCCGCTGTCCCGGCGTATCGCACTTCCGTCAGCTCGGCATCCGTCACCACACCGGCCCGTCGCCAAGCGCCGGCCAGCACGAATCCCATCAGCAGGAACGTGACGGCGAAGATCCAGAGTTGCCACAGTCCGAAGATGCCCGAGACGGCCACGATGCCGGTCACGAGCAGCGGCGTATCGGCCGCGAACTGTGTCGCCGCCATGCTGAGCCCGGCTTTCCAACCTGGCAGCGTGCGACCCGCCAGGAAATACTCGTCCAAGTTCTTGGACGCTTGGCGCCGGTGCCGCAGGCCGGCCATGACGGCGTAGGCGACAAAGGCAACGACGATGAGCCCGTCGACGGTATGCACCGGGCGATCCTGTCACGGGTCGGTGGACCCGCGGTGAGAATCCGCGTGAATTAGACGATTCACGCCCGGGCGTGACGATCAGCTCGGGGTCGGATCGTGCGGGCGCACGATCATGACGGCCGCCAACGGCTCGTCATCAGACGACAGATCCTGCTCGAGTCGTCGATGCTCCTCGAATGCCAGCCACTGGGGATCGGTCCAGTGTCGTCGGTGCCCGCGAGGTTGCTGCGACAACTCGAGACCATCGGTGCCGGTGTAGAGCGGAACGGGCTTGCGGGGCGCGGAACGCTGAACGCGTCGCGCGTCGACAGCCACCGCGTCGGTCACCTCATGGGTCGGGAGGGGAACCGGGTCGTACTCTACGCCACGCTCATCGCGAAACACCACCCGGTCATTGTACGCGGCCTGTCACGGGAATCGTCGGCACACACGCCAGCCTGCTCGAGGCAAGCCAGGCGTAGGGATCTGTCCAAGATCGGCAGCACTTAGCCGGTTGCGGGCATGAGGTGGCCGAGAATGAGCTGCGTGTCCTCGCTCGCCTCGAATCGAAGATCGTCGCCGCGAACGAGGTCGCTGTCGGCCAGCTTTTGACCGTCGCTCAGCAGACCGCGTCCTTTGGCGACGTAGGCCAGGTAGGGACCGGATGGACAGCGCGCAAATAGTCTGCGCGGTAAGTAACTCACGCGCGCCAGAACCGAGCATGACCCCGGCGGCGGTCAACCAGGGCGACTAAGCTTGGCAAGTACCGCCAGGTCATATGCATGGGCGGACGGTTTGACATCCAGCCTGGCATGACCAAGGATGGGGGACGATGATGTTCCGCGGTTGCACGCGGCGGTCTCGGAGAGGCTTTGGGCGGCCCTGAGACCGGGCGGGTTGGGACCCGCCGTAGTGGGATACGCCCGCGAAGGAGGTGATCCTGTGGACGATTTAACCAGTGGCTCTGCGGAGGTGGCGTCCTCGTAGGGACCTCCAGCGCAAAAGGTGGCGCGGGGGGGCTCCCCAAGCGGGGATAACCCAACGCCGCCGACGCAGATCCGGTTCGGCGGGCTCCGGTCCTTCCACAGGGCCGGGGCCTTTTTCTTGAACGGGGCTGCACGCCGAGTGCCTCACTCCGCCGCCGCGGGGCGCGCATGGCTCCCGCTTGCCGGCCCGGTCGCCCGCTTAGACGGGCGGTTGCCCGCAGCTACCTTAGCCGGTCGTCTAGTCCCTCCGTGACGTCCTGAAGCCCGAAGCCTGCTGCACAACGCCTTCCTTAATATCCCTGAAGCTCCGGAAAGCGCTCGTCGTCTGGCAACGGCTGCACGCCAAGAGTGTTCAACGTCATCGAGACCTTGCGATAACGAGAGACGATGGCGGCGATGCTCATCATCTGGCGGCTGTCGTATGTCTCGGAGAGCGCGGTCCAGGTCTCGTCCGAGATGATCGTGTCGCTGTACATCTGGTCGGCGGCGTCGATGAGCAATCGCTCGGCGGCGTTCCAGCCGCGCGCATCGTTGCCTTGCGCAATCCACTCCGGCTCGAGCCCATGGTCGCGAGCGCGTCCAACGCTGCCCACGTGCTTGGCCCACTCGTAGACCGACTGCGCGTTCCAGCCGGTCCGCAGAATGAGTAGCTCGCGGTCGTGTGGTGTCATGCCGGACCGCTCTGGACTCTGCACATAGCTCGGGTTGGCGTACCACTGGTCCGCCATCAACGGATGCCGGCGCAACGTTCGGCCCACCCGGATTCCATCTCCGTCGACCGGGTCGATCCGCGGAGTGGTCAACGGCGGCTCGATTGACGGCACATCGAGACGGTAGGCGACATCAGCACTCGGAATCAGCTCGGTCGCGCCGGCCTCGGGCTGAATGCCGAGAGTGTTGAACAGGATGGACGACGAGGTCGTCTCGCTCACCGTGACCACGGCATCGGCCAGATTCGGCAGGTCATACATGCGCGACAGTTCAGTCCAGGTTCTGTCGGTGACGGCCGCGTTCCGGAACATCTCGTCTGCCAGATCGATCAACACTTGCTCGAACGTCGTGAACCCATCACCGGCGCCCTCGGCCAACTGCCGGATCTCGGTGGCACTCAGCCCGTGGTCGCTGCGGTCGGCGTGCGCCGACCACAGATACCCGTTCTGGGCGAGCCAGGCCGTGCGCAAGATCAAGATCGCTCGATGCCGTGCCGACAGCGTGGAATCGTTACTGACGTAGGTCAGCAGGGGCATGAAGCGATCGGCCAGCGCTGGCACACGGATAAGCGTGCGGAGCGCGTTGCCGGCGTTGCCGTCGGGCGCGTATTTCTCTACCAAGGCCCGCTGCTCGGCGGTCCATTCGTTCTCCGGCACAGGCGGCACCCGAGCGTCGGTGAGCCGGTCGATGAAGATGGCGCTTCCGGGCGGGTCGGAGATGGCGGTGGCCGGCTCGATACGCAGCAGCACGCCATCATCCTCGTCAGTCAGGACATAGAGATATCCGTCGGGACCCTGCCGCACGTCTCGGATGCGTTGTTTGAGCTCGGTGAGCAGCGACTCGCGACGAATCTCCTCGCCACGTCGGTTGAACACGATGCGCTCGATGTGCCCGGTTCGCGGCATCCGGCCCTCCATCATCGATCCGACGATCAGGTTGCCCTGCCACGCCGGAAAGTGTGGCCCGGTGTAGAAGGTCAAACCTGAGGGACCGATGGACGGCCACCACAGGACGTCGGCATCTTCGAACTCTGGACGCCAGGGGGTATCGGTGACCCGGACCCCGGAATACTCGCGGCTGTATGACGCCAGCGGCCACCCGTAGTTGGCGCCCGGCTTGATGATGTTCGCTTCGTCACCCCCCTGAGGCCCATTCTCGGTCGCCCACAGGTCGCCGGTCTCGGGGTGCCACGCCAGCCCAAGCTGGTTCCGGTGTCCCATGGAGTAGATCTCGGGGAGATAGCTGGCATCACCCAGGAACGGGTTGTCTGAAGGGGCCGTGCCATCGTCATTCAACCGCATCAACTTGCCAAAGTGGGTGCCCGGGTCCTGCGCATAACTGCCGGTGGCGGCGAACACATACGAACCACCGACCGTCATGAACAACTTCCCGTCGGGCCCCCAGATGAGCCGTGACGCCGCAATGCCGGTATCGAGCCCCTGTGCCACGAAGATGTCACGGACCTCAGTCAAATTTCCGGAATCGAGACGCCCGCGCGCCAGTGCCACGGTCACACCCGCCTCGCCGTCAACCACGATCGGCTTTG
>Ga0315338_1000719_pt1 | contig 60792 bp, 50 predicted proteins | sample ASW8metaG_FD_204518 | JGI IMG/M metagenome (GOLD analysis project Ga0315338, IMG submission 204518) | Ammonia-oxidizing marine archaeal communities from Monterey Bay, California, United States - ASW #8 | ecosystem: Environmental > Aquatic > Marine > Coastal | place: USA: California | collected...
CAGCGCCCGCGCCGGGACGAGTCGAGAAGGCGGTCAAGCCTGCGTACAAGCCCAAGACGCCGGAAGGGCCGAAGGACTTTACGGGTGAGCTGAAGGAGGACTTCGACGATCTCCTGCTCCGGCTGCAGCGTCCACCCGGCGGAACCACCGGATTCCTGACGGGCCTCGTTGCCATGATCAGTATGCCGATCCTCGGAGCGCTCCCAGACGGCACGAAGCGCAAGCTGCAGGACGTGGTGGCCAACCGCATGTTGTTCAGCGCGGCCGGGGCTACTGGCCTGAACGTATTTCACAACTTCATCCTCTACCCCGTCCTGTTCGCGGTGGCGGGTGTCCTCGCGTTCGGTGGCAACATCTGGACGCTCGGCTTCGAGGACTACCTCCTCTACGGCGTGACGCTGGCATCCGTCGAAACGATGTGGCGCCTCCGGGGGAGCATGTTCCGTGGCGTGCCGGTGGAGGAGAGCAACCTCGGTCCCGCGTTCTACGGCCCGTTCCTGGTGCCGGTAGCGGCGCCGATCGTGAGTCTCCTCTCGCACGGGCACGAGAGCGGTACGATCGCGTTCGATGGCTTCTACGATGGCCAGTTCGACGAGAAGCGCGATCGCGAGCGCCGCTACGGCGAAGTCTACCGCATCCAGGACATCGGCCGTGGGTATCTGGTGCAGCTCGAATTTCCGAAGCAACTGCCGCAGTCGTCTTTGAAGGATGAGTTGGGCCTCACGGACGAGATGCCGGACTACGACTTCGATCTGGCGCTGAGCAATGGATCGTTCGTCGTGCGCGGGACTGTCGTCGATCCGCTGATCCGGAAGATCGCGTCCGGGGCGCCGTCCTTTCCGCCGGACTTCACGACCCGCATTGCGCTCGACGCCCCGGTGGAGGGCTTCAGGCATCGGTATCGCGGTCAGGAGAAGGTCCTGGAGGTGTTGCTCGTCAAGCGGGGCTGACCGGGCGCATGCGGAGCGGGGGACCGATCTCCGCTCCAGGTGCAGCGGGGATCGGCCGGACACCACGGTGCCCCCGGTTGTGACCTCCGCGGGCGTCGTGTTGACGCCGATGACGCCTGCCGACCTGCCGCCCGTTCTCGTCATCGAGCGGGCCTCGTTTCCTTCACCATGGACGGCCGCCATGTTCCTCCAGGAACTCGAGCTTTCCCTCTCGCGGGTCATCGTCGCGCGCTCCACCGACGCGACGCCCGTGTTGCTCGGCTACCTCTGCCGCTGGATCGTCGCCGATGAGGTCCAGGTGCTGAATGTAGCCGTAGCGCCGGCGGCGCGGCGGCGTGGGGTCGGGGCTGCCCTGCTGGAGGAGGTCGGGCGAGAGGCGAAGGCGCGTGGATGCGCGGCGCTGACGCTCGAGGTGCGCCGCAGTAACGCCGCGGCGCGCGGGTTGTACGGCAGGTTGGGTTTCGCAGAGGTTGGCGTGCGCCCCGGATACTACGCGCGGACCGAGGATGCGTTGATTCTGCGGTGTGTGTTGCCGCATGGCTGATCGCGGGACGCCTCGGCTCACCGTCGACGTTGGCGCCGGATTGACGCTCGCCAATCCCGTGATGGCTGCGGCAGGGACGTTCGGGTACGGCGTCGAGTTTGCCGGGGTCGTCGATCTCTCGGCGCTTGGCGGGATCGTTGTGAAAGGGCTCTCCCGCGAGCCCTCGGGCGGCCACCCAGCGCCTCGTATCGTCGAGACGGCGGCGGGGATGCTGAACGCGATCGGTCTGCAGAACATTGGAGTCGAGGCCTTCATTGCCGATAAGCTTCCGGCGCTCCGTCGTGCGGGCACCGCGATCATTGCGAACTGTTGGGGAAACGCTCCAGACGAGTTCGCCGAGGTTGCGGACCGCCTCTCCGATGCCGAAGGCGTGGCGGCGGTCGAATTGAACATCTCCTGCCCGAACAAGCGTGAGTGGGGACGCATCTTCGCGGCGGATCTCGACCGGACGCGGGAGGTCGTGAAGGCCGTCCGGGCACGCTGTCGGCTCCCGCTCTGGGTGAAGCTGTCGCCGAACGTGAACGACATTGCGTCGTTCGCCAAGGTCGCGGAGGACGAGGGCGCGGACGCATTGTGCGTGATCAATACGCTGGTCGGCATGGCCGTCGACCTCGAACGACGGCGACCTGCGCTGACGAACGTGACCGGTGGCCTCTCCGGACCAGCCATCAAGCCGATTGCGCTACGCATGGTCTACGAGGTAGCCGGCGCCGTTCAGATCCCGGTCATCGGGATCGGTGGCATCGCGAGCGGGCGCGACGCGCTCGAGTTCCTGCTGGTGGGCGCGCGTGCCGTGCAGGTCGGGACGGCGTCTTTTGTCGACCCCACCGCGACCGTACGCATTGCCGCGGACCTTGCCGCCGAGCTCCAGGTGCGTGGCTGCGGCGATGTGAACGAGTGGATCGGGACGCTCGATGTTAACGGAATCGTATAGGCGAACTTATCATCGTTCTGTTTGATAGTTGCTTCGTCAGTTGACAGGTCATCTGCGTTAGTTTATCCTGTTGGACTGCAGTTTTTGTGGCTACGGAGGGTGAATGGCGAATGCGTTCAAGGTCGGTGAGAAGGTCGTCTATCCCGCGCATGGCGTCGGGGTCATCGAGAGCATCGAGAGCAAGACGATCTCCGGCACACTGAAGAAGTTCTACATGCTGCGCATTCTCGATAGCGACATGACCATCATGATTCCGACCGAAAACGTCGGGACGGTGGGCCTCCGACGCATCATCGGTCGCGACATGGTCACCAAGGTCTATAAGATTCTTCGCGACAAGAAGGTCGAGATCGACCAGCAAACGTGGAATCGACGCTACCGGGAGTACACCGAGAAGATCAAAACCGGGTCTGTGCTCGAGATCGCCAAGGTGCTTCGAGATCTCTTCGTGCTGAAGGGCGACAAGGAACTGTCGTTCGGTGAGCGCAAGATGCTCGATACAGCGCGCAACCTCCTCGTGAAAGAGCTCGCGATCGCCAAGTCGCATCCTGAAGAGAAGATCATGGAGGAGCTGAAGACCATCTTCGCCCACTGAGGTCGTGCCCCAGGACCCGGATCGTACTCCCGACGACGCGCGTGATCCCGAGCGTGTGAACGTCGTACTGGTCGCCGGCGGCCACGGCCGGCGTGTCGGGGGCCCGGTGGCGAAGCAATTCCTTCCCCTCGCTGGCGTGCCAGTGCTGGTACGCACCGCGGAACGGTTCGTCGACCTTCCAGGGCTGACGCGCTTCGTGGTCGTGGCTGCCCCTGAAGAGTTCGAGCGTTGCGAGGAATTGCTCACGCCGCTCGGGTTGCCTCTCGCGTTCGCGCCAGCGGGAGCCGAACGGCAGCAGTCGGTGGCCTCGGGCCTTGCGGCTACCGAGGGCACCTGCGCCATCGTTGTCGTCCACGATGCGGTACGGCCGTTCGTTCGCGGCGGGGAGATCGTGGCATGTATTGCCGCGGCGCGTGACTGCGGGGCCGCGCTCCTGGCGACCGCGGTCGCCGATACGGTGAAGCGCGCGATTGGAGATCGTGTGCACGAGACAGTGCCACGGGCTGATCTCTGGCTGGCGCAGACACCGCAGGCATTCCGGGCCGCTGTCCTCCGGGAGGCGCATGCGTCGGTCGCCACCGGTGGGCTCGTGGCGACCGACGACGCGGCGTTGGTGGAGCGGCTCGGTCACCCGGTCGCCATCGTGCCGGGGCAGGCCCGGAATCGGAAGCTGACGAGCCGTGACGATTTCGCCTGGGCCGAGGCCATCGTGCTGGCAGAAGAGCGTCGCGCTGGCACCGGTCGGGACTGAAGTTGCCCGGCGGACACGCTTCCGCACTGCCAGGCGCGGAGGCACGCAGGGCGGGCGGTGAATCGGTGCGGCGCTTCTAGGCCGTAGCGGCGTTCGGGGTTACGCCGTCGTTCAGGTTGCCGGAACGGAAGCCGGCAAGGTCGAGCGTGACGTGGTGGAACCCTGCGGCGCGCAAGCCGTCGGTCACGCGCTGCCGCATCGTCGTGTCGGCGAGGCGCGGAAGCTCCGTGCGGCCTATTTCGAGTCGTGCAACATCGCCGTGATAGCGGACGCGGACCTCGCGGAATCCTTCCTGGTGCAGAACCTGCTCGCCGCGTGCGACCATTGCGAGTCGCGCCAGGGTGATCTCGGTGCCGTACGGGAAGCGCGACGACAGGCACGGACTCGCCGGCTTGTCCCATGTCACCAGCCCGAGCGCGCGACTCAGCAGGCGGACTTCCGCTTTGCAGAGGTTGGCCTCGACGAGGGGATGTCGTGTGCCGTGTTCGTCCGCCGCCCGCAGGCCCGGACGGAAGTCGCCGAGATCGTCAGTGTTTACGCCATCGACGATGGCCGCGATGTCGTGGGTGCGGGCGTGTGCTGCGCAGATATCGTAGAGCGCATCCTTGCAGAAGTAGCAGCGGTTGATGGGATTGGCGGCGTAGCCTGGAATGTCGAGCTCGTTCGCGGTGATGACGACGTGGGTGACTCCCAGTTGCTCTGCGAGTGCTACCGCTGTGCGAGTGTCATCTTCCGGATTGGTAGGCGACACGGTGGTGAGTGCCGTCACGCGTTCCCCGAGTTCGTCGTGCGCCACGCGCAGCGTGAATGCCGAGTCGACGCCGCCCGAGAAGGCGACCAGCACACTATCCATCGCGCGAAAGATGTCGCGCAGGTGCCGATCCTTCTGGGCGAGCTCTGGCGGAAGCGTTGCTGGGGGGCTGCTCACGTATCCTCGGCATTGAAGAGATCCGTCGTCAGATAGCGCTCGCCGGTATCGGGCAGGACCGTGACGACGATCTTGCCGGCGCCGAGGCGCACGGCGACTTCGACGGCCGCCGCGCACGCCCCGCCGCAGGAGATACCGGAAAGCATGCCCTCTTCGTGTGCGAGTCGGCGCGCCCAGCGCGCGGCCTCTTCGTCGCTTACGCCAATCACCTCGTCGTAGACACTCGTGTCGAGTACTTCAGGGATGAAGCCGGCACCCCAGCCCTGAATCTCGTGGAACCCGGGCTCGCCGCCTGACAGGACGGGCGAGGCGGCGGGCTCGACGGCGATGATCGTGATGTCGGGCATCCGTTGTTTCAGGACATCGCCGACACCCGTGATCGTGCCGCCCGTGCCAACCCCTGCCACGAAGGCATCGATGCGATCGAACTGATCGAGCAACTCGAGTGCCGTCGTCTGTCGATGAGCCTCCGGATTCGCCGGGTTCGAGAACTGTTGCGGCATGAAATAATCAGGGTGTTCCGCCAGGATTTCTTCCGCCTTGCGAATGGCACCGTGCATACCGCGCGTGTCCGGAGTCAGGATGAGCTCGGCGCCGTATGCCGCGAGCAGGCTGCGACGTTCCTCGCTCATCGTCTCGGGCATGGTGAGGATGAGGCGATACCCTTTGACCGCACATACGAGTGCGAGGCCGATCCCCGTATTGCCGCTGGTCGGTTCGATGACCGTGGCGCCGGGTTTGAGTCGCCCGTCGGCCTCGGCCTGCTCGATCATCGCCCGGCAGATGCGATCCTTGACGCTGCCGCCCGGATTGCAGGACTCGACCTTCGCCCAGACCTCCGCGGCCCCATCGGGCACGATGCGGTTGAGACGAACGACCGGGGTCCGCCCGATGAGATCAAGAGGGGAGTCGGCGACGAGGCTGGATGCAGCCATGCAGCCCCGGATGATATCCGTGGACCCGGCCCAGATCAACGAGAGTTGCCGTGCGACGCGAAGCGCGGTAGGCGCCCTGCGTGCGGATCGTGCTGCTCTTTCCTGGAGCACTCGGCGACCTGGTGCTGTTGGCCCCCGCTGTCACCGCGCTGGCGCGGACGGCCCGGGTGGCGCTGAGCGTCCAACGTGCGGTGGCTCCCGTAGCGGCAGGGCTCATGCCGGTCACACTTGGTCCGCCTGTCGATGGTGCCGCGATGAGCTCGCTGTTCGGTTCTGGAAAGGTCGAGGCTTCGGTGGCGGCATGGCTGCAGGGCGCCGATGTCGTGCATTCGTGGCTTGGCGTCCGGCATCCGGATCTCGAAACAGGCGTCGCGCGTGCGGGGATTGCCCAGTTGCATTGTCACTCCGTCCATCGCGATGACGGCCCGGAGCACGTCGGGCTCGCCTACGCCGCTGACCTCGGCATTTGCACGCCGTTGGCACCCCCGCGTCTCCGGCTGTCGCCGTCGGCGACGGCCCCTCTCTGGAAGAAGGACCCAGGGGCGCGACTCGTCATGCATCCCGGTGCGGGGGCGCGGGCCAAGCGCTGGCCTGTGGATCGCGCGTTGGCGCTCGCGGAGGAGTGGAGCAGGCGTGGTGGCGAGGTGACGATCCTCTGCGGCCCGGCGGAGGAAGATCTCGTGTCGCAGTGGCAACGCACGTCGTATTCCGTTGTCACCGATGTCGATCTCCCGAGCGCCGCGTTGCTGCTGGAGAGCGCATTGCTCTATGTGGGGTGCGACTCGGGTATCTCGCATCTTGCGGGGGCGCTGGCGCGAGCCGGTGTCGTGCTGTTTGGCCCGACCAGTCCCGAGCGTTGGGCGCCCCGGGGCGGCCGCTTGTGGGCGTTGCCGATCGACACATCCGTCGCCGATATCGTGAGCATTCTCGGCGAGATGACGCCGCCAGGCTGCCTTGACACCCCACCCAACCAGCATTAGCGTTCCAAGGACTGCAATGGGTACGCATGTTCGAGAAATGGGGCGGTCGTCGTGAGTAACGCGCTGCGCACGACCGCGCTTCTGGCCGCGTTGACGGCGCTCATCGTCGGCTTTGGTCAGATTTTCGGGGGCTCCCAGGGCGCGATGATCGCGCTCGTGATGGCGGCGGTGATGAACGTCGGGAGTTACTGGTACTCCGACAAGATCGTCTTGCGGATGTATCGCGGACAAGAGATCGATGAGGCCGACGATCCCGAGCTCTTCGGCATGGTTCGGGAGTTGGCGCAGCGTGGGCAGGTGCCGATGCCACGGGTGGTCGTCATCCCGAGCGAGTCGGCGAACGCGTTCGCGACCGGACGAAACCCCGAGCACGCGGCCGTTGCCGTGACCGCGGGCATCCGCCGGATGCTCTCCGCGCGCGAGCTCCAGGGTGTCCTGGCGCACGAGATGGCGCACGTCATGAATCGCGACATCCTCATCGGATCGATCGCTGCGACGCTCGCAGGCGCGATCATGATGCTGGCGAACATGGCCCAGTGGGCAATGATCTTTGGTGGCGGTCGGAGCGACAGTCGCGAAGGGGGCGGCGGTATCTTCGGACTCCTGGCGGGCGTGATCCTGGCGCCGATAGCGGCCAGCGTGATCCAGATGGCCATCTCACGGTCGCGCGAGTTTCAGGCGGACGCCACCGGGGCGCGTCTCACGCGCGATCCCGAAGCCCTTGCGATGGCGCTGCAGAAGATCGCCGGATTGGCCGACCAGGTACCGATGGCGGCCAATCCGCAGACCGCGCACATGTTCATCGTCAATCCCCTACGGGGTAAGAGCTTCCAACGCTTTTTCAGCACGCATCCGCCACTCGAGGATCGGATCGCTCGGCTGCAGGGGCTGGCGCGGGACTTGGGCGTTTCTTTCGGATAGAGGGTGCGGACAGAGCGTCTGACGAGCGGATGGGAATCCAATGAGTAAAGAAGAGGAAGAGGCAGAGAGCCGCGGGTTCAAGGTCGCCGACCGTCGACGTTTCGTCGATCACGAGGACGCGCCCGATGAGCCTGCCACCGATCCAGTCGAAGCCGTAGCGTCAGAGACGGCGGCGCCGACTTCCCCCCCGCCGAACGCTTCGCCAGCTTCTGCGCCAACTTCTTCGCCGGACTCTGCGGCGGGAGCGCCGGTGCCGGGTTCCGAGCCGGGCGACGTTCACGCGGCCGAGGCTGGCGATGCGAGTGCGGCCGAGGCTGGCGACGCGGATCCGGCTGGCGATGGGCTGTTTCCCGAGATGACCTTCAGCACGTTCGTCATCTCCTTGATGACACAGGCCCTGATGCATCTGGGTGAGATGGCCGAGGAGGGTCACCAACCAGAGCGTGATCTGCCGGCTGCAAAGCAGATGATCGATCTGCTGGGCATCCTGCGCGAGAAGACCACTGGTAATCTCGACGCGAACGAAGAGCAGTTGCTCGGTCAGATGCTCTACGATCTCCGCATGCGCTACGTCGAGGTTTCCCGCGGCAGCTGATCCGGCGTCTGCCGGGTCGGGGCCCGTACTTCCCACGGAGGTAACAGTTACGGTGCACACAGTGAGGGGAGCGCTCAGCGCGCTCGTGGTTGGGCTCGTCGCCCTGAGCGTCGGGATGAGTGTCGGGTGCAGCGATGGCTCGTCGGTGTCGGAAGAGCATGCGTCGCCGCAGCCGGCGAAGCAACCAACGCGACTGGCCGCGGCCCCCGCGGCGAAGGCTGCGGGGCAGACGCCGGTCCTCACCGTGCCGGACTTCGTGGAATTGGCGAAGCGGCTGAGCCCGGTCGTCGTCAACATCTCCACGCGCGCACAGCCTCACGCGCAGCCGCAATCGCGGCGACAGGCTCCCGAGCGCCGCTTCGGGCCGGGCCAGCCTGGATGGCCGTTCGGTGGTGAAGGCGGCGATCCCAAGGAGTTCTGGGAGCCATTCGAGCGTTTCTTCGGGCCGATGCCACGCCAGCGGCGCTTCCGCCAGCGCAGTCTCGGCTCGGGGTTCATTCTCGGAGCTGATGGAACCATCGTGACCAACAACCACGTCATCGAGGGTGCCGACGAGGTGCTCGTGAAGCTGAGCAACGACGTTGAGTACGAGGCGACGGTCGTTGGCAAGGATGCCAAGACCGACGTCGCGGTGCTTCGTATCGACGGCGCCGAAGATCTCGCCGTGGCCACGCTCGGGGACTCCGATGTGCTCGAGGTCGGCGAGTGGGTGCTGGCGATCGGCAATCCGTTCGGGCTCGATCACACCGTGACGGCGGGCATCGTCAGCGCCAAGGGGCGATTCATTGGCGCGGGCAACTACGACGATTACATTCAGACCGATGCCGCCATCAATCCAGGGAACTCGGGCGGGCCGATGCTGAACCTTCGTGGCGAAGTCGTCGGTATCAACTCTGCGATCTTCAGCCGCACCGGTGGCAACATCGGCATCGGGTTCGCGATACCGATCAATCTCGCCAAGGATCTCATCCCGCAGTTGCAGGAGCACGGCCGCGTTACCCGCGGCTGGCTCGGTGTGCTGATTCAGCGCGTCACCGCCGACATCGCGGAATCGCTCGGACTCGAGGAGGCACGCGGCGCGCTCGTGGCCGATGTCGTCGAAGACGGCCCGGCGGAGGCGGCCGGGTTGCAGGTCGGAGACGTCATCATCGAGTTCGATGGGCAGCGGGTCGAGGAGTCGAACGACCTGCCGTTGATGGTTGCGCGTACGCCGGTCGGTAGCGAGGTGATCTTGCAGGTGCTGCGCGATCAGGAGACCGAGGAGATCGAGGTCACGATTGCGGAGTTGGCCGATGACGAGGTCGAGGTTGCAGGAGCGGGTGAGGGCGAAGAGTTCGGGCTCACGGTCCAGACGCTGACGCCGGAGATCGCCGAGAACCTCGGCGTCGACGAGGAGGCCGGCGTGGTCGTGACGGCCGTCGACTCCGGTTCCCCTTCGGAGGAGGCGGGTCTCCGCCGCGGCGACATCATCCTGGAAGTGAATCGCCAGTCGATCGACGATGTCGACGAGTATCTCGAGGCCGTCGAGGGCCGCGGCAAGGGGAAGAATGTTCTCTTCCTCGTCCGCCGCGGTGACAACACGATCTTCCTGGCGCTGAAGCCGGAGTCCTGAGATCGCGGGGCCGCCGCGGCATGTGCCGGGGCGGCCCTGTGAGCATTCGACGCCGGGGCGCGCCCTGCATATGACTGTGCAGTTGGTGCCGCAGGGCACTGTCGGAGACCATGCGCGTACTGGCGATCGAGACTTCGTGCGATGACACCGCGGCCGCCGTGCTCGACGCCAGCGGCGTACGGGCGAGTGTCGTTGCGTCACAGGACGCCGTGCATGCCAAGTACGGTGGTGTGGTGCCCGAGCTCGCGTCGCGCCAACACCTGCTCGCCATCGTCCCTACGATCGAGCGTGCCCTCGCACGGGCCGAGGTGACGCTGGACGAGATCGAGGGGATCGCCGCCACTCACGGTCCCGGTCTCGTCGGATCGTTATTGGTGGGGCTGCAGACGGCCAAGGGGATCGCCCTGCAGAAGAGCCTGCCGTTCGTCGGCGTGAATCATCTCGAAGGGCATCTGCTGGCCGTGCTGCTCACGCGTCCCGTCGCGTTTCCGTTCCTTGGGCTTCTCGTCTCGGGTGGTCACACCAGCTTGTACGTCGTCGAGGCCGCGGGGGTGTATCGACTGCTGGGACGGACGCGGGATGATGCCGCGGGCGAAGCGTTCGACAAGGCCGCCAAGATGCTCGGACTCGGCTATCCAGGCGGACGTGTGGTCGATGATCTCGCACGTGAAGGTGATCCGGCCGCGGTACGGTTCCCGCGTGCGCGCCTCAAGAGCGGCGGCTGGGATTTCAGCTTCAGCGGCGTCAAGACCGCGGTGCGGCAGTATCTGATCGATGACGGGACCGCCGCGCTTCCGGATGTCTGCGCGAGCTTTCAGGAAGCCGTCGTAGACATGCTCGTGAATCCGACTCTTGCCGCCGCGCGCTCTCTCGGGGTGTCGACCGTCGTCGTCGCCGGTGGAGTCTCGGCGAACAGTCGGCTCCGTGCACGCATGACGGAACTCGGGACGGAGGCCGGACTCGACGTGGCCTTCCCGCCGCTCGCCTACTGTACCGACAACGCCGCGATGATCGGCTACGCCGGGCGCCTGCGTCTCGTTCGCGGCGAGCGCGACCCGCTGACGCTGAACGCCGCGGCCACGTTGCCCGTCGGCGTGGAGAGCGCGGCATGAAGGTCGGGTCGAGCCAGGTGCGCACGGCATGATCTGGTGCCGAGCGACCCCATGAGCGCGCTCTTCGACGCGACCCGCGCTCTGCTGGCGCAGGAGGGGCTCGCTCCCCGCAAGCGGCTTGGGCAGAACTTCCTGGTCGACGCGGGCATTGTCGAGCGCATGGTGGCGTGCGCCGAGGTGTCGGCCGAGGATGCCGTCCTGGAGATCGGACCAGGGCTCGGTGCGCTCACCGATGTGCTGGCGACGCGTGCGAAACAGCTCTACCTGGTCGAGTATGACCGGGGCTTTTGCGGGGTGCTCCGCCGCAAGTTCGCCGACAGTGCGCATGTCGAAGTGATCGAGGGGGACGCTGTCCGGCTCGATCTCGTCGCAGCGGTGCGTGAGCCGCGGGTCAAGGTCGTCGCAAGCCTGCCGTACAACGCGGCGGTCTCGATTCTCTTCCGGCTCGTCGATGCGCGGCGGACGTTTCCTGAGGCGACCGTCATGTTGCAGCGCGAGGTTGCCGATCGCCTGGTCGCGCCTGCAGGCACACGGGCCTACGGAGCGCCGTCGGTGCTGTTTCAGCTCTACGCCCGTCTTCTCAATCGCTTTCGGGTGCCGTCGGCCGCGTTCTATCCGCGCCCGCAAGTCGTGTCCGAAGTGCTGAAGGTCGAGTTCACGGAGGACCCGAGCTTTCCCGTCGACGATTCCGGCACGCTCGTGGCAATCGTGCGGGCCGCGTTCGGGCAGCGGCGAAAGATGCTGCACAATACGCTGCAGACCATCGGTGTGCCGGATGCGACGCCGGAGGTCTGGCGAGAGGTGCTCGAAGCTGCCGGGATCGACGGGAGCGTTCGCGGCGAGACGCTGGAGATCGAAGCCTTCGTCACGCTGGCCAACGCCGCAGCCGCTCGCCTCGGCACCGGCGTCGTCGGCTCCGCGCCGAAGGGGGCGCGTCGGCGCGGGGCAAATGCCCGAACTCCCGGAGGTTGAGACCCTTCGTCGCGGGTTGGCGGCGGAGATCACGGGGCGTCGGATCACCGAGGTGCGGGTGCTCGAGCGGCGACTGCGATGGCCTCTCGCCCCGGGTTTCGAGGCCTCGCTCGCCGCGCGGCGGATCGAGGCCGTGCGGCGGCGTGCGAAGTATCTCCTGCTCGACCTCGATGATGGTGCCTCCTGGCTCGTGCACCTCGGCATGAGTGGTTCGCTCGTCGTCGAGCCATCGGCAGCGTCGGTCCGCAAACATACGCACGTAATCGCGACGCTCGACGACCGCCGGGAGCTTCGCTTCCGGGATCCTCGTCGCTTCGGCTTCATGCGTGTTGCTCCGGAGAGCGGCCTCGCCATGCTCCAGACGTTGGGGGTCGAGCCGCTGGACGCGGCGTTTACGCCCGGCGCATTGCACGCTGTGGCGCGACGTCAGCGGCGCGCCATCAAGAGCCTCCTGATGGACCAACGCGTCGTTGTCGGACTCGGCAACATCTACGTCAGCGAGATTCTCTTTCGCGCCGGAGTGCGCCCAGGGCGCCGGACATCACGGGTCACGCGCGCGCAGGCGGAGCGCATCGTCGCGGCCACGCATCAGGTGCTCCGCGAGGCCATCGTCCTCCGGGGTTCGTCGATCTCCGACTACCGGGACGAGCGCGGCGAGCCCGGAGGATTCCAGAACACCTTTCGTGTCTACGAGCGGGCTGGCGAGCCCTGCGTGCGGTGCCGTACCGTCATTCGACGGCGGGTCATCGTCGGCCGCAGTTCGTTCTATTGTCCCGCTTGCCAGGTGTGATCAGCGGCGCGTCGCTCGCGTGTTGGCTGGAAGCGTCACCGTGCATCAGCCGGCGGCAATCGGCTCGCTGGTGAGATTCTTGTCGCGGAGGAGCTTCAGCAGGTGTGCGGGGTCGTGGTTGGCGAGGATCTCCTGGAACTGCGACCGGAAGTTGGCGACGAGGCTCACGCCTTCGATGATGATGTCGATGATCTTCCAGGAGCCGTTGGTGGCGCGTAGACGGTAGTCGACGAGGATGGCGTCGGCGCCGGGGCGGATTACGCGTGTGCGGACGGTCCAGTCGCCGCGTGCTTCGGCGCGATCATGGGTGATCTCGACTTGTTGATTGCTGTAGTTGTCGATGTTGCGGCCGTAGGTGCGCGAGAGATGCGACTTGAACTCTTCGATGAACTCCGACTGCTGCGCTTCGTTGAACCGTCGCCAGTTCCGCGCGAGGACGAGCCTCGACACGGTGGTGAAGTCGAGACTGGCGAATACGATGTTCTCGACGCTCTTGCGGCGCGCTTTGGTGTCGAGACTGGTGTCTGCCAGGACGGCGAGGACGTCGGTCGTCGTTGCCCGGACCGCGGCCCGCGCGGCCTCGCTGTTCGCCTGCACGGTCGAAACCCCGGCGAGGAGTGCGGTCACGGCGAGCAGCCCGATTCCGCGTCGTCGCATGGTCATGCGGGCCCGCGCCGGAGGGCGGAGGGGTTCCCGCCGCATCGGCCGCAGGTCATTCGCTTGTGTCATCGTCCCACGAGTCATCGTAGAGGTCTTCCTCCGCTGCTGCAGGTTCGTCGACGTCGAGGTCGCGGATCAGCGCTTGCCGGCGCTGAAAATACGCGTTCCGGACGAACACATAGTAGTCGAGCGACGCCGCCTTTGCATCGTCAACCTCCTGGAGGACGCCGGCACGGGTATTGACCGTGTTGACGACGTTTCCTCCCAGCAGGACAAAGCCGTTGACGACGAACGGCATGACGCTCAGGCCCCAGTCCACGACCATGCCTCCGCCGTCGCGGATATTCAGCGGGCCGAGCAACGGGAGCACGAGGTAGGGCCCCGGCGGGGTTCCCCAGCGGCCGAGGGTCTGGCCGAAGTCCTCCGGTTGCGGTGTCATGCCCCAGCGCGCCGCGGGGTCGAAGAGTCCGGCCAGGCCGATCGTCGAGTTGACCACGAAGCGGCCCGTGGTGATCGCACCGCCCCCGAACTTACCTTGCAGGACGTTGTTCACCATGTTCACCGGGAAGCGCAGGTTGGCGAAGAAGTTGCTGATCGACTGTTGCAAGGGGTCCGGGGCCAGCCAGTCCCAGCCGCGGGCGATCGGCGCGAGTGTGTAGGTGTCGAGCTTGTCGTTGAACCAGAAGAAGCTGCGATTTACGCGTTCGATGGGATCCCGTGCCGAGGCATCCTCCCACCCGCTGTCATCAGACGCGGCACCGACGGGCCCCGGCGACAGAAGGACGGCTGCCATCACCGCGATGATCGCGGCGCGCGAGAGCGTTGTCCGTGCGCAAGCAGACATCGTCGGGGTTTCCTTTCCCTGGCTAGGTGCCGCTGTCGGCATTCGCGTCTTCGCCGGCGCTGGCAGAGCCCACGTCGGTGCCGTGAACGAGCTGTCCGATCAACCGCTCGAGAATGACCGCAGACTCGGTGAACGAGATGTCCTCACCCTCGCGCAGGAGTTCTTCTTCACCGCCGAGTTGAAGAGCGATGTAGCGGTCGCCGAGGATTCCGGCGGTGGTAATCGAAGCAGACGTGTCGATGGGCAGCTCGAGTCGCTGGTCGACGTCGATGGCGACGCGGGCGCGATAGTCGTCACCGAGGGTGACGTTGACGACTTGACCCACCTTGACCCCGGAGATCACGACCGGCGCGCGCATTTTCAGCCCTCCCGTCTGATCGAAGGACGCATAGAGCGTCAGTCCCCCGGGACCCCCGTAGGACAACCCGCCGACGTTGAACGACAAGTAGGCCACGGCCCCCATCCCGGCCAGGACGAACAGGCCAACTACGAGATCACGCATGTCCGATCATACCCCCCAAAGCGCAGTAATGAAGTAGTCACTGATGAGAATGCTGACTGAGCCGACGACCACCGTCGAGGTGGTCGCCGCGCTGACCCCGGCCGAGTTCGGCGTGCAGGTGTAGCCCCGGTGGGTGGCGATCAGCCCGGTCAGCACTCCGAACACCAGGGCCTTCAGCAGGCTGCCAGCAATGTCGTCGTAGAAGTCGATCGAGGCCCGCAGGCCGGAGACGTAGTTGCCGCTGTCGACGCCCATCATCTCGACGCCTACGACGTACCCTCCGGCGAGGCCCGAGACGATGAACAGGGCGGACAAGAGTGGCATCACCACGATCATGGCGAGGGCTTTCGGTGCGATGACCAGGTCGATCGGATCGACCGACATCATACGCAAGCCGTCGAGTTGCTCGGTCGCGACCATGGTGCCGATCTCGGCCGCCGTGGCCGACCCTGCTCGTCCGGTCGTGAGGAGTGCGGTCAGCACCGGCCCCAGTTCGCGGACGAGGCTCAGTCCGACCACGGCTCCGAGCGACTCCTCGGCCCCGAAACGTACCAACGTGTTGTAGCCCTGCAGGCTGAGCACCATCCCGACTGCCAGCCCGCAGACGCAGACGATGATCAACGACAGGACGCCGAGCTTGAAGAGCTCGGCGACGAACAGTCGCGCGCGGACGGGAGGCAAGACCGTTGCCTTGGCGATGGCGCTCGCGAATACGCCGAGCCGTCCCAGCTCTTCGACGAAGCGGACGGTGGTCGCCCCGATCTCGCGGACGACGCGGATCACGAGAGCCATCCCGACTGCATGGGGTCCTCACCGCCGCCGATGAGGGCCTCATCGACGGCGCCGCCAAGGAAAGCCTGCACGCGAGGATCGGCGGCTTTGGCGAGCGTCGTGGGCGAGCCTTCGATCGGACCGTCGGGGAGGAGGATCAGGACGTGATCGGCCATACGTAGCGTGGAGGCGACGCTATGGGAGACGAGAATGGTGGTGATGCCGTGGTCGCGGTTGATACCGAGAAGGAGGCGCTCGATCCGTGCGGCGGAGATCGGATCCAGGCCGGAGAACGGCTCGTCGCAGAGCAGGATCGCTGGCTGCATCATTGTGGCGCGGGCCACCGCGACGCGCTTCACCATCCCGCCGGAGAGTTGTCCCGGGAGGAGGTCATCGACGTCGGACAGTCCCACGGCCTCGAGTCGGGCGTGCACCAGGTCGGCGATCTCGGCTTCGCCAATGGCGGCCCGCTCACGGAGGGGGAGCGCGAGATTGTCGAACACGGTCAGCGAATCGAGCAGTGCTCCGCCCTGGAACATCATCCCGAGCTTCTGGCGCACCTCGAAGAGGCGTGACTCGGAGAGCTTTGTGACGTCGGTGTCGGCGACCCTGATGGTGCCTTCGAGCGGTCGTACGAGACCGCCCATCAGGCGCAACATCGTACTCTTGCCGGAGCCGCTACCGCCGAGAATGACCGAGAGCTTGCCCGCCGGAAAGCCGCAGCTGAGCGAGCGGAAGACCTCGCGGCGTCCGAACGACATCCGAACGTTCGAGAACGCGACCTGGGCTTCGTGCCTCGCGTCTGTCCCTCTCATGACCGTCCCCACATGCCCGAATGCCGAGCACCTTCTTAGCAGTATCCTCGTGCTCTGCCGAATGGGGGGGCGGGTACCTCCCGGCCGCCGTGTCATCCGTCGTGCGATTCGTCAGGTGGTCCGCGGAGCGAACTCGCGTTGACAGATTTCGGGGTCGTGCCATACCATGGGCCACGGTGCGGATGGTGCGCGGGGATGTAGGTCGAGTCATGGGGTTGCCTCGCTCAAGGGTCGTTGCGACCCGACGCTTCGGGGTTGTTGGGACCCGATGCTTCGGGGTCGTTGCGACGCAGCGCTTCCGGGTCCTTGCGACCCTCGTGCTCATGTTCGCGCTGGTTGGCGCGCGTGGGGTTGTGTGTGCCGCGACGCAGTTCCCCGAGCCTGCTGCGCTCCGGCATCAGGTCGATTTCTGGACCAAAGTCTTCGGGGTGTACTCGAAGCACCAGGTGTTGATCCACGACAACGAACGGCTCGATCGGATCTACGCCGTTCTCGACTACCGGGAGGATGCCGCGTCGGGCATGAATCCCGTCACGCTCGCCAACCTCCGCAAGGCGGACATCGCTCGGGAGAAGACGCGCCTGCGCGGCGTTCTGAAGCGCTTGGCCAAGATGGGAGGTACCAAGGGCCTGACCGCAGAGGAACGACGGATCCGGGCACTGTTCAAGGGTACGCCGACCTCCCGGCAGTTTGCAGCGGCAGCGGAGCCCGGACGCTTGCGGACTCAGAGCGGCCTGCTGGAACGCTTTCGCGAGGGCATCCGTATCTCGCGCCGGTACCTGCCCGCGATGGAGGAGATCTTTCGTCAGGAGGGCATGCCGCTCGTGCTCACCCGACTCCCGCTCGTCGAGTCGTGCTTCGACGTTCGTGCGTATTCGAAGGTCGGTGCTGCAGGGATCTGGCAGTTCATGCCGGCTACCGGGCGTCGCTACATGCGGATTGGTGGTGTGATCGATGAGCGCCGCGACCCTTTGCGTGCCACGCGTGGGGCAGCGCGGTACCTGAAATCCAATTTCAAGATGCTCGGGACCTGGCCGCTTGCCATTACGGCGTACAATCATGGCGAGGGCGGCGTGCGACGCGCGGTGCGCGAGACCGGTACGACCGACATTGGACGCATCGTGGAGCGCTACCACGGGCCACGTTTCGGGTTTGCGTCCCGGAACTTCTACGCCGAGTTCCTTGCCGCCGTAGCCGTCGAGCGTGACTACGAAGCCTACTTCGGCCCACTGACGTTCGAAGCCCCGTTCAAGAGCGACGAGGTTCGTCTGGGGTCCCCGGTAGCGGGCAAGGTCGCAGTTGCCTCGGCGGGGACGAGCGTGGATGCGCTCGCGGCGTTGAACCCTGCCGTTGAATCATCCGTGTTTCGGCGCAATCGCAATCTGCCGAAAGGGTATGTCCTGCGCGTGCCTGCCGGTACGGCGTCGGGTTTCGAGCAACGGCTCGCGAAGGTGCCCGCCAGCAAGCGCGCGATTGCGCCTCCGCGGGTACGCACGCATCGTGTGGCGCGTGGCCAGACCTTGTCGCTCCTGGCACGTCGGTACGGCACATCGGTGCGGAGTCTGCAGCGCGCGAATCGTCTGGGCGGCACCAGGATCCGGATCGGGCAGGTCCTGAAGATTCCGACGGGTAGTCGCGCCCAGCCGTCACGGACGGCTGCTGCCCGCACGCACCGGGTGCGCCGCGGGCAGACGTTGTCCCAACTCGCCCGCCGTTACCGCGTGTCGGTCCGGGACATCCAGCGCGCCAACCGGCTCCGAGGGACGGTCGTCCGGACCGGCCAAGTCCTGAAGATCCCCGCGAGCTGACATCGTCCAGGCACGCGTCGGACCCAGGACGCGAGCGCGCGGCCGAGCGGAGAAGGGGGAGGGAATTCCCCTTTGTGGACTTAACTATACGGCTGCGCTCGCCAGCAGGTCCTGGCTCGGTTGCTTGGGCGTCCGCACCGGCCCCCCTGGGAGCGACACGGTGAAGGTCGAGCCGACGCCCTCGGTACTCACGACCGTGACTGTGCCGCCGAGCACGTCGCAGAGCTGACGCACCAGAGCCAGCCCGAGGCCGATGCCGTCGCCGCTGCCGTTCTGCGGTGAGATCTGTTCGAAGGCCGTGAAGATCTCCTCGTGCTTTTGGCTCGGAATTCCTCGGCCGGTGTCCTGGACCTCGAAGGTGACGTGTCCCCGGTTTGCGCGTGCGCGGAGCGTGATGGTGCCGTGATCGGTGAACTTGATCGCGTTCGTCGCCAGGTTGTGGAGGATCTGGCGCAGCCGCATCCGGTCCGACCGGTAATGGCCGAGCGTGCATTCGACGTGCACGCGGACTGGTTTCCCACGACGGAGCACGCACGCGCTCTCGGCGATCTCGCCGAGGAGCGCCTGTACGTCGATGTCTTCGGGCGTCAGCTCTACCTTGCCCGAGGACAGTCGGGAGAGATCGAGGAGTTCGGTGACGAGGGCTTCGAGTGAGACGGCGTAACTTCGGATGCGCGGCGCTGCCTCGGCCACGGTGGCAGGATCGCCGCTCTCGGCGATCAGCATGTCGGCATAGCCGACGATGACGTTCAGTGGAGTCCGGAGCTCGTGCGAGACGTTGGCGACCAGGCGAGACCGCATCTCGGCAGCGCTTTCCGCTCGTGCCAGCGCAGTGCGCAAGTGATCATGTGCCTGGCGTAGGTTCGCCTCACGCTGGAAGGCCTCCCAGCGAAAACGGGCCGCGGCGTGCGCGCCCACGCTCGAGACCGAGACGACCGATATCAACGAGATGAACACGTAGGGAACCGGGAGCGAGCTCTGCGTGCCTGCGAGCATGATCATGGCCAGCGCGCCGGCACAGACGGCGCCGAGGGAGGCCTGGTGGCGAACGCCGAACGGCATGATCGCAGGCATCGCCGCGACCAGGCAGATGAGGGCGGCCGTTGCCAGCGTCGCGTCCGCATCCACGAGTGGGTAGTACGTGGCGATGCAGATCCCCATTGCACCCGCCCACGCGGCGGTGATGGTTTGGGCGTGGCCGCGCCAGCGATGCGCCAGCACATATGCGACAGCGCATAGCAGCATCTCGACCAGGTAGGTGCCGAGATACGTCGGGAGGTGCTCCGGATAGTAGTACCACTCCACCGGGAACGCGCCGCCGATGAAGAGCACGAGCACTGTGACGGCGATCGGAAGGCGTTTGAGAGCGAGCGCCTCGATCTCGTGCCTGTGTTGGGCACGGGGGTCCATGGTTGCCTATAGAGCAATGGTGGTGCCACGGAATTCGGGCCGTTTGCGTCGGGTTTTCGGGTTTCCGTGCCCCTCTGACGCTCGTGGACGTGAAGTGCGTGGCACAAAGGTGCCGGAATGGCACACGGGAGGGCACCTTGAGCAGGTGCGGTCCCAGTAATAGGCTGCGCGGCGTGCGGTACTATCCCGTCTTCATCGATCTGCGTGGACGATCCTGTATCGTCATCGGCGGTGACCCAGCGGCCGAGGCCCGGGTGGAGGCCCTCCTCGAGGCTGGGGCCCGGGTGACGGTGTGCAGCGCAGACGCGACGCCAGGCTTGCTGGCCCGGGCCGAGACGCACGAGATCATCCATCATCCTCGTGGGTATCGTCCAGGCGATCTTCATGGGGCGGCGCTGGTGTTCGCCGTGACCGACGACGAGTCGCTCGGGGCCGCTGTCGCCGCCGAAGCGGAGCGGGAGGGGGCGTGGGTGAACGTCATGGACAAGCTGCGCTACTGCAATGTGGTCAGTCCGGCGGTCGTGCATCGTGGCCCCGTTGCCGTTGCGGTCTCGACAGGCGGGGCGAGTCCGGCCATTGCCAAGCGCGTGCGCGAAGAGATCGAGCGAGTGATCGGACCCGAGTATGGCGTCGCGGCGACGATTCTTGGCGAGATTCGCGGGCTCGTGATGGCGCGCGAGCCCGATTCCGGTGCCCGGGCACGACTGTTCGCGATGCTCCTCGACTCTGGATTGTTGGAGGCCCTCCAGGCCCGCGACGAGACGGCGGTCGACACGCTCCTCGCCGAGCTGGTTGGTACGGATGTCTCCCTGTCGATGCTCGGGCTCTCACCGCTACTGAATGACGATGGAAATCCAACTCCTTAAAGTCGCGCTCATCGCGTATCTCGTCGGCGCGGGTGGGTTTGCCCACTACCTGCTGCGCTGGCGTGAGTCGTCGCGGGCGATTGCGATGGCGGCGCTGATCGCGGCCTTCGTCATGCACGGGATCAGCATCGTGGCGCGCTCGTTCGCGGGTGGCCACGTTGCCGTGACGACCGAATACGAGGCACTGTCGTACTTCGCCTGGCTTGGCGTCGGCGTCTATCTGGGGGCTCAGTTGCGCTACCGGCTACCGGCCGTCGGCGCCGTCGTTGCTTCCCTGGCCTTCGTTGCCACGCTGGTGGTTTTCGCACTCACGACGGGGGTGCGCGAGCTGCCTCCCAACCTTCAGAGCGCATGGCTTCCCGTTCACGTGACGCTCGCGTTCCTTGGGAACGCAGTGCTCGCCCTGGCGTTCAGCGTGAGCCTCGTCTACCTCCTGCACGAGCGCTTGCTGAAGGAGCGCCGTGTCGGCGGGCTCCTCACACGGCTCCCGTCGCTCGAGAGCCTGGATCGCCTGAACTATCAGGCCCTGGTCTACGGCTTTCCGCTGCTGACCCTCGGCATTCTCACCGGCGCGCTCTGGAGCAACATGTCGTGGGGGCGGTTCTGGTCGTGGGAGGAGCGCGAGGTGTTCTCGTTGGTGACGTGGTTGCTCTACGCGGGATTGCTGCAGGCGCGTCTCGTCGTCGGGTGGCGTGGTCGTCGCGCCGCTCGTCTCACGATCATCGGCTTCGCCGTCGTGTTGATATCCTTCATGTTCGGGCACGTCTTCTTTCCCGGGAAACACCACGGGAGCTTCGACTAGCGTGCCACACGCACTCGTGATCGTGGGGCTGAATCACCGCGTCGCCCCGGTGGCCGTGCGCGAGCAGCTCGCGTTCACCGCGGCCGAGCTCCCCGGCGTGCTTGCCCGCCTGGTCGAGCTTCCAGGGGTCCAGGAGGGAGCCATCGTCTCCACCTGCAATCGCGTGGAGGTCGTGTTGACGACCGAGTTCGACGGGGATCCCACCGGCGAGGTCGCCGACTTCCTCGCGGGTGAGCGTGGGATGGCTCGCGCCGCGTTCGAGCCGCATCTCTATGTCCGGGCCAACCGAGACGCGGTTCGGCACCTCTTCCGCGTAGCGGCGAGTCTCGATTCGATGGTCGTCGGCGAGCCGCAGATCCTTGGGCAGATGAAGGACCACTACGCGCACGCCGCCGCCGCCGGGACCTCCGGGATCGTGCTGCACAAGGCGTTTCATCGCTCGTTTGCCGTCGCCAAGCGGGTGCGAACCGAGACCGGCGTCGCCGAGAAGAGCGTGTCGGTGGCGTCGGTCGCCGTCGAGCTGACGCGTACCATCTTCGAGACGCTGGAAGACAAGACGGCGATGCTGATCGGCGCGGGCAAGATGAGCGAGCTGGTGGCGCGTCATCTGCGGGCCCAGGGCATCGCCGGGATCGTCGTCGCGAACCGGACGTTCGATCATGCCGTCGAGTTGGCGCGGGAATTTGGCGGGGTGCCCGTGCCGTTCGAGCGCATGAGCGACTATCTGGGAACGGCTGACGTGATCATCGGCTCGGCCGCCACCGCCGACTATGTCGTCACGCAGGCACTCGTGCAGGATCTCCTGAAAGCACGACGACAACGGCCGATGTTCTTCGTCGACCTTGCGGTGCCGCGGAACTTCGATCCGGCCATCAACGACCTCGATAATGTGTACTTGTACGATATCGACGATCTCGCGCAGACCACGGCCGACAACACGAACGAGCGGGAGCGCGAGCGCGTACGCGCCGAAGCGATCGTCGAGGGGGAGATCGACGGCTTCTGGCGTTGGCTGACCAGCCTCGAGGCGGTCCCGACCATCGTCGCGATTCGCGAGAAAGTGGAAGGGATCCGGCGTGGAGAACTCGACAAGGCGTTGGCCTCGCTGAAAGACCAGGCCCCGCGTCATCGTGCGCTGCTCGACGCGCTGACGTCCTCGATCGTGAACAAGATCCTGCATGCACCGCTGTCCCTCCTGCGTCGCGACGGCGTCGCGGAGGGACAACGTGGTCTCGTAGCCAGCGCCCGCCAACTCTTCGATGTCGACCCGTCGGAGGAGGCAGTGCCGCCGGGAGTGCCGGACGCCGATTCGCGGAGGGATGGCGAGGAGGAGGGATGACGCTTCGGCTCGGAACCCGGGGCAGCCCGCTCGCCCTCTGCCAGTCCCGGACGATCGCCGCGATGTTGACCGAACGCGGGGCCGAGGTTGTTCTCGACGTCATCAAGACGACAGGCGACGCCTGGACCGGCAGTCTCGCGAACGTGGGCGGGAAGGGCTTGTTCGTCAAGGAACTCGAGGAGGCGCTGCTCGCGGCGCGCATCGACTTCGCCGTGCACTCACTGAAGGATATGCCGGCAGAGCTTCCGGCCGGACTCGCTCTCGTGGCGACGCCTCGACGTGAGGATACGCGCGATGTGCTCATCACGCGTGACGGTGCGGCGCTCGACGAATTGCCCACGGCGACGCGCGTCGGAACCTCGAGCCTGCGTCGACGCGCGCAACTGCTGATGCAACGTCCGGATCTTCGCATCGAACCACTCCGTGGGAATGTCGATACGCGGCTGGGGAAGCTCGAAAGCGGCGACATCGACGCGGTCATCCTGGCGTCAGCCGGATTGCGTCGGCTCGGGCTGATGCCTCCCGGAGCGCGTCTGTTGGCGGCGGAGGAGTTCCTGCCGGCGGTTGGGCAGGGTGCGCTCGCTCTCGAAGCGCGTGCCGATGACGCCCGTGTCCGTGCTGCCCTGACGGCGTTGCACGATCCGGAGTCGGCAGCATGCGTTGCCGCCGAACGTGCGTTTCTGTCCGCGGTTGGCGGCGATTGCCATACGCCCCTTGCCGCCCACACGACGATCCGCGGCGACACCCTCACCTTGCATGCCCTGGTCGCAGACGTGGAGGGCCGTGAGACGTTGCGGGAAGACGACACAGCGACGGTCGCGCAGGCAGACGAACTCGGACGGCGCGTGGCCGAACGGCTGTTGGCGCGTGGCGCCGGTGCCATCATCGCGCGCGCGCACGGGCGCCCGTCGTGACCCCGGCGGGACGCGTCAGTCTGGTCGGGGCGGGCCCCGGCGACCCCGGACTGCTCACGGTGCGTGGGCGCCGGTGCCTCGAGGAGGCCGACGTCGTCATCTACGACAATCTCTCGAACCCTGCGTTGCTCGCGTACGTCCGCCAGGGAGCAGAGATCGTGTTCACGGGTAAGCACGGCGCGGGTGTCCGTCTCAGTCAGGATGAGATCTCAGCGATCATCCTCGATCGGGCGCGTGCCGGGCGCTGGGTCGTTCGTCTGAAAGGCGGTGATCCGTTCGTGTTCGGGCGTGGCGGCGAGGAAGCGCTCGAATGCGTGCGCGCGGGGATTCCGTTCGAGGTCGTTCCCGGCGTCACGTCCGCGGTTGCGGCCCCGGCGTACGCGGGGATCCCGTTGACGCATCGCGACCATGCGTCGACCGTGACCTTCGTCACCGGGCACGAAAGCGCGAAGGGTGAGGAGGGCCCGAGCGTCCCCTGGGACGCACTCGCACGTGAGGGAGGCACGCTCGTGTTGTTCATGAGCGTCCTGCAACTCGACCGGAACCTGCGCCAGCTGCTCGCACACGGCTTGGATCCTACGACGCCGGCTGCCGCCATCCGCTGGGGAACGACCGCACGCCAGGAGGTCGTCTCGGGGACCCTCGCGACGCTTCCTGAACTCGTGGCGGCTCGGCGTCTCCGTCCGCCGGCGGTCATCGTGATTGGCGACGTCGTTCGTCTGGGTGCGGATCTACGTTGGTTCGAACAGCGCCCGTTGTCTGGGCGCCGGATCGTCGTGACCCGTCCCCTGGCACAGGTCAGTGCGTTCGCGAAGCTGTTGGAAGATCGTGGTGCCGAGGTCGTGCCCATGCCGACCATCGCCACGGTTGCGCCGGCGAGCTGGTCGGAGACCGATGCCGCGCTCGCCCGGCTCGGCGACTACGCCTGGCTGGTGTTGACGAGCCAGAACGGCGTGGAGGCCTTCTTCGCGCGCCTCCGCGAGACCGGGCGCGATGTACGCGAACTCCACGGGGTCGGGATTGCGGCGATCGGCCCACAGACCAGGGCGGCGATCGAAGCGCGTGGCCTGCAGGTGACACTGACACCGGACATCTATCGTGCCGAAGCGGTCGCGGCCGCCTTGATCGGCACCGGCATCGCCGGGCGACGTGTGTTGCTCGCGCGTGCGGCGGCCGCTCGGACCGTACTCCCAGAGGAGCTGAGCGCCGCGGGGGCGACGGTCGACGACGTGCCGCTCTATCGCACCGTGCTGCCGGAGGTTCCGGCAGGGATTCGCGCGCTGTTCACGGGCAGTGGCAAGCCCGATCTGGTGACGTTCACGAGTTCCAGCACCGTGACGAACTTCCGACGTTTGTTCGCGGACCAACCTCTCGACGAGGTGCTGCGTGGTGTCGCCGTGGGTTGTATCGGGCCGATCACGGCGGCCACCGCTCGCGAGCATGGACTGCGCGTCGATGTCGAGCCAGCCACCTACACCGTGCCAGCGTTCGCGGCCGCGATCGAGCGATACCTCACCGGTGTTGATCCTACGTAGAGGCGCCCCTCGACGACCGGCGATGCCGTATGCTGCCGCGACATCGACACGCCTTGCCCAGAGTGCCAGAGATCGCCTATTCAGACGGGACCGCGGCGTGGGGATCGACTCCGCGTCGGAAGCGAAGGAACGGATGACCAATGAATGATGAGATGACCCGGGCGTCACGACGTCGTGCGCTCCGCCTGCGTCGCTATACGATGGTGATGACCGCCGCGCTCACGCTGGCCGTCGTGGGCTCCCCACCGGTAGCGGCCGCGGCCGATGAAACCGTCTCGCCCGAGAAGCTCGAGCAGATCGTGGCGCCGATCGCGCTCTATCCAGATCCGCTCTTGATGAACGTGATGATGGCGGCCACCTATCCGCTCGAGGTCGTGCAGGCCGATCGTTGGGTCGACGGTCACAAGGATGTGAAGGGCGCAGACCTCGACAAGGCGCTCGAGAGCCAGAGCTGGGACGAGAGCGTCAAGTCGTTGGCCAAGGTGCCCGACGTGCTGAACCGCATGTCCGAGAACCTCGACTGGACGTCGGATCTCGGCGACGCATTTCTCGCGCAGCAGGCGGACGTGCTCGATGCGGTGCAGCGGATGCGCCAGCACGCCAAGAAGGAGGGGAACCTGACGACGAGCGAGCAGCAGACGGTCGTGGTCGAGAAGGAGGTCATCACGATCGTACCCGCCGAGCCGGAGGTCATCTACGTCCCGGTGTACAGTGCGCCGGTCGTGTATGGCTCATACTGGAGCTATCCGAGCTACTACTACCCACCGATGTACGCGTACCCGCCGGGCTACGTCGCGGGCGCCAGCCTCGTGTCGTTCGGCGTTGGCGTCGCGGTCGGCGCGGCGGTGTGGGGCAACTGCAACTGGCACGGGGGTGGCGCCTATTGTTGCGGGGGATGGGGTGGCAATGATGTCGACATCGATATCAATCGTGGCGACGTCAACATCGATCGCGGTGATCGCACCAACATCAGCAACAAGAAATGGGAGCACAATCCCGAGCACCGGCGGGGCGTCGAGTATCGTGACAAGGGGACGAGACAGAAGTTCGAGGGGCGTCAGGGTGGGCAACGCGAACTCAGTCGCAACCAGGCACGTGGATATCAGCGTGACGGAGCGAGCCTCGACCGTGCCCGTGCCGACGCACGTGGGCGCGAAGGCCAACGCGCAGGTGCCGGCAACCGGACTGCATCGCAGAATCGCGGCGGGGGCCAGGCGGCCACTCGCGCCGGGGCAGGGCAGCGCGCTGGTGCCGGGACCCAGCGCGCGACCACCACGCGGACGGGTGGACGACAAAGCGCTCAACGGGGCGGCGCGTTTGGGGGTGGAAACCGTGGAGGGTTCGAACATGCAGCGAGTGCGCGGGGCTCGTCGAGCCGAGGCAGGGCCGGGTCGGGTAGTCGTGGCGGACATCGCAGCGGCGGGCATCGTGGTGGCGGTGGGCATCGTGGCGGTGGCGGGAGGCGCCGATGAGAGACGTGCGAGGAGTGATCATGAGTGATCGTCGCGGTAGTCGGAGGGCTGGGGCAGGTGCGCTACTGTTTGTGATCGCCGGGTTGCTCGGCCTTCTGCTCCTGGGTGGCCAGGCGGACGCGGACACGAGCGCTGGTCAGCGCTCGTTCGAGACGCCGGAAGCCGCCGTCGAGGCACTCCTCGAAGCCGTCAATGCAAAAGACATGGACGCATTGCTCGCAATCTTTGGCCCTGAATCGCGCGAGTTGTTGTCGTCGGGGGAGCCTGCCGCCGATCGCGTCGCCTGGGAGCGTTTCACTACTCGGGCCAAGGAACACACGGACCTGGAGTCAGGCTCCGACGGTGTCATGCTGCTCAACGTCGGTGACGATGACTGGCCGTTTCCCTTTCCGCTCTCGCAGGACGACGGGGTCTGGACGTTCGACACCGAAGCTGGCGAGGAGGAGATCCACAGCCGGCAGATCGGTCGGAACGAGTTGTTCACGATTCAGATCTTCCAACAGTACGCCGGCCTGCAGCGCGACTACGCCGCACGCATGGTCACTGCTGGTGGGGCAGCGGAGTACGCGCAGCGCCTGCGCAGTACTCCTGGCACGCACGACGGTTTGTACTGGGAGGCGACGTCTGAATCCGACGAGAGCCCGGCGGGCCCGTTGATGGCGACGGCGACGGCCGCGCCGGACGAGGCGACCGAGCCGGATCCTTTTCACGGATACATCTACCGCGCCCTGACCGCGCAGGGCGCGAACGCCCCCGGCGGAGAGAAGAGCTACGTTCGGGACGGGAAGATGACCGACGGTTTTGCGCTCCTGGCCTATCCCGCCGAGCACGGCGAGACAGGCGTGATGACGTTCGTCGTGAACCAGCAGGGGCTCGTCTTCGAGAAGGACCTCGGTTCCAATGCCGCCGCCCGCGCCATCACAACCTACAACCCCGACCGCACCTGGAACCCAGCCGAATAACGACCCGCATCAAGCGAGCCGCGCTCGATGGACGTGGCGAAGCAGATACCCCTCGCCTGCGCGCTCTTGCCCTTCAAGCCGGAGCAGCTGCAAACCGCGCTTTGCAGCTGCGACGCCCATCGGAGCACGGTGGCGCAGCCGCCGCGCGCACGGGGGCTAAATCTGTTGACGCGAACCAGTTACAACGTCCCGACGACCAGGGCGGTGCTGTTGTCGCGGCCGCCGCGCTCGTTCGCGCAGGCGACGAGGCGGGAGCAGGCGGCTTCACAATCGTTCCAGTGCTCGGTGACGATACCGAGGATCTCATCGTCGCTGAGCAATCCATGGATCCCGTCGGTGCAGAGGACGAAGCGCTCGCTCTCGACGACCGGCTCGACGCGCCACGACGCCTCGACCATTGGGCCGGTGCCGAGCGCGCGGCTGAGGACGTTGGCGGCGATCGAGTGGTCTTCGGTCAGCTGCTCGATGCGGCCCTCCCGGATGCGGTAGATCCGGCTGTCGCCGACATGGCAGAGATTGGCGAAGCCTTCCGAGAAGTGGAGCGCGGCGACGGTGGTTCCCATGCCGCGCGTCTTCATGTCGGACTCGGCGATACGCAGAATCTCGTCGTTGGCGTGCTCGACGGCGATCAGCAGTCGACGCGCGCCGACGCAGGGATAGCCGCGGGAGTCACGGAGTGGGGTCAGGTCGTCGTCGGCGAGTAGCTCGCGGATCTTCGCGGTGATGGCTTCCACCGCGGTCTGGCTCGCGACCTCGCCCGCCGCGTGTCCGCCCATGCCGTCGGCGACCAGGAACAGGTCGAGATCGGGATCGTAGGCGAACGCGTCTTCGTTGGCTTCCCGACGCAGTCCGCGATCGGATAGTACGGCACCCACCACACTCATCGGCCCCTCGATGCTGGCATATCTACCCGCCCGTACGCAATCACCGTTGTTGCGGACGCACCCGATAACGAAGCGGTGCCATGGATTGGCGACCGGCGAAAATGCGCCCGCTGCCGGCGAGCGTGAGCTCTTCGCGACTGACGCGGAACGTATCGCCGCCATCGATGATCACATAGGTTCCGTTGGTGCTGCGATCGACGACGAGGAACTTGTCGCCCCGCAAGATGACCTCCGCGTGTCGGCGAGAGACGACATCGTCCTCGATCGTGACGTCGTTTTCGGGATCGCGACCAATCGTCAGCCGCGGGCGATCCTCACCCAGGGCAAAGTTCTCCGCGCCGTAGGTGATCTCGATCGCGGCATCGTAGCCGCGTGTGTGGCGGGTGGCCTGGACGGTGACGTTGTCCTGCTTCCAGAGGTACTGATGGACCAGCACCCAGTCCGGGCGACCCTTCAGGGCGAGCTGATCGATCGGACGTGTGCTCTCCCGCAAGTGCTCGGGCAGCGTGCCGTGTGTTTCGCCGGTCAGGAAGATCTCGGCCGCTCCGGCCAGGGACGTCAATCGAGCAGCGACGTTCACGACGTCGCCGTAGATGTCCCCGTCATTGTCGTGCACGGCCTCGCCCGTGGCGATACCGACACGCACCGTGACGCCGTCCTCGCGCACGGGGCAGTCTGGAGCTTCGAGCGCGTGTTGCATCGCCACTGCGGCCTGCACGGCGGCCTCGCCGTCCTCGAACGCGGCCAGGATGGCATCGCCCACGCGCTTGATGACGCGTCCGCCCGATTGCTGGACACTCTCCTCGAGCATGGTGAGGCAGGTCGAGGCCACCTGAAACGCCGCCTCGTTGCCGCGTACCGCGTACATGAGCGTGCTGCCGCTCATGTCGGCGAAGAGCGCCGTGGTCGGTTCGGTAGAAGCGGTGCCCGGCTGGTCTGTCACTCCGCGCTCCCTCCGAGGGCGGAAATGCGCGCGTCGAGGGCGGGTCCGTCGCCAGCTGTCGGAACCTGGGCGCGAATGTATGCCGCCTTGTCGGCGTAGAGCCGCGCCCGAGTCCGATTGCCGGCCGACTCGGCCCATCCGAGATAGGTCTCGATGATTCCGGCGATCTTTGCCCGAGCCTGGCTGTTCTCGGGATCGATCTTCAAGACCTCGCTGTAGGCGTAGACGGCGCTGCCGTCGGTCGGCGTCGTCAGTCGATCCTCGAGGATCGCGATGTCGCCCTCATAGAGCAGCTTGCCGATGCGCTCCTCGCGTGCCGCTGCACGCGCCGTAGTGGCTTCACGCTCCGCGACTTCGCGCACGGCGACGGCTGCGGCCTCGCGTGCGGCTTCAGCGGCGGCCGCGGCCTGCGCCTGGGTATCGACCGCGGGTGGTGCGGCGGCCACGGGTGCCGCTGCTGGGGCCGTTGGCGCTGGGGGCGGCGGTGAGCCGGAAATCAGGAGGTAGGTCCCCAGTCCGAGCGCGGTGACGGCGACGGCGGCGATGAGCGGGACAGTGAGGGAGCGCGGGGCCTCGGCGACGGGCTGCTCGCCGTCGAACGAGGGGGTTTCTCCGGTCTCGGCGAACACGAGACGGGCGCTTGCCATCTCGAGAATGTCGCCATGCTTGAGGGGGCGCTCGCCCTCGACGAACTCGCCGTTCACGGTCGTATTCCGGCGGGCGCCCTCGACGTGCAGTACGGATCCGCCGGCGTTCGTGACGATGCGTGCGTGCTTCCGCGACACTTCGGGATTGGCAAGGACCAGCGTGCAACTGCTGGCGCGGCCGATCGTCGCCTCGCCGCTCTCGAGGGCGTGCTCTTCGGTTTCGCCAGCAGGGCTCTGGACCAGGAGTCGTGGACGGCGTTGTGCCTGCGGGCGAACAATGGTGACGTCGTCATCGAGCGCCTCCCCCGCTCCGCCGGCAGCGAATGCCCCGGAGGCAAGGGCCATGGTCGGATCTTCGCTCTGCGTTCCCTCGCCCAGGGACCCGATGACGGCGGTCGCGTCGTCGGGCGCGGAGGTTCCGAGGAGCCGCGTGCTGTCGTCGGACGATGACGATGACGGGGATGAGGATGGGGACGCCAGGTCGGCAAGGGCGCGCGTGGAGTCCTCGGCGCTGCCCTCTGGGTTCCCCCCGGGACTTCCAGCTGTCTCCGGGCTCGATTCCGGCTCGTCCGGCGCCGGGCTCGGCGCGTCCGCGCCAGGCCTCGGCATGGCACGCGTGCGGTCGTCGGCGGCACCTGAGGCGCCGGCCGGCGTTGGCATCAGCTTCGTTCTATCGTCGCTTCCGCTCACCGATGGGTCTCCCTTCCGCGACCGACTTCCCTTACCACGGAAGTCCCTCGCATGGCCATGCGCGCGCTCATGCGGCGAGCGCCCGTGCTGCTTCGGCTGCTCCGAGACGTGCCGTCTTGGGATCGAGAATGATCCAGACCGGTACAGCGCGCATCATTTCAGCGTATCGACCTTTGGCCGTGAACGACCGCATGAACGTTCCGTCAATGAATCTGGGGAGCATCTTGGTCACGATCCCGCCTCCAATGTACAGACCTCCGAGCGCCATGGTCGTGAGAACGAGATTGCTCGCTTGCGTTCCGTAGAGGTCGATGAAGAGATCGACAGCGGCGACGCAGGTGTCGCAGTGGCCGGTGATGCCGGCCTCTCCGACGACCGCGCTTGGATCTTCGGTCGCCAATCGTTCCCGAATCCCGGGGGCGACCGGGCGTCCCTGCTTCTCGGTCAGGAAGCGGAAGATGTTGAAGAGTCCGGGACCGGACAGGACACGCTCATACGAGACGCGATCGAGCTCTTGCTGCAGGAACGTCAGCAAGTCGAACTCGATCTGCGTCCGTGGCGCGAAATCGACGTGACCGCCCTCAGTGGCGACGGGGACGTGCTGGCGGCCGTCCCAGAACAGAAACCCTTGTCCGAGTCCCGTCCCGGCGGCGATCACGGCGCGATGGGTGGAACGCTCACGGCCCGCGTTGACCGTCTGCAGCTGATCGCCAGGGAGGAAGAGGGCACCGAACGCCGTGGCTTCCAGGTCGTTCATCAAGCGGACATGGGGTGTGTCGATGACCTCCCGGAGTGTGCGCGCTTCGACGCGCCAGGGCAGATTCGTGGTCGTGACCGTCTCGCCATCGACGGGGCCTGCGATACCGAAGGCGGCCGCGGCGATCGTGGGTCGGTCGTCCTGCAGGAAGGCGCGTACCACGTCCTCGAGACTGTCGTACTCCTGGCTCGGGAACGAGGCCTCGCGGCGCGTCGTCATCGGGCCGTCGCCCGCGATCTCGTACAGTGCGAGGTTGGTCTTGGTGCCGCCGATGTCTCCGGCCAGTACGATCTCAGTCATGCCTCGTCCCCCCCTCCTGCCGACGCCGCGTCGTCGACTCCACCGACCAGCTGCTCGAGAATCTGCCACGGCGATCGCGGCGCCGATAGCCGTGGGCCCCGAAGAGATCGCGCTGCGCCTGGATGACGTTGGTCGGGAGATGCGTGCGTCGTACCGTATCGAAGTATGCCAGGGATGCGGACATTGCCGGAAGGGCGATTCCCTGAGCCGCCGCGCGTTGCACCGTGGCACGCCAGCCGCCGAGACAGTCCCGGATTGTCCGCCCGAACGTCACATCCTGCAACAGATGGGTGGATCCGGGTGCGCGCGTGAGGGCGGTACGGACGTCGTCGAGGAACTCCGAGCGGATGATGCAGCCGGCCTTCCAGATGCGGGCCACCTCCGCCAGGTCGGTGCCGTAGCCGAGCACGTCGGACGCCTCGGCCAACAGATGAAACCCCTGAGCGTAGGCGCAGATCTTCGATGCCAGGACCGCCTCGCCGATCGCCCGCGTGGCTCCGCGTCGTTGTCGGGACGGGCGTGGGGCCGGGGCGAAGCGCCGCGCCAGGTGTTGGCGGAGGTCGGGGAGCGAGGCCAGCAGGCGCGCATCGACAGCCGCCGTGATGGTCGGCACGGCGATGCCGAGCTCGAGCGCGGCTCGCGGTACCATCCGGCCCGAGCCGGTGCGGCCAGTGACGTCGTCTACCTGATCGAGGAGACGTCCGCGCCCGCCGAGGTCGTCGGGGGTGCGGACGATGTCGGCGGAGATTCCCATCAAGTAGGAAGGCAGTTCGCCTGCGTTCCATTCGGCGAAGATGTCGCCGATCGCGGCGGCGGGGAGGCCGAGCCCGAGGCGGAGCAGATCGTGTGCTTCGGCGATGAGTTGCATGTCCGCATACTCGATGCCGTTGTGGATCATCTTGACGAAGTGGCCGGCGCTGCCGCGCCCACAATGGGTGATGCACGGACCGCTGTCGGCGACGGCTGCCGACCGGGCGAGGAGGCGCGCGAGTGAGCGATACGTGCCTTTCGGGCCGCCTGGCATCAAGCTCGGGCCGTGCAACGCACCAGCCGCGCCGCCGCTCACACCCATGCCGACGAAGGTGGCGCCAGAGGGGGCGGTCGCGGTGAGTCGACGATCGGTATCGTGGAAGGACGAGTTGCCGCCGTCGATGACGATGTCTCCCGGTTCGAGCAGTGGCGTCAGCCGGGCGAGGACGTCGTCCACCGCGGCGCCTGCCTTCACCATGATGAGGAGGCGGCGAGGTCTACGGAGTGCGGCGACCAGATCCTCGAGGCGGCGGACACCCGTCACCCCTCCGCGCTCCGGGCCCACAGATCCCTGCATCTCGGCGAGGAGAGCCGACGTGCGCTCGTACGTGCGATTGTAGACCGCCACTGTGAGGCCGCGGCGTGCGAAGTTGCGGGCCAGGTTCCTGCCCATGACGGCGAGCCCGATGATGCCGACGTCGTGGGGATTCAGCACAGCTCAGCCCGCAGGCAGTCGAGCGGCGGCCGCCCGGTCGAGCCACCACACCAGCTCGCCGGCGGTGGGCGCCACACCTTGAATCGGATAGCGCACGTGGTCGGTGCTCGCCGCGTCGCGAAGCAGCTCCGCAACGAGATCCTGCTTGCGCGCGCCGGTGACCAGCAGCCAGACGCGTCGCGCGGCGTTCAGTGCGGGATAGGTGAGCGTCATGCGCCGCGTGTCGAGCTGCGGCACATCGTTCATCACGACCGCGTGCGTTCGTTCGTTGAGCGCCGCTGTGCCGGGGAAGAGCGAAGCCGTGTGTCCGTCCTCGCCGATGCCGAGGAGGACCAGGTCGAGGGCCGGCATTGTGCCGCAGCGGGCCGTGACGTGTGTGTGCAGGAGGTCCTCGTACGCCTGTGCGCGACCGTGCTCGGCGTCCATTCGATGCGCCTGCACGTCGACTTTCGACAGGAGCGCCTGCGACGCCATGGCGTAGTTCGAGTCGTGGTGGCCCGGTGGAACCGCGCGCTCGTCGCCGAAGAACAGCTGCAGGCGCCCCCACGGGATGCGCGGCCGGAGTTCGTCCGAGGCGAGTTGCTCGTAGAGGGCGCGTGGCGTGGAGCCGCCGGCGAGCGCGATCGAGAAGGAGTTCGAGGTCTGTGCGAGGATCGTGGCGATTTCCGCACCGGCCGCCGTGGCGACTGCCGCCGCATCCGGGAGGATCTCGACGCGGGGGGGCGCCATCGTGGGGCTCAGTCTTCGCTCAGCGGACGCCAACGACCCTGCGTGCCTTCGAACAGTCGAGCCGCCTCGTCCGGACCGTCGGTGAACGGATAGTAGTTGGGGAACGTCGGCGGGGGGAGGTTGGCCCATCCGTCGTGGATCGACTGGATGAAGCGCCACGAACTCTCGACTTCATCGGATCGGGTGAACAGCGAGGCGTCGCCACGGATGGCATCGAGTAGCAATCGCTCGTAGGCCTCGGGTGGCCGCTGTTGAAACGCTTCCCCGTAGTAGAAGTCCATGTTGACTTCCTCGAGCTGGATGCGCATCCCAGGCTGCTTGCACGCGAACGACAGGCTGATGCCTTCGTCGGGCTGAATTCGCAGCACGAGGATGTTCGAACGTGGTACCGAAGGTGCGAACTCGTCGTCCTCGCCGAGGTGCCGAAACAGGTGCAGCGGCGGCTGCTTGAACTGGACGGCGATCTCGGAGACGCGCTTCGCCAGCCGTTTCCCGGAGCGGAGGTAGAACGGCACTCCGGCCCAGCGCCAGTTGTCGATCTTGAGTCGCAGCGCCACATAGGATTCGGTCGTGGATTTCGGATCCACGCCCGTTTCCTGCCGATAGCCCTTGATCATCTCGCCGTCACGCTCGCCGACGCCGTACTGCCCGCGGACCGTATTGTCGGCGACTTCGCGCCGCGACAGGGGCACGAGTGTTCGGAGGACTTTGACCTTTTCGTCCCGGATGCCGCGTGCCTCGAGCCCCGACGGTGGCTCCATCGCGATGAGGCAGAGGAGTTGCAGCATGTGGTTCTGCACCATGTCGCGCATCGTGCCGGCCGTGTCGTAGTACGCGCCGCGGCGTCCCTCCATGCCGAGCGTCTCGCCCACCGTGATCTGCACATGGTCGATGTACTTCTGGTTGAAGAGCGGCTCGAAGATCGAGTTCCCGAAACGGAAGCTCAGGATGTTCTGGACCGTCTCTTTCCCGAGGTAGTGATCGATGCGGTAGATCTGGCTCTCGTCGAGGAGCGATGTGACTTCGGTGTTCAACGCCTGCGCGCTTTCCAGGCTGGTGCCGAAAGGTTTCTCGATGATCACGCGCGACCAGGTCGGCTCGCTGCGCTGGCGAATCAAGCCCGCCGCCGAGAGGTTCTTCAGGATCACGGGAAAGAAATCCGGGGCGACCGAGAGATAGAAGAGCCGGTTGCCGGGGAGGCCACGCTCCTTCTCGATCGCGTCGAGGCGCTCTTTGAGGCGCACGAAGCTCTCCGGGTCGCTGACATCTCCTGCTTGATAGTGCAGTGCGCCGACGACCGGGTCATCGGCGCTCGGACCGTCGGTCCCGTTTCCTACTTGTGCGCGCAACGCCTCGAGCATGCCTGCCCGGTAGTCGTCGTCGCTCATCGCCGTGCGCGAGACTCCCACGATCGCGTACCGATCGGGCAGATAGCCACTGGCTTGCAGGTAGTAGAGGGCAGGGATGAGCTTGCGTTTGGAGAGATCTCCGGAGGCTCCGAAGATCACGATCGTCGCGGGTTCCTGGGCGCGGACGCCTTCGTACGCAGGGGTGTCCGCCTGAGTGCGACTGACGTGGACGCCGGTCCGTCTGGGCTCTACGCTAGACATGGACTCGCAGCTCAGCGTTGTCCGCGCCCGACGCGACGCTTACCGGCGGTACGTTTACGGGCACTCTTCGACGTCGATCGCGAACTCGCCCGGGCCGGCGTAGCGCGTGACCCCTTGGCGGCGGTCGCACGGCGTTGCGGCTTCGCCTTCGCGCGGGTAGCCTTCTTGGCCGTCCTCTTCGCAGTGCTCCTCTTCGCGGCGCTCTTCTTGGTGGCGCTCTTTCTGGCAGTCTTCTTCGCAGTGCTCTTCTTGGCGGCGCCCCGCTTTGCAGAGGCCTTCTTCGTCTTGCTCTTCGGCTTGCTCTTCGTCGCGGTGCCCTTGGCGGAACGTTTCGCCGCGGTGCGCTTCTTTGTCGCGGCGCGCGTAGGGGCCTTGCGCGTGGAGGCACGCTTGCGCGGCGCTTGCAGAGCCGCGAGTAGCAGCGCCAGTCCGGCATCGGGGTTGCTGCCGAGCCCGACCCGCATGACCGGCCGGTCGCGTGACGCCAGTGACTCGTAGTCACCGAGCGCCTGTGCCGCCTTCAGGGTGCTGAAGCCGAAGCGCTCACCGGGGATCGAAAGATCGCGTGCGTCATCGCACGACAGCTGAATGAAGACGCCGTTGGCGGCGCCGCCCTTGTGAAGCTGGCCTGTCGAGTGCAGGAATCGAGGTCCATAGCCGATGGTCGTCGCGACGCCGAAGCGATCACGGAGGGTCGTCCTGATGGTGCGCAGCATGCGCTCGCGGGCGGGTGTTCGCTCGACGTAGGCGGTGATGGCCGCGTACCGGCCGGCGCGTAGCTGCTTCAGATGTCGCCCGAGATCGGCGCCAAAGCTGGTGTCGGTGACGAGGCGCACCCCACCGGGATCGGGAAGACGGCCGGTGGCCGCGTGCGCATTGAGCAGGCGGACGGTGTTGTCCTTCGACTCCTGGACGTTCGGCTGGTCGAACGGATCGATCGCGAGCAGGAATCCGGCCACCGCCGTCGCGATCTCCCAGCGCATGAATTCGGCGCCAAGGTCGTAGGCGTCTTTCAAGTGGATCGCGATCACCGGGTGCCCCGCGCGAGCGAGCGCGGCCACGGCACGGTCGTACTTGCTCCCGAGGCGGATGTAGACGAAGACACGGTCGTTCCCGTACCCGGCCGGGCGGGTCAGGGGCTCGCCCTCGATCGGGACGATGCCCACGCCCTCTTTGCCCGTCGATTCGGCGATCAGTTGCTCGGTCCAGTAGCCGAAGCTCGCCACCTTGTCCGAGAGGACGAACGTCAGCTTGTCGCGCTTCCCGCGCGCGAGCGCACCCATCACGGCGCCGAGGTGCAGGCTCGGATTCTGTGCCGGCGAGACCGTCGCTCCCGAGGCGATCATCATGGTGCGTGCGCGGCCGAGCAGCTTGGCGACGTCGATCCCCATCAACGCGGCCGGGACCAGACCGAAGTACGAGAGCGCGGAATAGCGGCCGCCAATCTCGGGGGGATTCAAAAAGACGTGCCGGAAGCCGTGCTCGCGGGCACGCCGCTCCATGGCGGTCCCGGGGTCGGTAATGGCGATGAAGTGTTCCCCTGCGCGGTCGCCGCGCACCTGGCGGACGCGCTCCCAGCAGTACTGGAAGAACACGTTCGGCTCGGTGGTGCCGCCCGATTTCGAGGAGATGATGAACAGCGTGTGCGCGGGATCGCTGGAATCGACGATCGTCCGTACCGCCTCGGGGTCGGTCGAGTCGAGCACGCTGACGTCGAGGTGCCCCTTGGCGACGCCGAACGTCCGTCGCAGCACCTCCGGTGCGAGCGACGAGCCGCCCATGCCGCACAGGACGGCGCGCGTGAACCCCGCACGCCGGACTTCCTCGACGAACGCCGTCATGGCGGGGACGGCCTGCTCCATCTCGTCCACGACGTCGAGCCAGCCGAGCCGAATCTTGATCTCGGCTTGATGCGCGGCGTCGTCTGGTTTCCAGAGCGTGGAATCCTTCTCCCACAACCGCGTGGCGAAGCGGGCATCGGTGAGTTCGCGGAGTCCGGCACGTACCTGTCGCTCGCGCGATCCGAGCTTGATGGCGGTGAGATCGCTCAACACGAACGCTTCGCGCCAGGCGCGGACGACGGCGATGAGCGAGTCGAACGATTTGGCGAACGACGCGACCCCGTCCGCCTCGAGCTTGTCGGTCACGGCCTTGATGCTGATGCCTGCGTCCTCGATCCGCTGCAGCACTGCGGCCGCCTCGTCGAGATTCTGGTCGAGCAGCGGTGCCGGTTGCCCGTGATCTTTGTAGGCCTTGAGCGTCGCCGGCGGCATGGTATCGACCGTGTCGGCGCCAACCAATGCTTCCACGTAGTACACGTCCGGGTAGTCCGGGTTCTTGGTCGAGGTGCTGGCCCAGAGTGGTCGTTGCAGACGCGCGCCCCGGGCATCGAGACTGCGGAACTGTTCGCTCGCGAACTTCCGCCGGAAGGCGGCGTAGGCGAGCTTCGCGTTGGCAATGGCGGCTTTGCCCTTCAGCGGGCGCAGCTGGGCTGCTTGATCCGGCCCGGCGCTACGGAGCTTGTCGTCCAGAAGTTTGTCCACGGCACCATCCACGCGACTGACGAAAAAGCTCGCGACCGAGGCGATGCCATCGATCTTTTTTCCGGTCGATGCCCGACGCTGGAGTCCGGCAACATAGGCGTCCATCACCTCGTCGTAGCGCTCGAGGGAGAAAATCAGCGTCACGTTGACGTTCAGGCCGTCCGCGATGCATTGCTCGATCGCCGGGACCCCCGCCTTCGTGGCCGGGATCTTGACCATGAGGTTGCGTCGCTTGACCGTCTTCCAGATACGTCTCGCCTCGGCGACGGTGGCGGCGGTGTCGTGGGCCAGTGTCGGCGTCACTTCGATGCTGACGTAGCCGTCGTTGCCGTCGGTCTTCCGGTAGATCGGCGCGAAGACGTCCGCGGCGGCTTGAATATCGGCGATCGTCAGTGCGTCGGTAATGGCCTCGGCGTTCTTGCCGGTGCGCGCCAGCCGCCGAATATCCTCGTCGTAGTCGCTTCCCGTGGCAATGGCCTGCTCGAAGATGGTCGGGTTCGAGGTCAGACCCGTGACATCCCCCGCTGCGACCATGCGTCGTAGCTGCCCCGAGGTCAGGAGCGAGCGGCTGATATTGTCATGCCACGGCGACTGTCCCAGGCGCTGCAACTCGACCAGTGGATTCGGCATCGATCCTCCCCCTCGTGCACCGCTCCCAGTGTGCGTCCCCCGCGGTGCGACCCAAGCTCAATGATGCCTGGGGACGCCGAAAAGATACAGTACAATTCGCTGTAGGGGACTCAACCTTTCGGGGTGAGACGCCGACATTCTCCAGGAGGCTGACTCGGGACCCACCCTGCGGCTGCTCGCGATCGATGTGGGGCTCGATGCACCCTCCTGAGGGGGAGCGCGTGCACGTCCTGATCGTCGACGAGAGCCCAGCTGAGCGTCAGCGCCTACGAGGCGTGCTGGCGGCCGTTTCCCCGTCGGTGACCGTGTGCGAGGCGGGGTCGGCGGCCGGGGCCCTGCATCAGATCGAGCGTGGGGGCTGTCAGGCGGTCCTCCTGGGCGCCGGGAGAGCCCCAGGCTACTGCGACGTGGCGGAGGCGTGGGCGGCCGAGGGGTCGGCCGGGGTCGTGGCGCTCGTGGTCGCAGGGCAGGGGGCGGCTCCCGCATCGTCTTGTGTGTCGCTTGCGAGCGACGCCGGAGGCCCCGAGATCATCCAGGCCCTCACCCACGCGACCGAACTGGCGGCGCTCCGCCGCGAGCTCCAGGCCTGCCGCGTCGCCCTGCAGGTGGCGCAGGAGCGGGCCGTCGAAGCGACCAGCCTCAAGCTCGAGTTTCTCGCCAACCTCGGCCACGAGGTGCGGACGCCGCTCCAGGGCGTGTTCGAGATGGTCGAGCTGCTCCGCGATACGCCCCTTTCCGAGCGCCAGCAGCGCTATCTCGAGACCGCCCGTGTGTGCGGTGAGCGTCTGCTCGAGGTCGTGAACGATGTGCTCACCCTCTCGAAGATGATCACGGGTCGGTTCGAGCTCGAGGAATCGTACTTCGACGTGCGTCGGGTGGTCGACGAGGCGGTGCGCGTCGTGACCCCTGCCGCGACGGCGAAGGAGCTCCAGCTCGACTGTGACATCGCGCCCGAGTTGCCGTGGGTGCTCTGTGGCGACGCTGGCCGGCTCCGTCAGGTCCTGGTGAAGCTCCTCGGCAATGCGGTCAAGTTCACCGAGCGTGGATGCGTCTCGGTCAAGGGGGAGGTCGTCGCGATTTCGCGGTCGTCGGCCACGTTGCGGCTGTGTGTACAGGATACCGGGGTCGGGATCGCCAACGACCACCTGCACCGGATCTTCCACAGCTTCACGCAAGGCGATGGATCGAGTTCGCGTTCCTACGAGGGGACGGGGCTCGGCCTGGCCATCTCCAAGCGTTTCGTTGAACTGATGGGTGGTGAGATCGGGGTCACGAGCGAGCCGGGCGTCGGGAGCTCTTTCTGGTTCACGGTGCGGTTACGTGTGGACTCCACGGCCAGGGAGCTTCCGGCGGATGTGGGCGCACCGGAACCGGCGTAGCCACGGGACCCTGGATCGGGCTTCGGCGGTGTTGGCAAACCTGCGTTTTCCTTGGTAGCGTTTTCCTGTCGCCGTGAAGCTCATCGCTGCAGCGCACTCGGATCAGGGCAGGGTCCGTCGTGAGAATCAGGACAGCTACCGCTGCGACGCGCACGCGGGGTTGTTTCTGATCGCCGATGGAATGGGGGGTCGCGCCGGGGGCAAGCGCGCGAGCGAAGAAGCCGCGGGTGTCATCGCCGCCGATATGGCTGCCACGGTCCAGGGGGACGCGCACGTCGACGTTGGCGCCCGATTGACGGCGGCCATCGAGCGGGCAAACGCTCGGGTCTGGCAGCTCGCACAGGACGACGCCGCACTCCATGGGATGGGAACGACCGTGGCGATGCTCTTCGCCGAAGGCACGGTGGCCCACCTTGCGCATGTCGGCGACTCGCGGGTGTACCGGGTACGCGACGGCCAGATCGAGGCCCTCACGCGCGACCACTCCTATGCCGCCGAGCTGGAAGGCCAGGGCGTCGAGATCTCCGATGCGAAGACGCGCGCGCGGTACGACAGCATGCTGACGCGTGCGGTTGGTGCCGAAGAGACCGTCGAGGTCGAGATCGCACGCCACCAGATCAGCGTCGGGGAGGTCTTTCTCCTCTGTTCGGATGGCGTCTACGGCATGGTGGCGGATGCCGACCTCGCGGCGCTCGTGAGCAGCGGGCAGCGCGACCTGGCGGCGACGTGCGCGGCCATCATCCAACATGCCAACTCCGCGGGCGGTCGTGACAACGCGACCGTGATTCTCGTCGGGGCAGAAGACGGGCCGCCCGCGTGATCCTGTCCGGCAAATACGAGGTCACCGAGAAAGTCGGGCAGGGTGGCATGGGCATCGTGTACCGGGTCCGTCACCTCGACCTGGATACCGTCCTGGCCCTGAAGATCCTCCCGCGCGAGTTGTCGCAGGACCCCGATCTCGTCGAGCGGTTCCGCCGCGAGGCCCGCATGATGGCGCGTTTGAATCACGCCAACATCGTGCGGGTCTTCGACTTCGCCAAGGATGGCGACACCTACTACCTGATCATGGAGTTCCTGGCCGGCAGGAATCTTCGGCAGGTCTTGCAGGAGCGGCTCGAACGGACGCGGAAGGCGATGCCGCTGCCCGAAGTACTGCGCGTCGGCGCCCAGATCGCCGAGGCGCTCGCCTATGCGCACGAGCAGAAGCCGGCCGTGGTGCATCGGGACATCAAGCCGAGCAACATCATCATCGAGGAGGGGTCGGAGCGCGCCGTCGTGACCGACTTCGGCATCGCCAAGCTCATGGGCGAGAGCCAGAGCGAACTCACCCACACCGGGCTGTTCGTCGGGACGGTCAAGTACTGTGCGCCCGAGCAGTTGCGCCATGATGCCGACATCGATGCCCGCGTCGACGTGTATGCGCTCGGCATGCTGCTCTACGAACTCTACACGGGGAAACAATACTTCGCCGGACTGAAAGACCACGAGGTCATTGGCAAGGTGCTCTACGAGCAGGGCGAGAACCTGGTCGACCTGCCCGACACGCCGCCAGAGGTCAACGCGCTGATGACGCGGGCGATGGCACGAGACCGGGACACGCGTCATCCCTCCGCGGAGGCGCTGCTCGGTGACCTGCAAGCATGTTTGCGGGGGATCGGGGAAGGCGGCGATCCGGGTACGTCGGCTACCGCGACCGCCGGCGGAGCGGACGAGATCGAGGCGCAGATCCGGGCCCTCGAGCGCGTCCGTATGCAGCGGCTCGCGGAGGAAGCGCGGGACGCGTGCCAGGCTGCGCATGCGGCGGCGGAGCGTGATGGCGCCGAGGCGGAGGCCGGTGAGACTTTCGCCGCGGCCGTGGTCGCCGAAGATGAGGGTCTCGGGTTGCTGGCGGGTGGTCAGCACGAGGACGCCGCTCGCCGGCTCGGCGAAGCGGCGGCCGCGTTTCGCGAGGCCGCCGCGGGCGCGAGTCGGCAGCGTGCGGAGCGCGGAGTTGCCCGGGCACGCGAGGCGGCGCGTGATCTCAAGCAGCAAGCCGAGGAGGCGGGCGCCAGCGCCACGGCTCCGGAGGCGCTGGCGCGCGCGGATGCGCTCGTCGCGACTGCCGAGCAGCTGGCGACCGAGGGCGAGTACGATCGCGCCACGGCCGAGTTCGGTGAGGCGGCCGAGGCGTACGGAGCCGTCATCGGTGACGTCCGCCGAGCAGAGGATCTGCGCGTTCTGCAGGCAGCCCTGCCAGATATCCGCGCCGCGCGTCAGCGTGCCGAAGAGGCGAAAGCGCCAGAGCTTGCGCCCGATGCTTTCACGACGGCCGTGCAGGAGCAGGCGCGTTTCGAGGAGGCGCTAGCGGCCGAGCAGTTGACCGCGGCGCAGGAGATCGTTGGCCTCGTGCAGCCGGCGTTCGACGCTGCCGTCGAGGGCGCCCGCACGGCGCACCTGCGCGAAGAGGCGCGCGCCGCACAGGCGGCGATGGAGACGCAGCGCGCTGCGGCGGAGGCCGCCATCGGCGATCGCGAGCCGCCCGCCGAGATGGCAAGCGCAGCCGCCCGTGCGGGGGAGGCGGCGGAGGTCGAGCGGGACGGCGATTGGGGTACCGCGTGCGCCGCCTACGGAGAGGCTGCGAAGCTCTACGAGCAGGCCGCTGAGCGCGGGCGTGCAGAGGCCGAAGGAGCGCGGGTGGAAGGGGACCTGGCCGAGGCGCGGGCAACCTGCGACGCGGCCAAGGCCAGTGCCACCGAGGCAGGAGCGTCCAAGGGGGCGCCCACGCTTTTTGCGCGCGCCCGGGATCTCGCCAAGAAGGCCGCGAAACAAGCGAAGGGCGATGCCGCGGTCGAGGCCACGGACACCTATCGACAAGCAGCGGACCAATACACGCAGGCAAAGCAGGTCGCCGAACGGCGCGCGCAACGCGTGACGCTGGAGCAGGCGCTCGCGGCAGCGGCGACAGCGCGCGCGGACGCCGAGAAGGCCGGCGGACAGACCTCCGAGCGCTTTGCCGAGGCCGAGCGTGCCACGGCCGAGGCGACGCGTGCGTTGGAATCCGACGACCTGACGTCTGGTGCGCGCTCGGCCGAGGTCGCGCGTCAGGCCTACGAGGGGGCGAGCCAGGATGCCGCCCTCGAGCTCCATCTCGGCGAGGCCGATGCCGCACTCGCTACGGCAGCGTCGCGACGCGATGAGGCGCAGCAGGCGGGTGCGGAGGTCGCATCCGCGCGCGCCCAGACCGAAGCGAGCCGCCTGTACGAACAGGCCGTCGCGGCGCGTTCGGCAAACGATTGGCAGGAGTCCCTCCGGCTTGCGGGCGAAGCCGCGGAGGCGTTCGCGGGTACCCTCACGGCTGCGGTGGATGCGGCGCACGCGGATGCGGTGGCGGCGGAGGAGGCTGCGAGTGCGGCTGGTGTTGCCGACGACGAGGTCGAGGAGGCTTCGGCCACGCTCCGCAGCGCCGGGGAGCAGCGGGCTGCGGGCCGGCACGTGGCTGCCGCCAAGGCGTTTCGGGAGGCCGCCGCCGGCTTTCGCGCCGCGACCGATCGTACTGGCGGCGCCGCCAGTGAAGCGCGAGCGTCAGCGGAGGCGGCGCGTCGCGTCGCCGAGGAGGCCGACGCTGCGACGCACGCCGCGGACGTCTTCGGGCAGGCGACTGCCGCGTTTGCGCAGGGGGAGCGCGAGGCGAACGATCAGCGCTTCAGTCTGGCGGTCGCCGGGTTTCGCGAGGCCGGGACGTTGTTCGAGTCGGCGACCGGCGCGGCGACCGATGCCCGATCGAGTGCCGCCAGCGCCGAGGCTCGCGCTGCCGCCGGGCGCGAGCGTGAGGCCGCCGCGGCTGCGGGCGCGGCCGAGTACGTCGCCGCGGACTACGAGGCCGCCGAACGTGACTATCAGGACGGCGAGGCTGCTGTTGCGGAAGAGGACTTCGTGGCGGCCGAGGCCGCGTTCCAATCTGCGGCCGCCGCGTTTCGCGTGGTGGTCGTTGCCAGCGAACGTGTGCGCGCGGAGCGCGAGGCCAAGGCATTGCGCGATCAGGCTCGGGCGCTCCGGGCGCTCCGGGATCCCGAGCGTGAGGCACGTGGCGTTCGGCGCAAGATCAAGAAGGCCGACGCGGCGCTCGACAAGGGAGATCGTCTGCTCGAGAGCGGCGGCGACCTCGCCAAGGTGCAAGCGGAGTTTGCGCGTGCCGTGCAGACGCTCGAGGCGCTTCCGGCTCCGCCGGAGTCCGAGGATGCGACCTCGATGGCCACGGTCGTTCGCTCGGCGCCATCCGCGACGCGATCCATTCCGTGGCTGCCGATCGGTGGCGCCCTGGTCCTGGCGATCCTGGTCGCCGGATGGCTTGCCCTGCGACCCGCGGGTTCTCCAGCGCCGGAGCAGATCGCGACGGGTTCCGAGCCCGGTGCGGACGCCCGTCCCGCGACAGAGACGGAGACGGGGGCAGGGGAGCAGCCCTCGGCCGAGGCCGAGCCCGCGCTCGGGACCGAACCACCATCCGAGCGCGCCGCTGATACCGAGCGCGTTGCTGATACCGAGGAGGAGCCGGAGCAGAAGGAGGAGCCGGAGCAGGAGGGCGACAGCCCTGTTCAGGTTGCTGCGGTCGAACCCGAGCCCGAGCCGCCAGCGCCGGAGCCGACGCCGCCACCCGCCCCACGGATCAAGCGCGTGGAGCCGGACGAAGCCGCGGTGCAGCTCGAGGCCGGGAGTAAAGCGGCATTTCGGGTCGAGCTCGCCGACGCGTCCGACGTGTCGTACGAGTGGAAGGTCGGCGGCAAGGTCGTGAGTGATGCCGACTCCGCGACATTCCGGGTCTCGGTGCCTGACAAGCCGAGCACGGTCGTGGTGGTCGCGAAGAATGCAGGGGGGGCAGTCGAGCATCAGTGGGAGCTCGCGGCGCTTCCGCGTGCGACCGAAGTGGCGCCGCCACCCCTGAAGGCACCGGAGATCGTCAAGGCCGCGCCGCGAGGGCGTAGTCTGGCGCTCGATGTCGGGAAGAGTCAGCGCTTCTCCGTCGAAGTGGCTTCAGCGGACGACAGCCTGACCTGGGCGTGGTCGGTCGACGGACGGAACGTTGGGCGGGAGCGCGCGTATACCCTCGCACCCAAGGACGCCGACGAGGGCGAGACGCGACGCGTGCAAGTGAGCGTCGCCGACTCGAAGGGAAAGAAGGTGACGCGCGAGTGGGCGGTGAACGTGCCTACCACGCCGATCAGCATCGTCGGACAACGCCCCGCCAACGACGCGAAGTATCCGATCGGCGCCAGTGCCGAGCTGAGTGTCGAGGCGCGCGTCGGGAGTCGGAGGGATGTCCCCCTCGAGTATCGATGGTCGGTCGATGGGAAGCGGATCGCCAGCGCCAGTGGTCCGAGCCTGCGCCACGAGATCGAGAATACGCAGACGCAGATCGAGGTGGTCGTCGATGCCCCAGGGCGCCAGGCCGCCGTTCGCCGCTGGCGCCTGCGCGGAGACAAGCCCGTCGTGCCGGAGCCCACGGTCGATTCCGAGGGGGAGATTCGCGCGTGGATCGAGGCCTACCGGTCGGCCTACGAGCGGAAGGACGTCGATCGCATGGTCGCCCTCGGGGTGCTGGGGGCGGGGAATCGGGACCGTATGAAGCGGATACTGGGCGACCTCGATGGCTTGAGCGTCAAAATCGTGAATCGCTCGATCGATGTGAAGGGTCCGGATCGTGCGGTCGTCTCCCTGACGCGCGTCGACAGCTTTTCGGCCGGCCGGGGGCGTGAGGAGAAGTCGATCCCGATCACCAAGACCCTGCGTAAACGAAACGGTCTCTGGGTCGCCGAGTAACCAGGGCGCCAAGGGGTTGGGTTGACCCCTGGGGAGCGATCACGTAACCGCAGGCGTCGAGGGGAGGATGCTGTGGCCCGCCAGATGACATTTCAATCAAGTGCCGTTGCGATCTGCCTGATGCTCGTGTGTGGCCTGGGCGTTGCGATCCGGGCGGCAGATGCGACCGTCCTGTTGCACGTCCCGTTCGAGGCTCAGGCGCAGACGGCGAGCCGCGTATTCGTGGGCGAGGTGGCCTCGATCACGAGTCGGCCGTGTGCCGCGCGCCCGGCCTATTTCGAGACCCTCGTCGGATTCACGGTAGAAGAGGTCGTTGCCGGAGGGGTTCCGCCGCGCGTCGAGCTGCGTTTCTCCGGAGGCCAGGTGGGCGACATCCGTCAGTCGATCGACGGCATGCCCGAGTTCGAGTTGGGCGAGCGCTACGTCGTGTTTCTCCAGGCCGATCAGGACCCGCCGCTCATCAGTCCGATCGTCGGCTTCAACCAGGGCCTCTACCAGGTCGTGACCAACGCCGCTGGCGACGACGTGGTACGGAATCGCGCTGGTCAGCGTCTGCAGAGTACCGGCCCGGGCGCACGCGCCGCGGCCGCGACGGAGCCGCGTCTCGGTGACTTCACGGCGGCCATCCAGGCGGCGCGCCGATGAACGCCCGCGCCTGTGTCGGGTTGGGGATCCTCATCCTCGGAGCGATCTCCATGCGGGCGGACGCGGTTGCCCAGATCTGTCTGCCGCTGCCCGGCAACGCCTATTCGTTTCTGGCCGTCGACGGCGACGAGGCGTCCAAGTGCCCCGCGCTTCCGATCGTGCATTGGGAAGACCCGAACGTCGTCTACGAGTGTGATTTCCTGCTCGAACCCGGGAAGGGCGTCGATTGTGGCGGTTCCGCCGCTACCTGTGCTGCGCTCTGTCGCGATGCCGCGAACGCCTGGAATGCGGGGCTCGCCGGGCACTTCAGTTTCATCGATGCCACCGCGAATACCCCGGTCCAGTTCTGTGGAGAGGACGGCCGAACATCCATCAGCGGCGGAACGACCGACTGTGCCGGGGGCGCGTTCGGGTCGAACGTGCTGGCCGTGGCGCTCCGGGTGAATTTCGTCCCCACCGGCGAACTCGTCGATTCCGACATCACCATCAATCAGAACCCGGGTGGCTTCGAGTTCGATCAGGCGCGATTCCAGGCGACGCTCGGGCATGAGTTCGGCCACACGATCGGGCTCGATCATCCAAATCAGTGCGGCCAGAACGTCAACGTCCTGATGCGCTCGGCGTCGATGATCAGCAATTCGAGCGATCCGTGTTTCGTGCGCGAGCCGACGGTCGATGATTTGAACGGGGCGTTGGTGATCTATCCCGATGCGGTAACGACCTGCGGCGATGCGGATGGGATCGGCGGGTTGACGAACGCTGACGCGCAGCAGCTGCTCCGCAGTGCCGCTGGATTGTCGAGCACCTGCTCGGTCGAAACGTGCGACATGAGCGGCGACTTCATGTTGAACGACGTCGACGCGGTCAACGTCTTCCGGGCGGCAGCGGGACTGTCGTTCACCAGCAACTGCCCGACCTTCTGAGTTCGGACCGGCGTGACCGACTGAGTTCGGACGGCGTGACCGACTGAGTTCACCGGCGTGACCGGGTGGCCCGTGGCCGTGGTTGTGCCAAGGGCAAGAAAGCGACCCCACTCGCGATCCTGCCGGTCGCGAGTGGGGTCCACGTCAGAGCGTCGAGACGGAAGGGCCTAGAAGCTTGCTTCGAAGCCGGCCGTCGGGACGAACTCGGCCCGCAGGCCATCGGTGTTCAGCGGCACGCTCACCGTCGCGAAGAGGATGGCGTTCTCGGTGAGGGCCACCTTGGCGCCGAGCGCGAGGTCGAAGATGTCGTTGCGCTCGATATCCGCGAAGAGCGGGCGGCCTTCGAGGACGAGCGCGCCGTTCTCGTCAGTGACGAACTCGCCGTCCTCCACTTTGGGTAGCCGGCCGCTATTGGGAACCCGGCCGAGGCGACCGAACTCGCTGCGGCCGAGGAAATCAACGCTGATGGCCGCGAAATCGGTCAGCTGCGTGGTCACGCCCACGCCGTACTTTGCCTGGCTGATGTCGACATCGTTGATGTTCCACTCGACCCCGGCTTGTGCGTGAGGCTCGAAGACTTCGAACAGAGTGCTCGAAGCGATCAGGTAGGTGCCCAGTCGCCAGTCACCCGTACCCCGGAAGTCTTTCTTGCCGCCCGTGGCCATGACGAAATCCATCAGGCCACCGAGCCGTACCGGGCCGGTGAGTCCGAGGTACTTCGTGCGCAGACGGATGTCGCCAATCCCGAAGGACTCTTCACGGTCACGCGACGGTCCTTCGAGAATGGTTGGTTGCGAGGCCGCGAAGTCAGGGTCGAGCAACTCGGTGAAGCGGGGGTCGAGCACTTCCTGACTGACGCCGATGTGCGCGTACGTACGCACGATCGGAATGTCGATGTTGATGTCGAGGTTGTCCAGCACGCCGTAGGTGAAGCTGAAGTCGATGATCTGTGCTTCGATATCGAGGTCCGCGATGACCTGGGTGAACACCTGATCCTCGGTCAGCCCGTTGAACTCACCCACGAGATCGGGGCGCTGCAGGCCCGCGAACGAGTCCTGTCCGCCCAGGGTCGCCCGCTCCACGCGACTCGTGAGGCTGTCGAGGTCGTCGCCGTTGATCTGCTTGAACTTGAGATACGTGTGCGCGACGTTGATGTTGAACCTGCCCTTACCGAGGGTGACGGCACGTTCGCCGAAGAGCGGACCGAAGGTGCGTGCCGAGCGTTCGTACACTTCGAGCTCGGGGTTGTACTCGTAGGTGAAACCCGCCGAGGTAGAAAGCGTCGGGATCTGGTTCGCAACCTGCGTGCCGATCAGCGCGCCCAACGGCTGAAGTGCGTCGTTGATGACATCGGTCTGGCCCTGGGGTGTGTCCGGGTTGCGCAGAACCTTCCGCACGGACCGTGCCTGCGTTGTCTCGACCCCCATCCCCAGTAGCACCGCTGCCGCGGTCACCATCACCAATCCTTGCCGAAATCTCATCGCTCCCCCTCTCCTGCCAGGCGACCTCCGTTTCCCGGAGCATCACCCGGCGCCGACCCAATAGTCTCATTTCGTCGCGCGTTACGCGGCGCGCCATAACAAGTTTGCCTGGTTGGCGTCAAGAAAGCACGCCCGGGCTCCAGACGCTACTCCCGAACGCTGGGCCCCAAATCTGGAGATTTGCTAGCCGAGGTCACCCCGAGGACGAAATCGAAGCCGTCGCCCGTGGCGCCTCCGATGACGGTGATCGGCTGCGGGGCGTCCAGGGTAGGGAAGGCGCCGCACAGCTCGCCTGTGTCGCAGCCGTCATCGTCGCGATCGCGATCGGTGTTGGCGCGAAGATTGTACGGGCCGCCCGGTACGTCATCGAGCCGGTACGCATAGTCGTCGGCGAAGGTGGTCACGACGTCCGTGACGGTCGTGTCGTTGCCGGGGGCGAGGAGGGTGACGGTGACGGGGCCCACGTCGACCTCCGGTCGCGGCCCGACCTGCATCGTGATGGGAAGGATCTGGGTGCCGCCGCTGGAAGGGACGACGACCTGCCCGGTGTATGTGCCCGGGACGAGCTGGCGGCGATCTGCGCTGACACTGATCAGGGTAGGATCCGGGGCGAGTCGCGCCCGGAGCCAGTCGAGGCCGCTGGTGGTACTCACGGTCGGCGTCTCGAGGGTGAGGGTACCGCCGCCCGCGTTCCGGGCATGCAGATCCAGGGTTGTCTGCGTGGTCCCGAACGACAGCGCGTCGCTGTCGAATGCGAGCGTCGGGATCGTTGGCGCAGTGAGGCCCGCGGCGAAGCGGATGGCGGCGCCCGGATCGACGAGACCGAACCCGTAGCGATCGTCGCGGCCGGGTGCGCCGCGATCGTCGGCGGTTGCCAGGAGCGCCGTGCGGAGCGCACCAGGGCCGATCGGCCCGGCGCGTGCCAGGACGAGTGCCGCGATGCCGCTCACGTGCGCGGCCGCCATCGAGGTTCCCTGGAAGCGTTGGAAGTCGCGGCTTCCCGGCAGCACTGTGCTCAAGATGCCGTCGGTCTCGTCGTCGCCGTTCAGATCGACGCCGGTGTCGCCGCCGGGTGCGATGAGATCGACGGCCGCCCCGAACGCGGCGTAGCGCGCCGGGGCGCCGAGGGCGTCGCTGGCGGTGACCGCGAGGGTGTTCTCGTAGAGCGCCGGGCTGACGGCGACGTCGCTCGCGGTGTTGCCCGCTGCGGCGATCACGAGGGCGCCCGCCCCGGTGGCGGCGTCGACGGCGGCGCGCATGAGCGGGTCGTCGCCGAATGCGACGAGGCTCAAATTGATGACGGCTGCGGTCGCGTCGGGAAGACGCCCCGATATGTTCTCGAGGCCGGCGGCGAAGCGGATCGCCTCGGCGATGTCGAACGTACTGCCGCCGCCGACGCCGAGCACGCGGAGCGGCATGGCGCGCGTCCGCCAGGTGACCCCCGCGACGCCGCTGGCGTTGTCCGTGAGCGCGGCGATCGTGCCGGTGACGTGGGTACCGTGAAAGCTGCCTTCGAGTGAGGAGCCCGGCAGGTCGCCCGGATCGAAGGGGTCCGGGTCGAGGCCGTCGCCGTCGTTGGCGCGCCGACGATCGGTGATGAAATCGTAGCCTGGAACCAGACGCCCTGCGATATCGGGATGATCCGAGCGAATGCCCGTGTCGACGACGGCGACGATGACCTCGTCGTCACCGATCGTCAGATCCCAGGCGTCCTCGAGTCCGAGGGTCCGGTAGTGCCACTGCTGCCCGAACATCGGATCGTTCGGCATCCGGGCTGCGCGGGCGATGTAGTTTGGTTGGGCCCACGCGACCGCAGGGTCGCGGTTGAGTCGGGCGACGGCCGCACGGGTCTGGCGTCGCAGGGCGCCGTAGGCGCGCTTGGGATCGACAGGTCGGCTCCTGATCGCATCCACGTGGACGCAGAGGGCCGCGCCGGAGGGGGCGACGAGCGCGGGTTGCCAGATGTCGGCGATGCCCGCGGCGGCGAGCGCGCGGTGGGTTCCCGGGGGCGTCGGGGCCGTGGGCGGGGCGGTCGCTCGGGCCGTGGCCGGCTGGACGATCATTTCTCCCGGCACGAAGTCCGCCTCGTGTTCGGTGTAGATGCGTGGTGCGATGGCGCGCGGCGCGGCGGCTCCGACGCCTGCCGCAAGACCGGGCACGCCCGGCGCGGTCGCGGCGACGCGGATCGTGAGTTCGTACGCTGTTGCCCGGGAGTCGGCGCTCGGCGCGACCGCCAGATGCACGGCGCGGGTGTCATCGGCGGGATCGACATCGACCTCACACGCCTCGCGGCCCGCCGCTGTGCTTTCGCAGGTGAGAGCGTCCACGGCCATCAGATCGGTGATCAGCAGATCGGCGTCGGCGTCGTCGCGGAAACGCAGTCGGAGGTCGAGGGTGACGGGGGTGTCGACCAGGACGACGTAGCCGTCGAAGGGGTCGGTGCTCGGGTCGATATGTCCCGTCACCGTGCGTGTGGTTCCGGGGCTGACCCGGCCAATGCGATTGGCGAGGCGCCCGAGGTCGTTGGGTTCGTACTCCCGCGTCTCGGCGGTGCCGGTCCCGTCGATCAGGACGCGTCCCGTGACGGAGCCGCGGCCGCAACGTTCGACGATCGTCAGGCCGCTCGCCTTCCGGAGGATGGCGAGCGCATCGCTTTCGGTGACAGTGCCGCTACCGTCGGCGTCGCAGGTCAGGACCTTGCACGGGCTCGCGAGGTTCGCTCCCCGGCGAAATGCGAGGACGGCGTCGGTATCGGTGACGCGTCCGTCCTCGTCAGCATCTCCACAGATCTGCGCCGGCGCAGACGCGCTGGCGACGAGCAGCCATAGTGTCGCGAGTCCCAGTACGATCCGCCTGGGTATGGTCCGCGACGTGCGCATCGTGGTGACGCGCGCCCCGGCGCCAGAGGGCGTCCGGGGCGCGTGCGAAGTCTAGGGTTGGGGCGCGAACGTGAACGTGAGGTCGCGCGTGAACATCGGGCCCGTTTCAGACGCCGCGAACGAACCGTTGAAGGTCTGGGTGCTCCCGTTGGTGTTGATGACGACGGTCCAGTCCACAGGGGACTGCGTGGAGCAGTTGCTGAAGTACGTCACGTGCGCCATGTACTCCCCCGCCAGCGGTTCGCTGCCGTCCGGATAGGTGATGTTCTCGTTACCGATCTCGTCGCTGCATACCGAGTCGAGATTCAGCATCCCACCCGTGACGGACATGAAGTTCTGGAAGGAGATCTCCTCCCCGCCCGGCGGTTCCCACAGCGCGAGATCGACGTCGACGTTGGACGGGGTGAAGCTCAGGGAGACCTGGAGATCGCCCATCAACACTTCTGCCGGTGTTTGCTCCAGGACGCCGTAGTTGCTGAGCACGCCTCCGAAAAGGGTGGCCGGGCAGAACAGGAACGTGCCTTCGCCCAGGCCCTGCGGGAAGAACGTCGTCAGCGTGATCTCACCGATCAACGTGTCGAGTGGAATCTCGAAGAATCCCTGCAGGAATTGTTCGGAGTCGTTGATGGCGATGATCATCTTGAGGTCGAGCGTTTGCGGATCGGCCCCCAGCGATTGCGCCAGCTGCGCGGCTTGCGCCGAGGCGTCGTACGGAACCTTGATCGTATTGGCGCTGCCGGGCACGACGGTCGTGCTGCCCTCGATGTTGCCGATCGTATCGGCCGCACCTGGACCGGGAATCGGCGCCGCTCCGACGCGGAGCTCGGCCGGCGGTTCGCCCTCGCCGGTCTCCACTTCGCTCACGACCTCGTTGATCTCCGCCGACACGCAGTCGAGCGCGGCGCTGAGACCCTCGGCGGCACGGAGCACGTTCACGGCGTCGACATCGTTGATGACGCCGTCGCCGTTGGTGTCGCAGGTGGCGTTCGAGCATGGGCTGGCCACGTTGGCGGCCGCCCGAAGCGTGTTGATCCCGTCGGCTTCCGTTACGTCACCGCTGTTGTCCGAGTCCCCACAGGTTTGCGCCTGCGAGCCTGGCGCGGTGAGCAACAACACTGCCATTGCCGCGACGAACGCGACCGTCATACGCTTGATTCGGTGCATCGACCCTCGTCTCCGTGTCTGCGGCGCGCCTGAGAGGTCGCATCGCGTGAAAAGCTTCACCCTGATTGGCCAGCTATCAACGGCGAGTGGGCACTGTCAAATCGGGAACTTCCGTCCGGAGGCTTCGGGGCGGCGTGCAGGCCGGGCACTGGCCACTCAACACAACGGTTTTTCCGGACCGGCTTGGATGCTATCGTTCCCCAGCGCGATGAGCTTCCCCGTGCACCGCCCGCGGCGCCTGCGTCGTACTCCGAGCATGCGCCGCCTCGTAGCGGAGACCCGTCCGACCGCGGACGGGCTGATCCTGCCGCTGTTCGTCGTCCCGGGCACGGGTGTGCGGCAGCCGGTGGGGACCATGCCAGGGGTCGCGCAGCTGTCGATCGACCGCCTGGTCGAGGAGTGTCGCGAGGTCAGCGACCTCGGCATCCCGGCGGTGATTCTGTTCGGGATTCCCGAGCACAAGGATGCCCGCGGCACCAGCGGGTATGCGGCGGACGGTATCGTGCAGCGCGCGGTCAGCGCGCTCAAGGAGGCGTTGCCGGACCTGCTCGTCATCACCGACGTGTGTCTCTGCGAGTACACCGATCATGGCCAGTGCGGGGTCGTGGAGGGCGGCGAGGTCGATAACGATGCGACCCTCGAGCTTCTCGTCGCCGAGAGTGTCTCGCACGCGCGGGCCGGTGCCGACATGGTCGCGCCCTCCGATATGATGGACGGGCGCATCGGTGCCATCCGGGCGGGGCTCGATGCTGCCGGCTTCAGTCAGACGCCCATCATGGCCTACGCGGCCAAGTACGCGTCGGCCTTCTACGGCCCGTTCCGGGAGGCGGCGCAGTCCGCCCCGCAGTTCGGAGACCGACGCGGCTATCAGATGGATCCGCCGAACGTGCGTGAGGCGCTCCGTGAGGTCGCGCTCGACATCGACGAGGGCGCCGACATCGTGATGGTGAAGCCGGCGCTGCCCTATCTCGACGTCATTCGGGAGGTGCGGGCGCACGTGGACGTGCCGGTGGCCGCCTACCAGGTGAGCGGAGAGTTCGCGATGATCAAGGCGGCGGCCGCGGCGGGTATGCTCGACGAGGAGCGCGCGATGCTCGAGGCGCATACGTCCATCGTTCGTGCAGGTGCCGATATCGTCCTCACCTACTTCGCGAAGGACCTCGCACGGTACTTCCGGGGCCGATGAGCGGTCACCGACGGACCACGGCGATCGTCGGTCTTCTGCTGGTCCTCGTTCCGGCGCTTCCGGGAGCCCGTGCCGAGATCGGACTCAGCGAGGAGCGCGAGATCGGAGCACGCTTCGCGCGCGAGGCTGGCAGGCGCCTGCCGCTGGTGCGCGAGCCACGGGTGACGACGTACCTGCGTCAGCTCGGAGCGCGCTTGGCTGCGCGGCTGGACAACGAGCAGTTCGCCTTCCACTTCTACCTCCTGCGCGACTCGTCCCTGAACGCCTTCGCGGTGCCCGGGGGATACATCTACGTGAACACCGGGCTCGTGGTAGACGCCGGATCGCCCGCCGAGGTCGCGAGCGTACTCGCGCACGAAGTGGTCCACGTCGATGCGCATCACGTCGTGCGCCAGCAGGAGAAGACCCAGCTGTTGAGCTACGCGACGCTGGCCGGATTGTTTCTGTCCGCCGTGCATCCCGCGCTTGGCGCAACCGCGGCCTCGGCCGGCGTGGCGGCGCAGCTCAAGTATCAACGGCAGTTCGAGCAGGAGGCGGACCACATCGGCCTCGATCTGATGCAGCGGGCCGGGTTCGATCCCGAAGGCTCGCCGGCGTTTCTGCGGAAGCTGCTCCGCGCGCATGGATCCGCGCCGAACGGGCTTCCCCCGTACTTCATGTCGCACCCGCTCACTGAGGACCGTGTCGCGCAGTTGGAACAGCGCGTGGCCGGCATGCAGCATCCGGATCCCGACCCCGACGCGGCAGTCGAACTCGCTGCCGTACAGGCGATCCTGCGCACGCTCACCGGCGGCCGGACCCCGGCCCTCGAGCACTATCAAAAGCTGGTCGAGACCGATGAGGCCGGGGCCTATGCAGACTACCTGCTGGGCCTGGTGAATCTCTACGGCGAACGGCCGGATCTCGCACTCCCGCTCTTGGCGGCCACCGTCCCCACCGTGCCCAGGGCGCGGGCCGACCACGCGCGCGCGCTGGCGAGAAGCGGCGACGCGAGCGCGGCGCGCACCGAACTCGAGGCCCATCTGCGCGTATTCCCGAAGGATGTCGCCGCCGAACTCGACCTCGCCCGGCTGCTTGCCGATGATGGCGAGCACGCCGCCGCCGTGCCGCGGCTGAAGCGTGTACTGGCGCACGATGCGGATCTCGACGATGCCGAGTACGCGTTGGCGGAATGCCTCGGCGAGGCGGGCGACGCCTATGGGCAGTGGTGGCACCTCGGGCGCGCATACGAGCTCCGGGGCGACATTCCGCGCGCGGTCAACGCCTACGAGCATGCCCGCGGGCTCGCGCCCGACGAGTCCGCGGAGCACGCCCAGGCCGTGCGTGCGCTGGCCGCGCTGCGGGGGACATTCGGGGATCTCTGGTGACCGGGGCGTGGTCACCGTTGGCGCGTCAGTGGCGAATCTCGGTCAGGTCGAAGTAGAGCGTGAAGACTTCCTCGCATTCGTCGCAGACAAGCCGGGTGACCCGCAGGCGGCGCTCGCCATCCTGACGGGACCCCTCGCCGGTCAGACGGAGTCCCAGGCCGCACGAGCACTCGCGCCTGGCGACGACGACATCGATGTCCTGAAACGACGACACGGGGATGGCTTGTTCGGGCGTGGTGCCGGGGCCTTCGTGGAGCCGTCGGTGCTCGGCACGGGCCTGCACCCCACGCCAGATCCAGACCCCAGCCGCGACCATGGCGACCAGGGCGAAGAGGAGACCGGTCACGTGGGCGGTCGCGCGGGTAGCTGACCCGGGCGGAACAGCACCTTCTTGTCGGCGACCACGAGCTGGTCGTTCAAGAAGAGTTGGACTGCTTGCGACAGGACTTTCGCTTCCAGGGCCTTGCCACGTTCTTTCACGTCCTCCAGCGCGTCCTGGCCGACCTGGATGTGAAACACGTCCTGCAAGATCACGGGGCCCTGGTCGAGCTGCTCGGTGACGAAGTGCGCCGTGCATCCCGAGACGCGGACGCCCTCCTCGAACGCCTGGCGATAGGCGTTGGCCCCGGGGTAGTACGGGAGCAGTGACGGATGGATGTTGATGATGCGGCTCGGGTAGCGCTGCACGACGTCGGCCGACAGGACCTGCATGTAGCGTGCGAGGACGACCAGGTCGGGTCGGTGCGCTTGGAGTTGCTCCACCAGGAAAGCCTCGTGCGCGGGCTTGTCGGCCGATGGGTGGGCGAGGAAGGGAATGCCGGCCTCGGTGGCCAGTGGCCGGAGCGTCTCGTGATTCGAGAGGACGACGACGAGATCGCCGTTCACCGCGCCGGCGGCATGGTCCCGGATCAACGTCTCGAGGCAGTGCGGCTCCTTGGTGGCCAGGATCGCGATCCTCTTCCGGGCCCGCTCGCTCAGCAGCCGGACGCTGACGTCCATGTGGGTCTCGACGCCGATCTCCTTCAGCCCGAGGATCAGGGCATCCAGCGAGACCGAGATCTCGGTGACGTCGATGCGCATGGTCATGATGAACAGGCCTTCCATGACCCGTTGTTCAATGTCCTCGATGTTGGTGTCGCAGCCGGCGAGATAGGTCGAGACGCGGGCGACGACCCCCTTCTGATCGCGCCCGACGAGCGAGACGATGGCGAGATTCTTGGTGGTGGACATGACCGTTGTCCTTGCCGCTAGCGCACCCTTGCGTCCAATTCAACGTTCCGCCGTGGCAGCCGCTATCGGCTCGACGATGGCGGCTGCGCGTTTGGTCCGTGTGGGCCGCGGAAGCGCCTTGCATGGCGTGCCGGCGCCCTCTACTTTCTGACATGCGTAGTCACGGTGCGTACGGGCGGTACGCGTTGTGGCATTGGAGGATCCTCATGCCCTCGAAGAAAGCCGACATCTTGATTGCCAAGCGTAGCCTCGCCAAGGGGTACGTCGACCAGGCGTTGGACGCGTTCAGTCGGAACGCCGATGCCGTCGAAGCCAACGATTGGGAACAATTGCGCGATGCCCTGCTGGAGCGTGGTCGCGTCCGGGAGATGGTGCGGGTCTGTGGGCTCGGCGCGGTCGCGATCCCACGCGACGAACTTCTGGCCCGCGCCGACCATGCCCTCGTGATGAAGAACATCGATCAGGTCATCGACCTCTACGAGCTTGCCGGGGCGGATCGCGCCCGGTGGGAGAAGGCCGTCGACGTGCTGATCGACATGCCGGATCGCCGCCGCCAGGCGGTCTCGATCGCCGATCGCCATCTGGTCGAGGGCGCCCACCCGCCACCGCAGCGCGCGGTCAGCCTCTCGATCAAAGCCGTCACGTGATACGCGCGCGGCCTGGTGGATCGTGAAGAGTCGCGTCCGTCCGGTCGTTGCCCGTATGCATGGCTACGTGCCGGGCGAGCAGCCGCGCGACCGGGCCGTCATCAAGCTCAACACGAACGAGAACCCGTACCCCCCCTCGCCGACGGTGGCCCGGGCCATCGCTGCGGCGGCCACCGACGACCTGCGTCGCTATCCTGATCCCGGCGGGACCCTGCTGCGCGAGACGGCGGCACGTGTCTATGGCGTGACACCGGATGAGGTCCTCGTCGGCAACGGCTCGGACGATCTCCTGAGCATGTTGATGCGCGCCTTCGTCGGCCCGGGGGACGTCGTCGTGTACCCGGAGCCGACCTACTCGTTGTACGAGTCTCTGGTGACGATCCAGGAGGGGCGGGTACTGACTGTTCCGTTCCCGTCCGACTTCTCGTTCCCATCGGCGCTTCGAGCGGCGGAGGGGCGGTTGATGTTCATCTGCAACCCGAACTCACCGTCGGGCACTTTTACCCCGCTCGAGGTCATCGCCGACCTTGCGGCCGGGTTCGACGGTGTCGTCGTCGCCGACGAGGCCTACGTCGATTTCGCGTCGGCGACCGCACTTTCGCTCTTGGCCGAGCACCCGAATCTCGTCGTGCTGCGCACCTTCTCCAAGTCGTTCTCACTGGCCGGCATGCGCATCGGGCTGCTGTTCGGCCACCGCGACCTGCTCCTGGAAATCGGCAAGGTGAAGGACTCGTACAATGTCGGCCGCCTCGCGCTTGCCGCGGGCGTCGCCGCGCTCGAGGACTACGCCTGGATGGAGCGCAACGTTGCCCGTATCATCGCCACCCGCGACCGCCTTCAGATCGCTCTCGCGGAGCGCGGCTATGATGTCCTGCCGTCCACAGCGAACTTCGTCCTGGCCCGCCGTCCAGGCGAGGATCAAGCTCCCGTCCAGGAGCGCCTACGCGACGCCGGTGTCCTCGTCCGCCATTTCGCGACCCCGCGCCTTGCTGACGCTCTCCGCATAACGGTGGGTACCGACCCCGAGATCGACCAGCTCCTCGCCGCGCTCTGAACCGTCAGGGCCCGCAAACCGTGGTTTGCGGGCCCCTTGCCCTAAAAGACGTATTCGAAGGTGCCGGTCAGACGGTCGTTGTCCTCCCACCGTCCGTAGAACGTATCGTTGTCGTCGCCGCCGAATTCGTCGAATCCGATGATGCCGTAGAAATCGGTCCAGATGCGGTATTTTGCCTCGACGTGGAAGAGGTGATCGGTCCGTTGGATCTCGTTGGCGGCGTTGATCTGAAAGGTCAGATCCTCGTTCACCTTGTAGGTGGCGGCTACGAGGAGGTTGTTACGCCCGAGACGACCATCCTTCGAACTGGAGACGAAGCCGGTGGCGTCCTGCGAGTCGATGATCTTCTCACCCGCGTACTCGATCGTGAACTCGAGCCAGTCCGAGTGCAGCCACGAGGGCAGCGGGTCGATCTTGTACGTGAACCCGATCACGCCCGTGAAGAAGTGGTCGTCTTCGTCGTTCTTGGTCCAGTTGTAGAGACTGTCTCCGTGGAACTGAATGCGTTCGAACAGCACGGTGGCGAAGCCGGCGCTGAGATTGAAGACGTTCGGCACGTCCTTGATGATCAGGTTCGGGTCCGTATTGCTCGCGCGCTGGACGAAGGCCGCGCTCATGCCCCAGAACGGGGCCACGAAGAAGTCCCACCCGGCGATGGTGCCGCTCAGCCGGGCAAAGTAGCTCATGTTGTCGGCATCGAGGCTCGGGACGTCGGTCTTGACCCTGAACAGTGTCGGGTCGAATCCTGGGGGCGGTCCACCGGGAAACGAGAAGTCGATCGAGTTCGCAAGCCAGCGTGAGTTCTGGTGCGGCTCGATCGAGCGTTGGTAGACGGGGAGTAGCGCCGCGGTGAGGACGAAGTTGTCGAACGCGTAATCGAACCGCGCCTGCCAGGCGCCGAGCATGCGGCTGTCCATTGGATCGGTGAAGTCGGTCGCGCTGTAGCGGTCGCCGGGCGAGTACAGGGTCGCGATGCCGTTCTTCAAGAGTCGCTTGCCGAGCGTGATGTCGAGCTCGCCCGGGCCGAGATCCAGCCCCGTGAACATCAGGAAGCTTTCGTTCAGTTGCCCGTAGCGACGCTTGGACTGGCGATCCTGAAGGTAGTGCGTGACCCCGGCGTAGGTGTGCGCCTGGTTGCCGGTTTCGAGCCACCCGGACATGCCGAGGCGCCAGTTGTCACCGCCCGTGTACGACTCGAGATTCAGCGTGATCTCGCCGAAGCTGTCCTCGCGGTCGATGTTCGGATTGCCAGAGGTGTCGACGCTATCGACGAACTGCTGGCCTCGGAGCCGTAGGCTCCCACTGACGTTCCCCACGAACTTGTGGAGTACGTTCTCGTCTTCGGTCGGCGCAGCAGCCGCCGCCTCGGCTTCCATGTCGAGATCGCCGAGAAGATCGAAGTTGCTGTCGCGGTCCGATGTGCGCGGGCCAGGACTCTGGGCGAGCGCTACGTTTGCGAGCAGCAGCGGAACCAGAGCGACCAGCGCGAAAAGACCCAACCTACGGAAGATCACCATGTGCACACCCCCCCAACGAATCCCACAAGTTTACCGATAAGTGTGCACCATGCGCGGCGGGCGCCGTCAAGTCCTCAAGGACTTCTCTTCCTCCCGGGCCTTGAATTCGTTGTGCTTGCCCGTCTCCGCGAAGTGCCGCATGGTATGGACGGGAGCGCGATTCCCGGGCCGATCTCAGGGTCGAGGGTGGGTGCCCTGCGGGCGCGCCTGGATCGAGCGTTCCGAGCATATGGAGGCTGTCGATGAGTGGATCTGAGGAGAACGGTGGCGCACGGCTCGAATTGAGCCTTCCGGATGGGCGATCGAGCACCCACCAACTGACGCACGACCAGACGAATCTCGGGCGGGGCGATCAGTGCGAGTTCCAGGTCGATGATGAGAACGTCTCACGCTTGCACGCCGTCGTGTCGAAGCGCGCCGATGGCTACTGGGTCACGGATCTGGGTTCGCTGAATGGCGTGATCATCAACGGCAAGCAGGTCGAGAGCGCGCCGCTGAAGGACGGAGACAAGATCGCGCTCGGCACATCGAACGTCGTCTTCCGCCAGAGCGCGCCAGCGGTCTCGGAGCAGCCGGCGGCCGTAGCGGACGCAGCAGCTCCGGCTGGGGCAGCGGCGACTGGTCAGAACCCCTTGGTGATGTTTGCTGCTGGCGCCCTGGCCGTGGGAACGGTCGTCGCTGGGATCGTGATGTATCTTGGGTCCGATTCCGAGGTTCCCCCGGAGCAGCCGGCAGCTGTCGTCGATACGGCGTCTGGTGGACGTGGGTCGGTCGATGATGCTGCAGCGGAGGCGGCGCGCATCGCGGGCGACATGATGGGGGGCGGTGAAGAAGAGAAGATCGCTGCTGGAGCTGGTGCGGCAGAAGACCCGGGGGATGCCGCCGCGAAGGCGGCAGCCGAGCAAGCGGCGGCGGCGAAGGTAGCGGCCGACAAAGCGGCGGCGGACACGGCGGCTGCGGAGCAAGCGGCGGCGGCGAAGGTAGCGGCCGACAACGCGGCGGCGGATACG
>Ga0315338_1000720_pt1 | contig 60710 bp, 59 predicted proteins | sample ASW8metaG_FD_204518 | JGI IMG/M metagenome (GOLD analysis project Ga0315338, IMG submission 204518) | Ammonia-oxidizing marine archaeal communities from Monterey Bay, California, United States - ASW #8 | ecosystem: Environmental > Aquatic > Marine > Coastal | place: USA: California | collected...
ATAATTTATCGTCAATGCATATGCATTGTGCACAGCCACATGGGTGTGCACCTATAGTTGATGCATTTAAGAAAAACTCTGACAAAGTAGTTCCAGTAGAACAACCTGAAACTGTTGCAAAAAGTCTTGCAATTGGTGATCCTGGAGATGGCCGTTATGTACTTAAAAGATTAAAACAATACAATGGAATTGCAGAAGAAACAAATGATAAAGAAATTCTAGATGCAATTTTACTTTTAGCAAAAACAGAAGGAATATTCACAGAGCCTGCTGGTGGTGTTTCCGTATCTATCTTGAAGAAAATGGTGGAAGAAGGGAAGATTGACAAAGGTGATATTACTGTCTGTTATGTCACAGGTAATGGTCTAAAAGCCACTGAATCAATTATGAGTGTATTAACAAAACCACAGGTAATGCAAGCTGATGTTGCAAAAATCTCAGCAGTAATAGGATGATGATAAAATGACAAAAATCACCTTCACAATTCCATCAGTTCTAAATGCAGGTGGTGGTGAAAAGAAAACGGAATTAGAAGCATCAACCATCAAAGAATCATTTGAAAAGATTTCTGAAATTATGGGTGATGACTTTAAGAGAAAAGTTTTCGAATCTGATGGTTCTGTACGTTCCTTGATTAACATCTACATTAACGGAAAAAATGCAGCATTTGATAATGGTCTTGAGACACCACTAAAAGAAAATGACGAAGTTTACATTTTACCTGCTGTAGCTGGTGGATCTGACCTTTCTGAAAAAGAACTTGATAGATTTTCTAGACAAGTTATGCTACAACAGATCGGTTATGATGGACAATTAAAATTAAAAAATTCAACAGTTTGTGTTGTTGGTGTTGGTGGTCTTGGTAACCCAATCACATCACGTTTAGCTGCAATGGGTGTTGGTAAACTCCGAATTGTTGATAGAGATGTAATTGAGCTCTCAAACTTGCATAGGCAAACAATGTTCAACGAAGATGATGTGGGTCAAGTCAAGGTTGAAGTTGCAGCCAAGAAATTAAAAAAAATTAATCCAGAAATTGAGATTGAGGCACTGCCTATTTCTATAAATGATTATAATGTAATAGACGTTGTAGAAGGTTGCGATGTGGTAGTAGATGCTCTTGATAGTGTTAATGCTCGTTATTCCTTAAACAAAGCATGTGTAGAAAAAAATATTCCATTTGTTACAGGAGCTGCAGTTGGTGTCACAGGTCAGGTGTTTACAGTTTTGCCAAAAAAAACTGCATGTTACAATTGTCTATTTCCAATATTAGATGAAGATGCAATGCCAACTTGTAGTGTAGATGGTGTACATCCATCAATTCTTTCTATTGTTGGTGGTATGCAAGTACATGAGGCAGTTGATGTTTTAATTGGAAAAATACCACCATCTTCAAAAAAGTTTGTGAGTATTGATTTAGAAAATTTAAAATGGTCGGACATGGACATATCAAACTCCAAACGAGAAGAATGCTCAGTATGTGGTTCTGGTAAGAAAAAAGAAGTTTCAAAACAAGAACTTATTCTAGAAGAATTATGTGGAAGAAATATGGGAAGTCGTACATTCTCAATTACGCCTACATATACTGTGGAATTAAATGTCGATAACGTTACAAACATTGCAAAAGACAAAGGGTTCTTAGTTGAGAATCAAGGTGAGCTAGGTTTGTCCCTTCGTACAAATGATCTTTCTGTTAGTTTTATGAAAAGTGGTTCAGCTGTTGTAGTAGGACCAAAGGATGAATCTGAGGCAATATCACTCTACAAGGAACTCATAAGAAGATCGTAGAGTTTATAGAGCAAAAACACAGTTAAAATTAATTGAACATTTTTGTAACTGGTGGAGCTGGTTTTATCGGAAGCCATCTTACCACTTCATTATTAGAAAGTGGTCATAAGGTTACAATTTATGATTCACTGGTTAACAGTTCAGAAGACACTGCCAAAAAATTGCAAAATTTAGGCGCAAATTTTGTCTGTGGTGATATTACAGATTCTAAACACCTTTCAAGTAATCTAACAAATTTTGATATATGTGTTCATTTGGCAGCACAAACTGATGTCCTACATTCTATTAAAGATCCATTGCATAATAATCTGGTAAATATTTCTGGAACAAGAAATGTGCTTAATGCATGCGTAAAAAATCATGTTAATGTAATCGCTGCATCTAGTGCCTCAATTTATGAGGAGTCCTCTAAACCTCTATCAGAGATTTCATCAGTAAGACCTCAATCACCATATGGTGAAAGTAAACTTGCAATGGAACAGATTTTAGGAGATTTCTCAAAATCACATGATATCAATTGCCTAAATTTACGAATTTTTAATGTCTACGGTAAAGGACAAAATACCAAATATGCAGGAGTAATTACAAAATTTTTGGAAAATATCAGAAATGAGACCAATCTAACCATATTTGGAGATGGTAATTCCATTAGAGATTTTGTATCTCTATATGATGTTGTAGATGCCATTACGTTATCCATACAAAAAATTGAAGGTAAAAAAGGAGAAGTAATCAATATTGCAAGTGGTGTTGAAACTAAAATTATTGACCTTGCAGAAATGATGATATCAATTTCTGGAAAAAAATCAATTACAATCGATTATGAGCCTAGAAATCCTGGTGAAATAATTAATAGTCAAGGTGATATATCATTTGCTGGTAAAATTCTTGGTTATCTACCTAAGATATCTCTCAGAGAAGGGCTTGAACAGTTGATAAATCAATGAACATTTCCTTGGATATCTATTTAAAATATTAATTAGCAAATAATAAGTAATGAACTTAAGAATTCTTACTTCTATATTATTTCTGTTGGTATTAGTTCCTGTAATGTCAACAATCACAGCTCAAGAAGATACTTCAATATCAAATGTTAGAGAACAAACTGTATATCTAATAGAAGATAATCCCAAGTTTTATGCATTTGTTCAGATTATACATAGAGATTCTGATGGAAATCTTTTAGCATTTATTGAATCTGATAAGGTATCTACATTTGATACTACAACATTGAATGAATTAATTAATTATGAAATTTCACAAGGTACAGATCCAGTTTATGAAGTTAATTGGGATAAAATTGAAGTAATAGTTAGACAGCAAGTGACTGAAATTGAAGCCATTACTTTATCTACTGATAGTCGATTAGTTACTGAATCTGAGTCTGGACATAAGGCAGATGATATTATTACTATAAGAATTATTCATGATGGTTATATGGCATCTCCTGGAGATATAGTTACTACTTATTGGAATCTTGTTAGAATTACCTAGTCATTCTATTTGTAAGAATCATTCCAACACCAACTGAAAAGAATACTAGAAATGGTAAAAATCTATACGGTTGGTTTGTTAAATCTGTTAGTCCAGTAACAAATGGTGCCATTAATAGAGTTCCTGAAATTAGAACAAGAATACTGTTTGCATACCTATTAATTTTTGAAATTATGAATAATCCAACGATTACTGGTAGTAAAAATAGTAGAAACACACTATCAAGTCTCATTTGAAAAGCAAATGCTGTAAATCCCAACAAGAATCCATCTGAATTCCACTCAAATCCAATTTTACTTTGTGTTGTTGAAACAACAATTCCTATAATAATTATTATTAAAATTGTTAATGTGATTGCAATCTTTCTTTGTTTTGAGATATCTGAATTAATGATAAAGAATATTGACATTGGTGCAAAAATTACAGTCAAAGTTTTTGAAAGAATGGAAAGAACATAAAATAACGGTGATAATGGCCATATCTTAATTATCAAATACAAGGATAATAGATAGAAAAAAATCCAAAATGATGCAAAAGCTGCCGAAGTATCAAAATTCAAAAACAAATTACTTTGTAATACTAATAACAAAGAAATTAGTCCCGCAATTCGACTGTTTGTGATTTCACTAGTAAATAGATATGTGATAATTAGTAATCCAATACTTGCTAAAAATGGAATTACAAAATAATTACCAAAAACTATCTCAGATGTCTTTAGTAGAGTATGTTTTAGATGAGGCTCCAAACTTGTTATCTGTTCTGGCCAAATATTTTCCATGTATGTTAATTTATGTTTCAATCTGTTCCAGTCCTCATATGGTTCCTCATTATTACCTAGAGGATTTCCAACTCCTATTTCTGAATATGATACAGAAACATATACCACAAGAATTACTATAATTGCAATAATTGTTATTTTACGTGATATTTGAAATCTAGTTATAGATTTAATTTTTTCGTGAAGATTCTTTTTTCTAAAAAAATAAAATAATGAAAAAACTATGATGTTAGTTAAGATCAGAGGAATTGCTAAACCACCAATTTCAAATGATTCTAAACTGAAAGATTTCGGAATATCGTATTGACTTAATTCTGTTTTAAAAAGTGCCTCGGAAAATAATGCTGGAAAAATAACTGGTACTAGACTTATCAGAACTATTGAAATTGTGAAAATAAAAACTATCCAGGAAGTTTTGCTATATTTTTTATTTTCACTCTTTTCCATTACGATTTAGAAAATCTCATTCTTTTAAGACTTTTACATTAATTTGAGTACAAAAGATTGTAAAAGTTTGTATGTCTATCAAATTTAGATTATTTAATGTGCTCAATAATAGGTTATTCAGGAAAAAAAGATGCGGCACCAATTTTAGTTAGATCATTAGAAAAAATGGAATATCGTGGATATGATAGTGTAGGTTTAGCAATAAAAAATGACAGTTTGATAAATGTCAAAAAGGACATAGGTAAAGTTTCTGAGGTAAAAAATAGTCTTAATCTAGATAAAATGCCAGGTAAAATAGGAATAGGTCATACAAGATGGGCCACACACGGTGAAGTTAGTAAAAAAAATGCTCATCCACATTATAGTAATTCAGGCAATATTGCAATTGCCCATAATGGAATAATCGAAAACTTTCAACAATTAAAAAATGAATTAGAGTCAGATGGTTTCAAATTTGAAAGTGATACTGATACAGAAGTACTAGTAAATTTAATTCAAAAGAATTTTGATGAAACATCAGATATTAAAGAAGCAATTACTAAAACTATCGCAAAATTACAAGGTCATTATACTTTTGTAGTTATTTTTGAAGATGGAACATTAGCTGCAGCAAGATTTCATGAACCATTAATTATTGGAGTTGAAAAGAATGGTTACTTTATTTCAAGTGATGTTTTAGGATTCATTGAGAAAACTGATGATGCAATTTACATAGATAATGAAAATTTTGTGATTATTAATGACCTTAATTTAGATATATTTGATTTTAAAGGAATTTCAATTAAACCAAATATTACCAAAGTCTCAAAAGAATTTGCTGATGTTTACAAAGGTGACTATGCACACTTTACACTAAAAGAAATTTCAGAGCAACCAAAGACAATTTTACAAGCAGGAGATGATACAAGAATTGAAGAAATTACTGAAATTATTAGTAGTGCAAAAAATCTATACATTACAGGCAGTGGAACAAGCTATAATGCTGCAAGAATATCAAAATTTCTCTTCTCCAATTTTGCCAAAGTGAAAATAGAACCAATCATATCAAGCGAACTTCCATTTTCTCCTGATAGCATAGAAGAAAATTCTACATTAATTGCAATATCTCAGAGTGGTGAAAGTGCTGATGTTCTGGATGCAGTAAGAATTGCAAAAGAGTCTAATTCAAAGATATTATCAATAATCAATCATACAAATTCATCATTATCCCAAGAGTCAGATTCAGTAATTAATCTAAATTGTGGTCCAGAAATTGGTGTAGCTGCCACTAAGAGTTTCACATCTCAATTGGTAATATTATACAAGATTACAAATAAGATGTGTAATCAATGCATGAATTTAGACTGGGATAAAGTTTCACAGTGCATATCAATTGTTCTTAAAGATGATTCAAAGATTAAAAAATTGGCAAATGAGATGAAGGAAATCTCAGACATTTATGTACTAGGACGTGGAATTCATTTTCCAATTGCAAAAGAGGCTGCACTAAAGCTAAAAGAGTTAACATACATTCATGCAGAAGCTATTGCTGCAGGAGAATTAAAACATGGTCCTCTTGCATTAATGGATTCAAATGTTTATGTTATTATAATTAATCCCAGTGATTCTACTTATCAAGATACATTAAACAGTGCAAATGAGATTAAAGCTAGAGGTGCCAAGATTATTGGTATTTCAAATAAAAATAATGAAGTTTATGATTTTTGGATTGAAATTCCAGATATTGGTGAGGAATTATATCCTTTAATTGAAATTATACCTATTCAATTACTAGCATATTATGCAGCATTAGAAAAAAACACAGATCCTGATTATCCAAGAAATCTGGCAAAATCAGTTACTGTTAAGTAGTATTTTTTAGAGAATTTATAAAATAATTTCTTAGAATAAATTAAATGGATTAATTTTCTAGTATAAGGAATTGGCTATAAATGAAAATTTAAAAAAATATGACCCTGATGGAATGCATAATGTGTATGATAGATGGTCAGATTTAGCACGGAATGCATATAATTCAGAAATTCAAGCAGTTGATTTCAAAAATATTGATCATGTTGTTTTCTCTGGAATGGGTGGATCAGGAGCTATAGGTGATCTTTTTGCATCAATTTTATCTAAAACTGATATACATACAACAGTGGTAAAAGGATACACACTACCTAAGACAGTAGATGAAAATACTCTTGTTGTTTGTACTAGTGTTTCTGGAAACACTGATGAGACTTTGTCAATACTAAAAGCTTGTACGAAACTAAATTGTAAAACAATTGGATTTTCATCTGGTAACATGTTAGAAAGTATATGTAAGAAAAATAATATTGAACATAGAAATATTCCAGCAACACATTCACCCAGAGCATCTTTTCCTAGTTATGTTTTCTCTATTCTCAAGACAATTAGAACAATAATTCCAATCAAAGAAGAGGATGTTTATTCATCAATAAATAATATAGAAAAAATAAAAACTAAGATCTCATCTCAAAATGTTTCTAATGAAAATATTTCATTAAATTTGGCTGAATGGATTTCTGGAATTCCTGTAATATATTATCCATGGGGACTTGAAGCATCAGCTATACGCTTCAAAAATTCATTACAGGAAAATGCAAAAACTCATGCAATTATTGAAAATATTATTGAGAGCGGGCATAACGGTATTGTTTCATGGGAAAGAGAATCAACCATGACGCCTATACTTCTTACTGGAAAAGATGATCACACAAAGACCAAAGAAAGATGGGATATTATGCGTGAATATTTTAAAATGAAGAATATAGAATTCAAAGAAATTTCATCAATAGATGGTGGAATTTTATCAAAAATTCTTTGTATGATTTACATTTTAGATTACACTTCAATCTACTATGCTATTAGATTAGGAATAAATCCATCACCAATAAATTCAATTGATTTTATAAAAGACAGACTCTAAATCATTAATTAAGATTATAATTTTATAAAATGTGAATTAACTATGACACAAAATAATCTTGTTTCAATAATAATTCCAGTTTATAATTCTGCAAAGTTTCTAGAAGAATGCCTGAATTCAATCTTAGAACAAACGTATCCAAATATCGAGATAATTGCAATAGATGATGAATCAAATGATTCATCAGCAGATATCTTAAAATCATATTCACACAAAATTCGTACTTTTTCCCAAAAAAACCAAGGTCTTGCTGCATCATTAAATCTTGGAATCAGTAAGGCTCAAGGTAATTGGATAAAATGGTTTTCACCTGATGATGTTATGTATCCAAATACAATCGAGACGCTTGTCGACCAAGCAGAAGAATGTGGTGATGATACTATTGTATATTCAAATTGGAATATTATTAATGAATCAGGAAAGGTAATTCGTGAATTCCAAGAATCAAATTACAATGAACTCTCAGATTTTGATTTTAATATACGAATATTAGATGGTCAACAAATTAATGTTAATACGACATTAATTCCAGTTAGTTGCTTTAAGAAATGTCAAATCAGAACGCTAGATGAGCCAGTTGCAATAGATTATGATTTTTTCCTTCACTGTGCATTATTATATAATATAAAATTTCATTTAATTTCTCAATCACTTGTTAAATATAGAATTCATTCAGAACAGTTATCCCATAAAAATATACTAAAAACTTTAGACTTTGTGGAACAAGTAAAAAAACAAGTTTTAGAGAAACTTGATACTCCAGTTAGAAGTAAATATATTCAAGAATTAAAACAATATCAAAAAACAAAACCTGTTGCAAAGAAATCACTAGAACTTGGAATGAAAATAATTTCTTCTACACCTTCTTGGGCATCTGATAGGTTACTAACATTTTATCTCAATAAAATACGTCAAAGACGCTAAGATTCATTCAATATACTTTTTATGTATAGTAAATTCCTCTAAAATGTTGCAAGCAAAAGTATCAATTATTATTGTAAATTATAACGGTCGAATTCTTCTTCAAAAATGCTTAGAATCAATATCAAATATTGATTATAAGAATTATGAAATAATTATTGTAGATAATAATTCAAACGATGATACAATTGATTTTGTTACAAAAAATTACCCTTCAATTATTCTAGTTAAATTAAATGAAAATAAGGGATTTGCTGAACCAAATAATGTTGGTGCAAAAATAGCTACTGGTGATTATTTGTTATTTTTGAATAATGATACAATTGTAAATGCAGATTTTATTTCTAAAATGATGGAAGTCATACAAGAAGATAAAAAAATTGCTATTTGCCAGAGTCTTTTGTTAAAACCTGATGGTAAAATAGACTCTAGTGGTGATTTCATAGATAAATTAGGTGTAGTATACAATTCTAAAACTAAAATTGATGAATTAAGAGAAATATCTAGTGCAAGAGGTGCATCTATGCTGGTTAGAAAACAAATATTTGAAGAACTACATGGGTTTGATGAAAAATTCTTTGCAACATTTGAAGATGTTGATCTTGGTTGGAGAGCTTGGATTCTAGGATATCGTGTTGTATTAGTACCTAATTCAATTGTAGTTCATACTGGTGGAATGACTGTTAAAAAATTAAAATCAAAAATTGCATTTCATGGATTTAAGAATCAACTGGTTATGAAAATTACAAACTTTGAACCATCATTAGCAATAAAAAATATGTTCTTGTTCTTTTTAATATATGGAACAAGGGAATTAAAAATTTGGCTTGATTATACATTTAAGGGCAAAACCAAATTAACACCTACAAAATATGAATATACTATAGCACAAAAACCAAGTTTTCGAATAATTTTCAAAAGTATTTGTTGGGTTTTAAAAAATCAAAATTATATTATGAAGAAACAAAGAGAAGTTAATTCTATGCGTGTATTAAGTACTAGTGAATTAAAGAAAAAATTCATAATTTGTGAATAAAGTATTGATAAATTATGACTATAATTTTTTGTGCATATAGAAAATGGGCACTTTCGTTATATGACCGCCTTTCAAAAAAACACAAAAAAATGAGGCTAATTACCTCACCAAAAAAACTCACTTTAGGATTTGTAAAAAGAGTTAATCCTGAATACATTTTTTTCCCAGATTGGTCATGGAAAATTCCAAAAGAAATTGTAAATAATTTCAATTGTGTTTGTATTCATGAATCACCGTTACCAAAGTTTCGTGGTGGTAGTCCTTTACAGAATCAAATTATTCGAGGTGTAAGAAAAACAAAATCTACTGCATTCTTAATGACTGAAAAATTAGATGATGGTGATATTCTATTACAGAAATCACTATCATTAGATGGTTCTATTTCTGAAATTTTTAACAGGATGGAAGATAATGATTTTGATATAATTAATAGAATAATCCAGGGTAAATTTAAGGCAAAAAAACAAACTGGGAAACCTACGTTTTACAAACGTAGAATGCCTAATGATAGTGAATTAAAAACATTGAATCATTCAAAAAAATTCTTATATGATTTCATTAGAATGCTTGAAGAACCTTATCCTAATGCATTTATTAAAATTGGAAAGAGGAGAATTGTTTTTAAATCTGCTAATTACAATGGTAAAATATTGAAATTTAACGGTGAATTGTTATGAGAATTCTTGTATTATCTGCTCATCCTGATGATGAAATATTAGGAGTTGGTGGTACAATTAAAAAAAACATTGATCAAAATAATGAGATTAAGATTGCTATCATGGCAACAGGAATTTTCTCCAGAAGAAATTCTAATTTTAAAAACTCATTTGAATATGATTCTGATACAAAAGCTCAAAAAATAATGAAAAAAGAACTAAAGACCCTGAGGAGTAATGCATTAAAGGCATCTAAAGTTCTAGGTGTTTCTGATATTGATTTTTATGATTTTCCAGATAATGAGATGGATAAAGTTTCTAATTTAGAAGTTACAAAATCAATCGAAAAGATTATTCATAATTTTAAACCTGAAGTTGTATTCACGCATTCTAATACCGATTTGAATTTGGATCATAGAATTATTCATAATGCCACTCTTACAGCTACCAGACCTACACCAAACTCTAGTGTGAAGGAAGTAATATCATATGAGGTACCTTCATCAACAGAATGGAATTTTTCAACTCCTACATTTTCTCCAAATTTATTTATAGATATTAGTAAAGAATTGAAATTTAAACTCAAAGCTATGTCGCAGTATAAAACTGAATTAAGAAAATTTCCTCATCCTAGATCGTTAGAAGGTATAGAAACTATAGCAAAAAGATGGGGTACTGTATGTGGTTCTAAATCTGCAGAAGCTTTTTCAGTAGTTAGAGAAATTCGTCGTTAAAATTCTCAATTTCGTTTAAATATCTCATTTTATCTGCAAAAACATGTCCAAGTTTCATATAACTGCAAACATTCCATCACCTCCTGAAGAATTAATCAAGATGGCAATCCAATTTGATAAAATGCCAGAATTTTTTCAATATCTGAAAAATATTAAGGTATTAGAAGAAAAAGAAAATGAATTCAAGACTGAGGAAACTATTAGATTCACATATCATAAATTAACTCATACTATTTCCCAACAAACTATTACAAAATTATCAGAAAATCAATTGGAAGCTAAGATAATTTCAGGCCCATTAAAGAATTCTCAACTAGTTACTACTTATGAAAAAACTGATCAAGGTTCAAAAGTGATTATAGATGCAGAACTTAAAATTGGATTGAAATACAAATTTTTATCACCAATTATAACAAAACGAATTAAAATGGCTTCAATCGCAGTACTATACAAGATGCATACAGCAATTTCTGATATGGACACCAAATAAGGTATTTCGTATGACTACAAATCAACAAATTGATCCAAATGAAGATTTTAGTGAAATCATGAATTGGGATGCACTTTTTGAACAATCAGAAACTTTCAGAAATAATAAACCATTTAGATTTACCTTTGTAAAAGGAATTTTCAAGCAAGATTTCTATGATAAATTGTATGATGCATTTCCAAAATTTAATGAAAATTGGTTTGTTAATAATGATTATCGAAGGGCAGCAAAGTGCAAAACACTTCATGAGAAAGATGAACATATTCCAAAATATGATGAAACAATTAGCCCTGAATGGAACAAATTAAAGCGCTTTATTTACTCAAATGAATTTATAGATAATTTTTCAAAATTTTCAGATATTAAATTCTCTGGAATATACGAAGGGGGTTTCTTTGCAAATTCAAAAGGTGACTTTCAATTACCACACATTGATGAAGATGGTGACTATAAATTTAAGGTACAATTGATGTTCTATTTTTCAAAAGGTTGGGAGAAGGGTGATGCTGGAGGTACTTACCTATGTGAATCTGATGACGAAGATACTATATTCTTCGAACCACATGATCTTGATAATACTATGGTTTGTTTCCAAGAAACTCCTCACTCTTGGCATGGAACTAGATATATCACAAAAGATGTTATTCGCCAAGCAGTTAGTACATCATTATTATAAAAAAATTAATTTGATTTAGAAGATTTCATACTTTTAATTAGTTAGATTTTAACACAAACACTACTTTTCTGTTGCCAAATCCTCCTAATTTATAATCTACAAATATTTCGGTGAGATCATTATCATTTTTTAATTTTCTGTTCTCATTAGATTCTGTTTTTATAATCACAGTATCAATTAAATCAAATCCTGCTTCCTTGAAGAAATTATTCCATTCAAAAAATCTGTATTCATGTTCACCATTTTGTCTTCGTGTTAGAATTGTATCTTTTGGTCTATAATACTTAGTTAGAAATTCTTTATTGTATGTAATATTTAGCATACGTTCAATCTCAGAATCTGGTGTTGAGTTGTTAGATGCTCTGTCTATGATTATAAACGTAGAATTTTTTTTCAATACACGTTTACATTCTTTGAATGTTTTTACTGGATCCGTTGAATGATGCATAGCATCCCATGAAACTGCAAAGTCGATTGAATTATCTTCTAATTCTAAATTGTCATAATCGCCTATTACTGAAACCACTTTGTGTTTTCTCTCTTTTAAAATTTCTTCCTTCACTATGGGCTGACATAATTTTACTGCATCAGATACTATATCAATGCAATAGATCTTATCCACAGAATCTCTGGTTGCTAGTGTTGAAGAAATACACCCAACACCACCCCCTAAATCTATACCTGTGCCATGAATTGACTCTGATGATTTTAGAATAATATTGAATGTGTTATTGACATTTTCTGGTTGTATGTACATGTACTCATCAATTATAGCCGTAAAACCTTTTGTTGATGACTTTCTTGCAACTAACTGATTTGTAGTATACTCTTCACCAGAAATACTATTTGGATTTAATTTCCATGTCTGAAAATCCATATTATCAAAATATTATTTTATAATATATAAAAATGAATAAACTACCCATCAGAATTTGCTAATAAATGTATTACAAGGTAATTTTATTCTAAAAACAAAGCATGGTAACACATATCTTTCTTCTGTGTTTTTTAAAAAAATATGAAACAGATTATGAAAAAAGGCGATAAAGTAATAATTATTTTTTATATTTTTCTGGCAATTTCTGTAATTGGTGTTTATCTGTATCTGGATACAGTTTTACTACATAATGATCTTGTTAGTATATTACCACAACCAATAACCGAATTTGAATTTACGAGATCATATTCGATTGAGAATGAGATACTTTTCGGACTGATGACAGATGTTTCCAAGTATCCAGTTGTATTACCAAGAAATGTTATTTCTGTTAACATTATTGAGCATAATGATAATGTCATAATTGCTGAAGAAACAGTTCAAGAAAAAGGTATTAGCCTGAATATTCTTTCTCAACATACCATTATTCCATATGAAGAACATATTATAGAAATCCTAGATGGTGATGCCAGAGGAACAAAAGTTGTACAAACTTTCACATCTACTTACAATGAAGGACCAATAACAACCATTAATACAAAAGTGGATGTTAAACTCCATGGCTTTGCTCAACCATTTGCATATTTACCAAAAGCAAATATCGTTCATGCAGCAGATACTGTTTATGATTCATTCTTTGTTTATGCACAAGGTTTTGATTCCTCATATGAAGAAACTGTTGATAAAATTTATCGTGAGATCTTACTTAGACAAGCTGATCAATCTGGATTGGATACGTTTAGTATACTATTAGAAAATGGTGAAATAACAGAAGATGAAATAAGACAACAACTGTTAGACTCTGATGAATATGTTTATGTAGTAAATTTTCTGACTTCATCATCTTCTGAGTTACACGTCAATACTAAAAAAACTGTAAATAGTCTATATTACGAAATATTATTACGACCAGCTGATGAACTTGGAATGAGAATTTTTGGTTCACAGTTAGAATCTGGCGACCTAACAGAAGGTAAATTAAGACTAATTCTAATTAATTCAGACGAAGCCTATCATTTACGACTAGATAGTGCTGAAAAAATAATAATGGATGATCTTATTCGTCAAGTCTTTGATCGACGTGCAACTTACGAAGAGTTAGAGTATTTTGAATATGAACTCACAGAAGGTAGTCTAAGAAATCTAGTATCATCAGAAAGGAATGCAGACTTTCATGGCTTATTGGAATTCGAACTAATAGCTATTCTCACCAACATGAAAGAAAATGGTTTAACAATTGATGATTTAAAATTACAAAATTAATTGTCACTAATTTTGTTATTTAGTAAATCTAACAATGCTAACGATACACGTTCACCAGAGTTTCCATCTAATTTGTAAAGTTCTTCTTTTATAAATTCATCAAATTTTTCACTGTTCTGTGTAGTAGAAATAGCATTTTTTATGCATGGAATAATATTTTTTGGTTCTTTACATTCAATTGCTAGTCCTGAATCTACAAGTCTATCATTATGAATATTGTAAAAGTTACATACTACAATTGGTTTTTTTGCAATTAATGTGAAGTAAGCAGATGTTGAGATTGAAGTAAAAACTATTACAATATCACTATTTTCAAGAAAATCTAAGATGTTGCCATCTTTTTCAATTTTAATATCTGCATTATTTTTTTTAATTATATTTTGATAATCAGTTAAATCCTCATTATATGGATGAATTTTAATTGTTAATTCAATTTCATTAGAATTTTCTACACATTTTCTTATTACTTGTTCAACAGCATTATCTCTTTCATCTTTTGTCCATATTCCATGTTTAACTGCTGCACTGGTCACCAATAAAACTCGTATTTTTTCGGATTTGATTGTTCTAAATTGTTGAATTCTTTTCAAAGTTTTATCATATATTGGATTTCCAGTTACCAACAATGTTTCTTCTTTAAAACCCACATCTAATAGTGGTTTTAACAGACTTTCACTCTCGAGTAAATGTAAAGTATTGGCATATTTTGAATTAAAATTACCATATGCCTTAGTATGAGATGAAAATGATTGTAATAATTCTATCAATGTTCTAATTATTTCCAATTTTGAAATTCTTAGAAAATTTAATGTCTTAATAAGAAACATGGTCTTGTACAGGAAAAATCTTCCTCTACCCATGAAAATTTTTTTTTCTGAATCAAGAGATTCAGTATCTTCAAAGAACCTGGTAATATTGGACTTGAGATATTTTGAACGTCTCATTTCAGGTGTTGTCTCGTTAATAATTAAGCTAATAACTGGAATATCTAGTGATTTTGCAGATAATGATAAAGCATGATGAATTTGTCCTTGTGGTCCTCCTGCATATGCAAAGATAATATCTGGATTGATAGTCTTGATTGCTTCTACTGCATTATCAAATTCATGTATATCAACGGTCTCATAAAATTCATTTTTAATTTTTTGTTGTTTTGTTTCCATATACACTAGCCAAATAACTTCAACAGAAGTTTTTTCTCTTAACGCATCTAATACACTTTCAAAATATAGTGTATGAAATGATGTATTATTGGGTAACAAGTGAATAGGAATTAGAATTTTTAATTTAGTGTTTTCTTTTGTCATTGTAATTACATTTTAGATATTTTTTACGTGAATTTCTAAATTCATCATGTAATGAATTTGGCATGCACCATTAATAGTTGCATAAGGATTATCTCCTATTTGTGTTGTCCAAGCTCTCATAGGATCTTCCTGTCGTTCTAGTGAAAATGGCATACTAAAACGGTGCCAATTTATGTCTAAATCATATTTAGAATTTTTCAATATCTCTTCAATATTAAAACATGAATGTATATTGAGACCTTTTTCCCAAGTAGAGTCTTTTTTATCTGTCTTACGATATCTAAAAACCACATCAATAGGATCTGGATTAAAGATTCCAGTAACTATTAACACACCATTATTATCTAGAGCTGAAATACAATTCATTAGTATTGTTTCAGGATCATCAAATATTGAAAGAACACCTTTTAGAGTAATTATATCAAATTTCTTATCTGCAAATGCATTATTATTTTCTATTGATTCTACTACGAATTCCCCTTGCGGAATTATCTTACTTGCTTTAGAAATAAGTTTATTTGAAATATCCATTCCAAAAATTTTTGAATCAGGAAAAACTTTTTTTGTATAAGCAAGAAATGCTCCTGCAGCACAACCAACATCACATATTCTGAAATTTGTTGAAGGTTTAGAATTTTTAATAATTTCTACAATTGACTTGAATAGTTCTTTTGGTTTTTCAGGATTTTCATTATAGTAGATTTCTTCCCATTTTTCTGGCTGGGAATGTCCGAATTCAAGTACATCTTTCTTCATTTTTTGATTCCTTGACCAACTTTGAATTTTGGAGACCAAATTCCATCGTTATCTTGTTCAAATAGATCATGGTTGTACCACTTGTCTAATGTAGCCCAAAATTCTCTTTGGGACATTTTTGTGAATTCACAGAACTTGTTAACAATTTCTTGATCCAAAATTCCATCATATTTTTCAACAAGTGGAATCATTTCATTTCTTGTAGCTAATCCTGATCGAATCCAACGTGATGCCATTTCTGTTGCTGAGGCATGTCCAAATTTTGGATATTTAAGAAATTGATTAATAAGATAACCCAGAGAATCAATTTGATTAAAATTTTCTAATGTTCCTTCACGTTTGTGTTCATGTTCCAAGTTTCTAAAGCCCCATCTCTTTGCTACTTGATAATTATGATCGGTATTCCATGGAACAAAATAACTAAGATAAATTGGTTCTAAACCTGCACTGTCACAGTTTTCTAAAGATGGTAGTTTTGCAGCATCCAATTCTTTTTTGGTAATTTCACCATCTTCAAACCATTTCTCCCATACTGGTTTTACAACATCATTTACAAGTTGTAACTTTGCAGAAGGAGTTTCAGCATCATGTTCACCTCCATAAGTATAGTTTACATCTTCACCATAAACTAATAATTTGAGATCTAACTGCATTGCCATTTTATATGGATATGAATAGAGTAATGCGTCAATGTACCATGTTGGAGAACCAATTTCTTTAAATGCTTTTTTTGCTATTCGTCTTGCTACGCTTCTATTTGGATTAAATGAAATAATATCACATGAAAAAGTTTCAGAAAGATTCTCAACATTTTTTTTCCCAGTTTCAGTCCAATCAATTGCACCAACTGAGAGTAGAACAGGATTCATTTTCATCACCTCTTTCATATAATATACTTGAAAATGTGAATCCTTACCTCCTGAAACAGCTATAGCACAATCATACCCGTTACCGTTAGTACCTCTATATTTCTCACATAATGATTCTAACTCACGTCTTCGTTCATCCCAGTTTGTTTTTTCTTGTTTTTGATAATTTGTGCAAGCAATACAGATACCATTAGTGTCAAATTTTATACCAGGTCTGGTATTAGGCATAAGACATTTTTTACAATATTCCAATATTATCACTTATTCCACTTTTCAAGATAAATTATAAACATGTTTTTATTGAATTATACAATCATTTTATATAAATTACTACTTTTAACAAATATCTCATGGAACCAGAAATTTCAATCGGTGATAGGAAAATTGGAAAGAACTACCCACCAATGATAATTGCTGAAATTGGAATTAATCATGATGGTGATTTTGAAAAGGCAAAAAAAATGATTCTTGATGCACATCAACAAGGAGCAGAGTGTGTAAAATTTCAATGTCATATTATTGAAGATGAAATGATAGAAAATAATGTAATACCATCAAATGCTACTGAATCAATTTGGAACATTATGAAACGATGTGCATTCTCACTTGAACAAGAAAAACAATTAAAAAAAATCACTGAAGACCTCGGAATGATATATCTTAACACACCATTTTCACGTAGTGCTGCCAGACGTCTTAAGTCAATGAATATATCAGCATATAAAATTGGCTCTGGAGAATGTAATAACACTCCCTTAATTGAAGAAATTGCTTCCTATGGAAAACCTATAATTCTTAGTACTGGTATGAATACACCTGAAAGTATAGAACAAAGTGTATCAATTCTTGAGAAAGCAGAAATTACCTATGCACTTTTACATGTTACATCCATGTATCCTACTCCATATAATGATGTACGTCTTGGATGTTTACAACAATTAAAAGAAAAATTTCCAAATGCTGTTATAGGATTGAGTGATCATTCAATAGGAAATTATACTTGTTTTGCAGCAATTTCTTTAGGTGCTTCAATTTTAGAAAAACATTTTACATCTGACAAAAAATGGTCTGGACCAGATGTACCATTATCAATTGATCCAAAAGAGTTAGGTGACTTAATCAATGGTTCTAAAGCAGTTTTTCAAGCAATGGGTGGCACTAAAACAATTCTAAAAGAGGAAAATGAAACAGCTAAATTTGCTTATGCATCTGTTGTTTCAATAAAAGATATTGAACAAGATGAAGCTCTCACTTTAGAAAATATATGGGTAAAGCGACCTGGTACTGGAGAAATACTAGCTCCAAATTTTAATAAACTAATTAATAGAAAATCAACGCAGATGATACCTAAAAATACACAATTGGAGTGGAATATGATTGAATAGTCGTAAAAAAATTGTGTTTCTTACTGGCACACGTGCAGATTTTGGTAAAATGCGGCCATTAATTAACACAATAAAAGAATCTGATGAATTTGATTACTATATCTTTGTAACTGGGATGCACACTTTATCAAAGTACGGCAATACCTATGTAGAAGTTCAAAAATTTTTGGGTAATGAATATGAAAACTATTTTGTTTTCATGAATCAAAACGAGTCAACTGATTCTGATGTTATTTTAACAAATACTATTACAGGTTTTGGGAACTTTGTTAAGGAAATAAATCCCGATATGATTGTAATACATGGTGATAGAATTGAAGCACTTGCAGGCTCAATAGTTGGTTCCTTCAATAATATCATAGTGTCCCATATTGAAGGTGGAGAAATTTCTGGAACTTTAGATGAATTAACAAGACATGCAACCACAAAATTATCACACATGCATTTTGTTGCTAATATAGATGCAAAAAATAGACTACTACAAATGGGTGAAATTGAATCTAGTATTTTTGTTATAGGTTCACCAGATATTGAAGTTATGAAAAGTAAAAACCTTCCAACATATCCTGAAGTAAAAAATTATTATGATATTCCTTTTGATGATTATTCAATTTTCATTTTTCATCCAGTTGTTTCTGAATTGTCTTTATTACCAGAACAAATCAAACACACAATTGATGCATTAATTGAATCAAATAGAAATTATATCGTAATCTATCCAAATAATGATTCAGGTTCTGATATTATTATTAATGAATTTGAAAGATTTGTTAACAATGAACATTTTAAAATTTATCCTTCAGTAAGATTTGAATACTTTCTTACAATGTTAAAAAATTCCAAATTAATACTTGGTAATTCAAGTGTAGGAATTAGAGAATCTGAAATTTATCAAATACCATCAATTGATATTGGTACAAGACAAAAAAATCGTACAAATCATCCTGATATCATACACGTAAACCCTCAAAAAAATGAAATTTTAGAGGCTATTAATAAATCTGAAAACAAAACTGTTAGATGCATTAATTCCTTTGGTGATGGAGATAATACTAGTAAACAATTTTTTGATATTCTTTGTAATGAAAAAATTTGGGAAATATCAACACAAAAACAATTTGTAGATCTTTAGCCTAGATTATATTTATAAAAATTTCATATATTTCTTGGATGAAATTGTAATAGATATTTTTGTTAACATTTCACTTTTTTGTTTTTAATTAATAATCTAGCTATCTCTAAATCATAACAATCATCTATATCTACATTTAAAATTCCTGAAGTTTCAATTGGTTTAATTCTAGGTCCGAAAATTGAATTATACTTTTTTAGATTTTTTTGCCATATTGTATAAACCGAACCTGTATGGTAAAATAATTTAGGAATTTTTTGACGTGATTCATATTTTTCAAAATCTCTTTTGAATGGTTTTAAAAATTTTTTATTATAAGAAAATGATTTGTATGGATGCTTTTTTAATTCTGAAACTGTAATTACTGAAGTTGCTTTTGTTTTTTGTAATAAACTAATTGATTTTTTAATAATTTTAATATCTCTAAATGGTGAAGTTGGTTGTAAAATTGTTATAATTTCTGGAAAATATGATTCATTTGTTTTCAAAAAATTTACTGTATGTTTGATTACATCTTTAACAGATGCATAACTACCTGAAATTATTTTAGGTCTGATAAAAGGTACTTCTGCACCTAAAGACTTTGCAATTTTTGCAATTTGTTTACTATCTGTACTTACTAATATTCTATCAAAGACTTTTGATTTTTGTGCAGATTCTATACTATATTGAATTAATGGTTTTTTACCTATAATCTGAATATTTTTTTTAGGAATACCTTTTGAGCCAATTCTAGCTGGAATCACTGCAATTATTTTCATAATCTTGGTGATTTAGAGAATTTATAAATTATCAAAATCGTAATTAACACCGAATATTGGATATGTGTATATGTTTGATATTACTTCACTTGAAAACAATGAACATACCTTTGTAATTGCTGAAGCAGGCTCAAATTGGAAATGTGGTAATTTTGAAGATGATCTTAAGCAGGCTCAAAAGTTAATTGATATTGCAGCAGAATCTGGTTCGGATGCAGTAAAATTTCAAACCTTCAAAGCGAAGTCAACATATGTAAAAAATGCAGGTGAGATTAATTATCTTAAATCTAAAACAAAAGATATCTGGAAATTATTTGATGAACTATCAATGCCATATGAAATGCTAAAGGAATTGTCAGGTTATTGTGTTAAGAAAAAAATTCATTTTATGTCAACACCATTTTCTGTTGATGATGCCAGAGAAGTAGATCAACATGTTGAATTACACAAGGTTGCATCATTTGAAATTAATCATATTGGATTATTGAAATACCTTAGTGATTGTAATAAACCAATCATTATTTCTACTGGTGCTAGTAGTTATTCAGAGATAGATTTTGCATTGGATATTTTGAAAAAACAAAGATCCTCATTAGCATTACTACAATGTACTTCTAGATACCCATCTGATTTTAATTCTATGAATATATCTGCGATTCCAAAAATTAAAGAAAGATACAATATTCCTGTAGGTCTTTCAGATCATAGCGTAGATCCGTTGGTAGCACCATTACTTGCAATTGGTATGGGTGCAACAATTATTGAAAAACATTTTACAATTGACAAAAATCTTGAAGGACCTGACCATTTCTTTTCATTAGATCCGTCCGAATTAAAATTAATGGTCAATTCAATCAGAAACGCGGATAAATCTAAAGGAGACGGAATTAAGGAAATTTTATCTCAAGAAAATGAACTTTGGAAATTTGCAAAAAGAAGAATTCATGCAATTACTGACATTTCTTCTGGTGACATCTTAAAGGATGGAGTTAATATCGATCTTTTACGTTCAGGACATCAGAAATTAGGGGCAGAGCCTAAGTTCCTTTCTTCTATTTCTGGAAAAAAATCTAGAAGAAATATTCAGATTGGTGAAGGAATAACAATAGATGATGTTGAATAAGATAACATAACAATAAATAAAATTATTAATCAAATGAATAAACAAAATATATGATTTTTACATCTACATCCTGTTTAAAAAACCCACAAAATATCATTACAGTTTTAGATGAATATGAAAAAGTTGGTATAGAAAATGTGGAATTAGGCTCTGTACATAATTTCTTTGATTTGGAACAATTGAAAAACTATGACTTTAATTATATGATCCACGGTTATTTTCCTCCACCTAAAATTCCATTTAATTTTAATCTGGCATCACCAAATAAATCAATTTCAGAAAAAAGTATTACATTAGCAAAAAATGCAATTGATTTAAGTTGTAAATTAAACAGTTCTTTTTTTACATTTCATGCAGGATTTACAACAGATCCTCCACAATTAGGAGTACGATTTCCAAGAAAAAATATTATAGACAGAAAATTGGCTTTAGAAATATTTTTTGAAAATACTAAAATTATTTTAGACTACGCTAAAACAAGAGGGATTAAATTAGCTATGGAGTTAAATGTTATTCAAAAATTTAATCTAGATGATGGAAAAAATAATTTGGGACTATTTGTAGACTACGATGAAATAGAATTATTTTATAAAAATTTTAAAAAAGATGAAATTGGAATTTTACTTGATTTGGCACATACCATTGTTACATCACATTGGTTGGAATTCAATAAAGATGAATTTATTACAAAATTACTAGATAAAATTTCAGTTGTTCATGTAAGTAATAATAATGGTTTACAAGATCAGAATCTTGCTCTTACAAAGGATTGTTGGCCAGTAACTAAATTAAAATTATTCAAAAATAAACCAATTACACTTGAATCCATGAATCTAAATATTGAAGAAATTAAATCAAACATTGAAATAATCAAGAATGCAATGAAATAACTTGATTATCAGTAAATTCTAGATTAGATATAATTGATATTATTTTAACCTATTACAGCAATCTATAATTAATTCTACTTCAGAATCTTTTAGGGAATTATACATTGGTATAGTGAATGCTCTGTCATAAATTTCTCTTGAGTTAGAACAATCATATTGTTTTAGTTCAGGATTGCATGGTTGTTGATGAACAGGAAAAAATGATAATCTAGCATCTATTCCACTGTCTTGTAATTCTTTTAAATAATGATCTCTTGATTTACTATCCTTAACCAATGCAAAAAATAGCATGTATGAATGTCGACTAACATAATCTGGTACAGATTGAAATTCTAAATTTTTAATTTCATTTTTGAATCTTTTTGCAATTTGTATTCGTCTCGATATGAATTTCTCGGTTTTTTCTAATTGATTTAATCCTAGAATTGCTTGTATATCTGTAAATCTAAAATTTGATCCAACTAAATCATGAACATAGCCTTTATCATATCTTCCAACATTTCTGATAGCTTTGATTTTTTTCCACAATTCCTCATTTTTTGTTGTTATACACCCACCTTCAATAGTTGTAATCAGTTTTGCAATATGAAAACTGAAAGTTGTGGTATGATCAAAAGAACCAAGTTTCTTATTTTTGTATTCAGAACCAAATGCTTCTGCTGCATCTTCTAATAATGTAAAATTATATTTTTTTGATAGTTCCACAAGCGAATCAATATCATTTGGTAAACCTGCTACATCTACAAAAATAACAACTTTAACATTATTTTTCTTAACAATTTCTTCTAATGCATTGATGTCAATGTTTAATGTTTTTTGATCAATATCAACTGGAATTATAGTTGCTCCAAGAATTTTTGGAACAGATGATGTTGAAAGAAATGTAAAATCAGGTACAACAATTTTATCTCCTGGTTTTACTCCAAGTGCAAGTAAGGCACACATTATAGCTGAAGAGCCATTATTTACTGTAACAGCTTTAGATAAAAAATAATCTGATAACGAATTTTCAAATTTCTCTGTTACTTTTCCCTGACCTAGCCAACCACTATTGACCACATTCATTATTCCAATTTTTTCTTCATCTTCAAAAACAGGTTTTGCCATAGGAATTTTAATTTCATCCATATATATCCCAAATGTCGTTGAAGGTATATTTTATACTTTTCAAATAAGAATACTAATTATTTTTTTATTAAAAATGAATTTAACATAAGAAATTCTAAACCACTATTAAAGAATGTGTTTAATGCATCATCTGGAGATAAAACAATTGGTTCACCATTTATGTTAAATGAAGTGTTAAGAATAACAGGTATGCCACTATTTTTTTCAAATTCTTCAATAATCTTATAGAAAAATTTGTTATGATTCTTATTTACAGTTTGTAATCTTCCTGAACCATCTACATGAGTTACTGCTGGTATCTTCTCACGAAACTCATTTTTTATGGGTACAACTTTTTCCATGTAATTGCACTCAAAGTCTTCAGGTACATCAAAAATTAAGTGAGCTTTTTCTGATAGAACTGCAGGTGCAAAAGGTCTATAACTTTCTCTGTATTTAATAATTGAATTAATGTTATCTTTTGTATCTTGTTTCCTTGGATCTGCTAGAATTGATCTATTACCCAATGCCCTTTCTCCAAATTCCATTTTTCCATTAAATACTGCAACAATATTACCATCATTCAACAAAGATGCTATCTTTACTTCAGGATCACTTACTTTTTCATATACGATTTTTCTTCTTTTCAATACTTTTTCTATTTCATCATCATTGAAAATTGGACCAATATTACTAAGCTTTAAGGAGTCATTTCTCTTTTCATGATGGATGCAATGAGCAACATATAATGCTGCACCGATACTGTTACCTACATCTGCAGGTGCATATGACACATACACATTTTTGAATGGTGTTTTCTGTGTGATTTTACCATTACAGACAGAATTCATGAAAAATCCTCCACCCAACACTAGATTATCATTTTTTGTTATCTTGTAAAGATGATTCAGAACGTGAAAAATTATCTCTTCAGACACAATCTGCATTGCTTTAGCAACTGCAAAATGCCATTTAGAAGGCACCTCATTATTTTTACCTATTTTACCACCTAACAATTTTACTAGTTTTTCAGTAAAATAATTAGGAACAGTTAGAGATTCTCCATTATAGTATGATTGATCAATTTCAAACTGTCCATCTTTTTCAAGCTTTATAGTACTTCGAATTTTTTCAAATTCTTCTTTACAATCTACATCAAATGCTGATAATGCCATAACTTTCCATTCATCACTATCTGCTCTATATCCTAATAATTCAGTAAATGCACTATAAAATAATCCAAGTGAATGAGGCATGTTTTGCTCAGATAAAATTTCAATATCAGAGTCTTTTCCAATTCCCATAGTAGTAGTCTGAAATTCTCCTTTATGATCACAAGTAAGAATAGCAGCATCATTAAAGGGAGATAGGAAAAAAGCATTTGCTGCATGTGTAAGATGATGTCTGACAAAATATATCGGAGGCATTTCTTCCCCTTCTGAATCTAGAATAGTCCATAATGGAGGATTTCTTGAAGTAAAATCAGATAGATTGTCTCTTACCGTATAAAAATAATCTTCTCTTTTGATTCGTTTAGTAGAAAATAATGGATTAAATTTTTTCCAATATTCACCTGGATTCCATGCTTGAGCAATATAATCACAGTTTTTTAATGAAATGTCTGCTTCCTTAAGGCAGTATTGTATAGAATTTTTTGGGAATGATTTAGTTTTTTTGTTTCTAGTAAAACGTTCTTCAGGTGCTCCAGCTAAAACCTCACCATCTTTGATTATTACAGCTGAAGAATTTATCTCTCCATGATTTAATCCTAGAATAATCATAGTATATCAAAATTCTGAACCACATTATAATTTTTGATTAATTTTACCATGCAGTCCAACCTCCATCAACTATTAAGTTTGCTCCAGTCATATACGATGAAGCATCAGATATTAAAAATAATAATGCACCAATATATTCATCATTCTTAGCCATTCTACCAAGTATTGTTTTTTCTGAATATTTTTTAACAAATTCCTTATCATGATTTTTAAAAACACCACCAAGTGATAATGTGTTTACGCGAACATTTTTTTTGTGCCAATATGCAGCAGTATATCTTGTAAAATTAAGAAATGCTCCTTTAGTTGCAGCATATGCAATAGGAGTATTCATATCTTTTTTTCCATATATTCGTTGATCAGCTCCAACATTTCCATAAATTGATGATATATTCACTATAACACCATTCCTTTGTTTTGCCATAACATTACCAATTTCTTGAGAGCAAAGAAATAATCCGGTAAGATTAACATCAATGTATTTCTGCCAAAGTTCTAAAGGATAAGATTCAAAATCAGCAGTGTATTTAGGATGTTTTCGTGGATTGGTGGTTGCATTATTGATTAAAATATCTATTTTTTTGTATTTTTTTAGAACTTTTTTTGTTAGATCCTTGATTGAATCTTGATTAGAAATATCAATGTCAAATGACATGGGTCTAGTTTTGTATCTCTTTTTTAGTTCTGCCTCTAATTTCTGATTCTTCTTATTTTTATAATCAACTAAAACCACATTTGCATGTAATTTACTCAAGGCATGAGCATATTCTGTGCCCAAATAGCCAGATGACCCTGTCAAAATAATTACTTTATTTTTTATATTAAATAATGAAAGAGGATCTTTTCTCAATTTATTTTCACCATTCTCTTAATTTGTGAAGATTTTTTTATTGCTAATGCAACCTGTAAAGTTCTAGCACCTTGAATAATTGGATTCATTGTTTCTTTTTTAAGCCTAACACATTTAAGAAAATAGGATAATTCATCCAGATACATAGTATTATTATCAAAATTTTTGAGTTTAATTATTTGTGTCCATTTTTTTGTTCTATTATTGTATAGTCTTACAGATTCAGTCTCTGAATCCCAGTATATTATTCCCTTGGTTCCAATAACTTTACAACTTCTAATCCTTGATCTTTGGAAATAGTCTAAATGAATTTCCCCAATAACTCTATTCTTAAACCGAACTAGCATTGCAGATAGATCATCAGCTGAAATTTCTAAATTACTAAATTTTCCTGTTATAGAAAATACATCTTTAGCTTCACCAAAAAACCAAAGTAAATAATCTAATTCATGAATCATTGTTAATAATACTCCACCTCCAAGTGACTTACGAGCTGAATAACCTAACCGATAATCTTCTTTTGGATGCCAATCTGGTAAATATGATCCATTTTCTACTTTTACTGAGATTACCTTTCCAACCTTCTTTTTAATAATTAATTCTCTTATTTTTTTTATACATGGATGGAAACGTAAATTACATCCCATTAGAGTGATAGAATTATTTTTTTCTATTATCCTAAGTAATTTCTTAATATTTTTTATCGAATGTGAAAGGGGTTTTTCGATAAGTAAATGGCAATTAGATTTTGCTAATTTTATTGCTGTTTCAACATGTAGACTGGTAACATTTGTAATTAATCCAATATCTGGTTTTTCCTTAAGACAGTCATTTAATGATTCATGCACTATACAATTATTTTTATATAAAAAATTATCTTTATGTTTTGTACAAACAATAATTTGATTATTTGATATCTTTAAGATATTTTTAATGTGACGCTTTCCAATGGATCCGTATCCTACAACAAGAATTTTCATGTATTAGAAAATTCATTAATTATATCACTATAATATTTTTCCTTAGAATTTTAGTATCTATGAATCAGATATGTATTCAAAAAGTTAGACATATCTAGATAGTAATTCATGACTAGGCCAGCATCATAAATCAATGATACGCTCACATAATCAAAGGATTAAAATTGTTCAAATTTTTAATTTCAACTACAAATTTGGTCTTTTTAGTTGCAGAAATTGGAGTGAACTGGGATGGAAACATCGAACTTGCATCAAATATGATGCAACAAGCAAAGAAACTTGGTTTTAATGCAGTGAAATTTCAGTCTTTTGATGAGAGTATAGTTGGGCAACATCCTGAAAAAAATAGACTGTTAAAATCATCCATCACACAAGATAATATCGAATTAATTAACGATACTGCAAAATCTGCAGGCATAGAGTGGTTCTCTACACCAATGATTCCTGAAGCAGTTGATTTACTAGATCCTTATGTTAGCAGATTTAAAATTAGAGTTCCTGATGGAAAACCATTATTACAAAATAATACATCTGTATTACTTGAAAAAGTTTTTGAAACAAAAAAAGAAGTAATTGTAAGTTCACAGGTAACTCCTAAAAATACAAAATTTGCGACACATCCTGCAATAAAATGGTTATATTGTGTTCCAATTTATCCATGTAAATTAAATGAAGTAAATTTTAGTACGTTTTCTGATTTTAATGGATATTCAAATCACTGTCCTGATATTGTAGCACCACTAACGGCTGTAATTTTGAATGCAGAAATAATTGAAGTGCATGTTACTTCTGATAAAACTGATAATTTTGTAGATAATCCTGTGAGTTTTGATTTTAAAGAATTAGATTCATTAATGAATTTGATTAATTCATTTGAAAAAATTAAAACATAGGAAAATAATAATTATTCAATATATCCTAAGTAATTTCTGCATAAAGTTTACCAATATACATTTTAGTTTCTTCAGCTTCTCTGTTTATTGAAAAAATAGGCTCGGTATAAGTTACTTTAAATCCACATGATTCTAACTTTTGTTTTAAATTTTTGTATCCATAATGGTATTCAATCATAATTAACTCAAATTTGCGTAATACATCTCTAGAAGAATTCAAAATTGTATCATATTCACATCCCTCACAATTCATCTTTAAAATTGCTGATTGTATGTGATATTTTTCCAGAATACTCTCTAGGCTGTACATTGGAATTGTAACTCCATCTGTACTAATTTTTAATGAAGCCTGAGGGGTGCTTTCTTTTTTAGGATCAACTTGAATCTCATTTGAACTACCTCCACAAGCTGACAATAATAATTCAATTTTCTCGGTAAGATTATTTTCATTAATATTGATCTCAGCAATATCAAAATTTTGTGGTAATGGTTCTAAGGCAATTACTTTTTTTGCACCATGTTTTGCAAAAGAAATTGATGAATCACCAATAAATGCTCCCACGTCAATTACAATTTTATCCTTTATTTTCTCTAATTTCCAGGTGTTACTCAAAAATGCAGAGTAAATTCCACCTCCAGACTTGTTAAAAGTATATAGCACTATTTTCTCTCCAGTGTCTTCCAGCTCTATAGAAATTTTATTCTGATCTATTATGGTAAAACTATTTTTATTTTTATGTGCAGTAGCGAATACATCAAAATTACTCATAAGTATTTTTTTATCACCATTTTTTAAAATTGCATTTATTGGATAATTATTTCTCACTACATTATATGCTACTATTAGATAATTTTTGTATGCTTTCCTGTAATTCGATAATGATCTTAGATATGAAAAATGACTCTTGATATATGATTGAAATGTCATATTTTTTTCAGGTTTAAACATCAAATTACATCAAATACCATAAATTTAGTCATTATTAATCAATGAGAATACATGAACGTTCCACCATTTTCCATGTCGCCATAAAGCATGTTTGAGTATTACTTCTTTTTTGAATCCTACTTTTGTAAAAAGTTTTTCTGATTCTTGATTATATTCAAAAACTTCTGCACCAATTCTATGCAATTTTAATTTTTTAAATCCAAATATTATTAATTTTTGAAGTGTTAATGTGCCTAATCCCTTTGAGTGAAATCTCTTATCACCAATGATAATAGCTACATCTGCACTATGGTTTAATTTATCATGATGAATTAATCCACAAACACCAATTGGTTTTCTGTTATAATTAATTAGAAACATATGTCTATCAGGTCTCTCTTTTTGTAATTCAGCAAACCAATCCACCTGATTTTTCATATTCAATAATGTATATTGAGTATTAAATTCTCTAATTTCTTCTAGATTTCTCCAATCTCGTAACAGTCCTAAATCTGTTTTTTTAATATTTCTAAATTCTAGAGACATAATTATGATTATTTTATAGATGGCTATTACTATTTCTTAGTCTATTTTAGAAATTCATTAATTAAATCTATAATCAAATTTACATCATTCCTCTGTAAATTTGGATGTGTTGGTAAAGTTACAATTTGTGAAGTAGCTTTTTCTGTATTTGGTAATTTTTTATTAGAATTATACATTGACATCTTATGTATAGGATTATAGTGAATTCCAGTTTCTATTCCATGACTTTGTAATTTCTTCCTAAGATTATCTCTATTTTGTACTGTTATCCAGAAGAAATGATATGAACAATCATCATCATATATCATTTTTTGTTCAACATTCAATTTTGTATTATACATCTTCGCAACAGATTTTCTTTTTTTATTAAGTTTGTCTAGTTTTGATAATTGAATTAAACCTATAGACGCTGAAAATTCATTCATATAATAATTCCAACCTAAATCATTTACATCATATTTTACATCTTTTCTATTAGTTATTCCACACCATCTTCGACTTTCAAGAATTTTTTCCATTTTCTTGTTATCAGAATGATTAATTGATATTAATCCACCACCAGGCATAGCCAAATTTTTGACTGGGTGAAAACTGAAACAAACTAAAGGACTGTGTCGACCAATTTTCTTTCCATGATACTTTGTACCACATGCATGTGCAGCATCTTCTATAATTGGAATTTTATAGTTATGAGAAATTTTTGTAAATTCATCCAAGTCTGCTGCAATTCCTGCAAAATGTACTGGTATTATAGCAGCTGTTTTTTTTGTAATTTTCTTTTTTACTCTTTCTGGATCTAGACATAACGTTTTATTAGATATATCTGCAAAAACTGGAATTCCGCCATTGTATAAAACTGCATGAGCAGTACTAACAAATGACAATGATGGTAATATCACTTCTTTATTTTTTATATTGTATAATGATAGTGCAAGATGTAGTGCTGCAGTACCACTGTTTAGTGCTACAGCAGCATTAGAATTAATGTATTTTTTAAATTTATTTTCAAATTCATAGACTTTTCCACCACCAGAACCTGATGACCAATAATGACTTTGAAGAACTTTCTTGATGGCAGTTTCCTCAGTTTTTCCAATAATTGGATCAAATAATTTAATTTTTTTCATTATTTACCAGGTGATATAATAGAACAAACTATTGAATCCCACCACTGTCCTTTTCTCCAAAGTTTCTCCTTTAAGATTCCTTCCTCTTGAAACTTCATTTGTTTAAACAAAGCACGATTCTCAGTTGCAATTGCAAAAATTTCAACCCAAAGTCTATGTAGATTTAATTCATCAAATGCATATTTTTTGAGTATTTCTATTGTCTCCTTTGCTTCTTTTGTTTTCTGCCAATTTTTTAATTTAAGATAAATTGAAATTTCAGCATGTTTATTTTTCCAATCAATATATGTTAAGCCAGTTACACCAATTAAATTATTTTTTTTCATTATTCCAAACATGATATCTTTTGGTGGAACAGTTAAGTGTAGATTTTCAAACCATTTTTGTTGATTAATCATGTTTAGCAGTCTATACTCTCTAGTTGTTTTACGTATATTTTCTGAATTTCTCCAATCTTTTAGAATACTTAGATCATTTTTTTCTAATGAACGGAAACTTACATTTTTCCCTTTAATCATATCAATATTCAAAATGTCCTACACTTAAAATTTACACTAAATTTCTTCTTTTTGTAGAAAAATTTAGACGTATAGTTATTGACAAAACAGTAATTATTTTATTATCATTAGGAGATGGATTAAGAGGTGAAACATTTGAAGATTGTTCTCTTAACTAGTAATGCTATCAGACACAAATTCGTAGCAAATTCTCTTAAAAAAGATAATGATGTTTTAGTAATTTCAGAATCTAGAAAATCTACTGTTACGTCAAATGACAACGACTCAAACAGTATAATCAATGAGCATTTTAATCAAAGGACCAGTACTGAAAAGGAGGTTTTTGCAAATAATGATGATTTTCAGGCAGAATTTGTCTCATTAGATTATGGACAAGTAAACACTCCTGAAATTTTTGAGAGAATAAAATTATTTGATCCTTGTTTAATGATTGCATTTGGTTCATCAATTATCAAAGAGCCATTGCTTTCTCTACTCCCTAAAGGACATTTTTTAAATGTCCATCTAGGAATATCGCCATATTATCGTGGAAGTGGAACAAATTTTTGGCCATTTGTTAATAATGAATTAGAATATGTTGGCTCAACCATTCTGCATATAGATCCTGGAATTGATACAGGTGATATAGTTACACATGTAATACCAGAAATAGAATTAGGTGATGATGTGCATACACTTGGCTGTAAAGTTATTCAAGAGAGTGTTATAACCCTACAAAAAATTATACATATAGTAAAAGAAGGAAAACAGTTGCCAAGAACCAAACAATGGATTGTTGACAATGAAAAATACTATAAAAATAAAGATTTCAACGAGTCAATTTTATTAAAATATAAGGAAAATCTAAAGATTGGAATTGTAAAAAAATTTCTTGGATCACCAAAATCTGTTCCTAAATTAATTAATATTTGAAATATTTACATTGATTCTAAACGTTTAATTATTTTTTGAGAGTTATCATAGCTCATAGGTTGGTATCTTCCAATTTCTAATGGAGAAGTGTTTTCATCATTAATTTTTTCTTCTACAGTGAATCCAATTTTATATTCATTTGTATGCTCTAATAGATCTCTTGTAGCTAGTATATCTTCTGGTTCTCCATATGGATAACTAAAAGAATAAACATCTGTGTTGAATTGTTCTTTGAAATATTTTTTTGGAAAGATTATTTCCTTTTCTATATCATCTTGCGTTAGTGATGATGAACCAATTGAGATATGATTGTGTGTGTGCATGCCTAAACTATGATTCATTTTGACCATATTATCTACTTGGGAGGGGTTTAGATGCATATTTTTGAGTATATTTGGATATTTTTTTTCTAACAGATTTTTGTATATAAATAATAATATATTTCGAGAATCATGAATAGTTAAATCATATTTGAAGAAAATTTTTATTTTTTTAATTATTTCCCATGGATCATCAACTGATTTATCAAATTTGATAGAGCGTTTTTTGAAATTAGGCTGGTATTTGTCTATTCCATTATGAAATACTTCTAAAAATTCACTAACACCAAATTGTGCAATACTATAGTGAATAATATTTGGGTTTGCAGGTAATTGCTCACTCAAAATACATGTTGGAATAAAAAATACAGCTTGAATATTATTTTCATACAATATTTTTGCTGCTTCAAAATGATCAGATAAACCATCATCAAATGTTAATAATAAACCTGGTTTTGTCGTTCTAATTTCTTTTTTTGAATAATACATATTGTAAATATCATCTAAATTTAGGAAATCAAATTTAGTCTTGAATTTTTTTATATGATCTTCAAAATCTGAAATTTTTGTACCTAATATTCTTGGAAAATGTGCTTCATCATCAGGTTTTCGTATATAATGATAGCATAAAGAAAAAAATTTCAAAGTTACTAATCAGCTGTTCTCAGTCCTCATACATAACAATCTTTCCATCATTGAATAAGGAAATTTTTTTCAAATGCTCATTAGCTAACTTATCAAATGTATCATCATTATCTTCCATGAATTTTAAAATTTTATCTTGAGGTATTTTTTCATCTACTAAAAATCCTCCATAATAACAGAATTTAGAAAAATCAGTATTTAGTTTGTTTATATCCATCTCAAAGGAGTCAATTTCTATTTTTTTAATAAATTCTTTCAAACTATCAATATTAACCTCTTTGCATATACTTTTGTTAATTAATTCTGGAAGTTCTTCATATGATTTACATCTAGTTACATTTGATAATTCTGAATAGATAACATCACCAAAAACAATTGATGGTTTCGCAAAGAATGTAGCCTCAAAACTTGATGTTCCAGTTCCTGTAATTACTAGAGAACATTTTTCATATATTTCCTTTGGATTAACAGATGGGTGTATTAATTCTACATTTGGAAGGTTATTGATATTCCTGTAATATTGAATATCTCTCCATCCTTTCAATTTCATTATTGGATGTTCTTTGACATATAATTTATAATCAATAGGAACTGATTTAGCAATTTGTCTAATTACCTCTAACTGATCCGTATAGAATGGTGCATCAACTAATAATGTTCTTTCTGGTTCAAATTGTAAAGGGAAATATACAAATGATTCATTATTAATTTCTTTTATTGAAATCTCTTCTAAAAATTTTTCACGACGTTTGCTCTGTATACCAGAGATAAGATTCTTCAAAATTATTTTACTTTTACTTCTTTTCCAATTAGAATACCTTTTCTGGTAAGAATTATCAAATGGATTTGAAAAAAATCTAACCGTGTCAATAAATTTATTACTATTATAAACTTGAAAGTTTTTTCTAAATTTATTAACCTGTTCAAATGAATTATAATTTTTTAATGTTTCTTCCAGTTCTTTTTTATTTTTTAGTGGTGTTTGAGTTTCTATTAATGTATTATCAAGCTTATCAGCTCTTTGAGAAATTATAACACGAAATCCAAGTCTTGTAGGAATCATCATTAGTATTTTTATGCCTTTAGCTCTACAAACATCATAGAATAATTGATTGTGATGCCAATCTGTTTTTTTAATTATTACAAAATCTGGATTAACTTCGTCTAGTATTTGTTCATAAAATCTAGTCTCTTTTTCTAAAAGTGAAAGAATTTCATTAGAATTAAAATTGTAATATTCGTTATACATGTAGAAAGATTTTTCGCTATATGCACGATTCCAATAATTTATCTTAAATTTTTCCTCACTTTTTTCTAAATATTCTAGATCAGGTGAATCATCTGACATGTAGACATGATCTAAAAAATACCACTTTTTTTTAAAATCAACTAAATTTTGATTATTAAAGAATTCTTTTGCCTTTTCATTCACATCTATTACTGCATATGCATCAAAATCAGATTTTTGTGCCATATATTTTGCAATTATAAAATATACAAACTCAATATCTATCCAAAAAAGAATTTTCTCCTTCATATAATTTCCTAATATTCTACTCTAAAAATAGATTTTTTAACTATTCGAACATTTTATCTTAAAAATTCACTATTTGTAATGATAAAAAGTTCCAAAAGTTTTTCTATGTATAAAATCACGAAAAAAAGCATGAGTAAATTAAGTAGTATTAAAGAGATATTTCAGTTATTTTCATATAAGAAGAAGTTTTACATGTTTCCAATTATTTTGTTTCTCCTTGGATTAATTGGATTTACTGCATTATCTCAAACAGGTTTAGTGGCATTCGTCTATCCGATCTAAAAATGAATACATCATCTCCAAGATTAAAGGCATTAGCAGTTACTGCTGGCTTCTCTTTATGGTGTTTTATAATTTCAACTAGTCTTGGTGTATTTTCTTTTGAACTATTTGCAGTTTTCGTTTCTATAACTTTCATTGTTACTCAACTATTTGCTATAAAATTATCAAAAGGACTTGAAATTTTTGCAATGATCAACACAAAGATCTTTTTAGGAATACTATTTATTTTTGTAATATCTATTTATGGAATATTTTTCCGAGTTCTAAGAATTGATCTATTAAGATTAAATAATAATAGTACGTCGTTTTGGTTAAAAAATGATAAAATAAAACAATCTAAAATGGAAACACAATACTGATGTACGTTCTTGGCATATCATGTTATTATCATGATTCTGCAGCTGCAATTTTAAAAGATGGAAAAATAATCGCAGCTATTGAAGAGGAACGATTTTCTAGAAAAAAATTTGATGATGGATTTCCTGATTCAGCAATTAAATGGTGTCTTAATCAGGCTAATATTCTACCAAATGAAATTAATTTAATTGCATTTTATGATAAGCCTATATTAAAATTTGAAAGATTACTTGATAATTATATTTCTGTTGCACCAAGAGGATTATTTAGTTTCTTAGATGTAATTCCAAAATGGCTGCATAAACGGCTATGGATAAAGGATGAAATTAAAAATTCACTAAAGGGATTTAACGGCAAAATAATTTTTCCAGAGCATCATCTTTCGCATGCCGCTTATGCATTTTTTTCATCACCATTTGATGAATCTGCAATTTTAACAGTTGATGGCGTTGGTGAGTGGTCTACCACGACTTTTGGTATAGCAAATAACTCTGAAATAGAAATTACTAATGATATAAGATGGCCCCACTCTCTTGGTCTTTTTTACTCAGCATTTACATATTTTTTGGGGTTTAAGGTTAACGAGGGTGAATACAAATTAATGGGTTTATCTGCATATGGTAAACCAATTTACTATGATCTAATTTTATCTGAGCTAATTAATGTCAAAAATGATGGAAGTATTCATCTGAACATGAAGTATTTTGCCTTTACATATGATAAAGTAATGACTAATGAAAAATTTTCTGACTTGTTTGGGATACAACCACGAAAAGACGGTCAAACAACAGAACAAATACACTATGATATTGCTGCTAGTGCGCAGTTAGTATTGGAAGATGTTCTATTAAAAATGGTAAATCATGTTTACAAAGAAACTAAAATGAAGAATCTTTGTTTTGGTGGAGGTGTTGCATTAAATGGAGTAGCAAATTATAAAATTCTTAAAGATGGACCATTTGAGAAAATTCACATTCCTCCATCTCCAGGTGATGCTGGAAGTGCAATTGGCTCTGCACAGTATTCCTATTTTTGCTTTGGAAAAAATAAACGAGTTATTGAATCCGAAAATGAAATAGTAAAGAACAACATCTATTTGGGTACATCGTTTTCTAACGACGAAATAGAGTTGTACCTTACAACAAATCATATAAAATATGAATTTCTTGAGACAAAATTACTACTTGAGAAAACTTCAAAATTAATTAGCGAAGGAAATGTTGTTGGGTGGTTCCAAGGCAAAATGGAATGGGGGCCTCGTGCACTTGGTAATAGAAGTATTTTAGCAGACCCAAGACGTCCAGAAATGAAAGATGTATTAAATAAAAAAATAAAACATAGAGAATCATTTAGACCATTTGCACCAAGTATTCTTGAAGAACATGTATCAGAATATTTTGAATTGGATATTCCTAGTCCATATATGCTTCTAGTGGCAAAAATTAAAAAACCTGACAAGATTCCTGCTGTTACCCATATTGATGGAACCGGAAGATTACAATCAGTTTCTAGGAATGTAAATCCATTATATTATGATCTAATAGATGAATTCTACAAGATAACAGATGTACCAGTAATAATCAATACATCAATGAATGTTATGGGTGAACCAATTGTTAACACTCCAGAACAAACCTATTCGATGCTTCAAAAAACTGATATGGATTATTTGATTATGGGAAATTATCTATTATCTAAGGAAGGTAATGCTTAATGTCAGTTCAAGTATCATACAAAAAACAATTTGTATTAGGAATAATGTTAGTTTTTGTTATTTTGATATCTATTGAGGGAATAGTTCGGTTTAGCGAGTTTACTTATACTGAGTGTGCTTTTGTTGGAACGGAAATGATGTCAGGCATAGATTTGTCTATACAAAAACAAATATGCTCTGATTTTAATGCATTAGAATTTAAATTTGAACCATATTTAGAATATCTACCAAATCAGGAATTTGAGACAGTAAATATTAATTCACATGGAACTCGTGGAAGTGACTTTGAAATTCCCAAACCTGAAGATACTTTTAGAATAATAGTAATTGGCGGTTCAACTGTATTTGGATCTGGTACTACTGATGAAACAACAATTCCAGGATTACTAGAACAAAAATTTAATCAAGATACCTTTGGTAAAAAAATTGAAGTTATTAATGGAGGTTTGTCTGGAAGTTTTTCTACTACTGAAATACATAGAATTAATACCAAATATGTAAATTTCGAGCCTGATCTTCTAATAATTTATGGTGGATGGAATGATGCACAAAAAAAAGCATTAGATGGATCTACCAATGAAGAACGTTTAGAAAATTATCTAACAGAAAAAGATTCATTATCTGCATTTCTAAGTGAGAATCTTAGGTATATTCGTTCAATGAATTTGCTATACAATACATTATTTTTAGATACATATACACTCACATCCGAAGTTAGTATTCAAAAAAATTCTCATGTATGGAAAAATACATGGATGGAAATGTGTACAGAATTACAAAATAAAAATATTAGCACTATCTTTGCATTACAACCTCTTGTTGGACATCCTAAAGAATCACTTACTGAACATGAAGAAAAATATGCCAATAATTTAAATTTTAAACAATTGACAGAAATAATTAATGTTTTTTCTGAATCTTTACCAGAAATAAAAACAGAATGTAAAAATACTATTGATCTTAGGAATTCTTTTTCAGATATTTCTGAGCAGATTTATTATGATGAAGGGCACATGGGATTACTTGGGAATACAATTATTGTAGAGAAAATTTATGATATTGCATATCCTATTGTTAGAGATCAGACAAACAAATAATCTTAAATTTTGTTTTTAGTCAATTCAATGACTTTGATAAATTCCTGAGCAATTTTTTCATAGGTAGTTTGGTTATCTTCAAAATATTGATACACTTGATTAGGTGATATATCATTTCTCATAGTCCAAGTTCCTCGAAAAAATGTATTGTTAATACTCTTATCCAGCTCAACCTCATCTATTCCAATTGAATTATTGTAAGTTTTCTCATAGAAACTTTCAATTTCTTTTTTATCTACTTCTTTATCTAAAGAATTTCTAATTACATCTGGAAGTTCCTCTATATTTTTTATTAAATGGACATGAGATAGGTGTGAGAATTCTGTATCTGTAAATGTTATACAGTGTTTATTGAAATAGCCACATTCTAAACCTACAGTACCACCGATTGTAGTTACAAGAGAGGATTTTTTGATTAATTCTTCTGAATCTACTGACGGATGTATCAAGATTACATTTGGTAGAGACATAATTTGTTCATAATAAGAAATTGGATGCCAAGCATATGCAACCTGTGTAGGATGTTCTTTTACATATACTAGAAAATTAGATGGTATAGATTTTGCAATATTTCTTATGATGTCAATCTGATTATTGTAAAATGGTGAATCAATTGAAATTGTTCTTTCTGGTTGTACGTGTAATGCATAATAAACAAATTTCTGGTTAGGATCTATAGTTAAAGAAAATTTTTTATCAATAAATTTTTTTCTATGGTTCTTTCTGAAAAAAGTTAATAGTTGAATTTTTAAAACTGATAATTTTGAAATTCCATAACGAGTATACATTTTTTTGTCATTGTCATTCAATGAACTAGTTAACCAATCAAGTGCTGGTATGACTCTATGTTTTATTGGAACATTTGCTAATAGTTTAATTTGACTTTGACGTTTTGAGGGATGATGTTTATTTCTAATAGTATCAAGATCAAATTTTATTTCATTGGTAGTATTAATTTTATTATTTGTAATCATGTGTAGTATATCTTCTCTTATACTCATTCTACCTGTAAATCTTGAATTAACAATCATTAGTGTTTTAATATTTTTTGCATTACACATGAGTTTAAGCAGATGGGTTCTATACGAATCAGTATTCTTGATTATTAGATAATCAGGTTTTAATTCCTCTAGAATTTTTTCATAAAATTTACATGTTTTTTCAGTAATAGAAAGAATTTCCTCATAACTAAATTTGTATAATTGATTATATCCATATAACAGCCTATCATTATATGCCCATAACCACAAATTGATATTATATTTTTTTTCAATAGTTTTAAGATAATCAAAATCTGGTTTACTATTCAATTTAGTTTCATCCCAAAAGTACCATTCTTTCTGAAATTTTACAAATTCTTGTTCTTGAAAAATTTTTTTTAGTTGCGAATTTACTTCATAAATTACTGAAACTTCGCATGGAATGTTTTTTTGAATATATTTTGCAATTCCATATTGATAAAGTCCACGGTCAATCCAAAATAGTATTTTTGTTGTCACTATTTGAAAATATGAAATGGCATTTCTATTATTCTTTACTTATTTTTAATTTTAAAATTGTGTATATTTCTCGCTAGAAAATGACAATTTTTATTCTTTAGGCAAATTTGTATTGTATTTTAACAATTCAGGTTCTTTTTCAAGAATTTCTAATATATCTTCTAATAGAATTGGTTTTTTTGTAAATCTTTTATAGATTTTTCGAATGAAAAGAAGGTCATCTTTTGTATCAACAGTCCATCTTAGATGAGAAAGATCCTCATCTCTCTTTAGACAGAATGTGTTAAATTTTTCCTTATTTCTTATGTATGGTGTAACATGTTCTAATTCATAATTGTCTAAAGCTTCATTTTTTGCTCGTTCAAGAGCTACATATGAAAAAACTTCTACTTCTGCTCCATATGGAAATGTTCGTGTTTCACAATTACTTACATAATCAAATTGGCCTTTTTTATAAACGTCAATAACATGATCAATAATTTGAGGATCAATTAGTGGATTATCAGCGGTGATTCTTACAATATTTTTTAAAGAATATTTTTTAGCACATTGATAGAATCTATCTAAAACATTTAATTCACTACCTCTAAAGACTGTAGTATCCAACTCTCTACATTTATTGAAAATTAAATCATCAATTTTTTCTCTTGTTGTTGCAACTATAACATTATCAATTGATTTGCAATAACTAATTTGTTTTAATAGACATTCAAACAGAGTAGTACCATTGATTTCTGTTAATACTTTACCCGGAAGCCTTGATGAGCCCATTCTTGCTTGTACTATAATTGAAAATTCCATTAAACCTAGGATTTATCGTGCTTAGTATTACTTTTACTATAATAATATTCATATAATAAACAGAAAAAGAACTAAAAGAATCAAATGTTCGAATATAAAACAGAATTATGGAATAAATACACTGATGATAACGAAGATAAATTACAGAGTAGTCTTTCTCAGTTTATTTATAATACATGTATTACATTAGGTGCTAAAAGAATTTGCGAAGCTGGTTGTAATATTGGAAATAATTTATCATTATTTAATAATGAATTAGAAGTTTGGGGTTTTGATAAGAATAAATATGCAATAGAGAAGGCTATTCAGAAACTTCCAGAAATTAATTTCAAAAATGAAGATATTAGTAAAACAACATTTTCAGACTCACATTTTGATCTAGTGTTTACAAGAGGAGTTTTTATTCATATTCCAACTAGTAATGTTACCGAATCTATGGATGAATTATTTAGAATATCTAAAAAATGGATATTTAATTTAGAATACTTTGGAACAGATGGTGAGATGATTAATTGGAAGAGAGGAAATGATCTATGTTGGTATAGAAATATGAAACATAGATGGGAAGATTATGATGTTGAAATCATCACAGATTTAGAACTACCTAAAGTTATAGATGATTCACACGTAAGATTTACATTATTAAAAAAGGAACAAAGTGATCACTGAAAATGTTTAATGGAAAAAAAATCTTAATCACTGGTGGTACAGGTTCTCTTGGCCAAGCACTTACAAAAAAATTACTTTCTCAGAATGTTGATACAATTAGAATTTTTAGTAGAAATGAAAACAAGCAAGTAACAATGGAATCTGAATTCCAAGATGATCGTTTAAGATTTTTTATTGGTGATGTCAGAGATTCATCTAGACTAGAAAGAGCAATAGAAGATGTAGATATTGTATTTCATGCAGCTGCATTAAAACATGTACCAGTAATAGAATACAATCCTTTTGAGGCTGTCAAAACAAACGTTATCGGTACTCAGAATCTAATTGAGGCTTGTATACATGAAGATGTTGAGACAGCTGTGGCTGTGGGCACAGATAAAGCTGTTTCCCCTCTTAATGCCTATGGGGCAACAAAATTATTGATGGAAAAGTTATTCATCACAGCAAGAAACTATTTGAAAAAAGAAAATCACAGAACTAGGTTTGTTGCATTACGTTATGGCAATGTTTTAGGTAGTAGTGGCTCTGTTGTGCCAAAGTTTATCAATCAGATTTCAACTGAGAAAAAAATCTCGATAACTAATCCTGCAATGACACGCTTCAGTATTACTATGAATGATGCTTTAGACTTCATTTTGAAAACTACTACAGTTGCTAAAGGTTCAGAGATATTTGTGCCCAAATTGAAGGCTTATACTCTTGAAGATATGAAAAATGCATTATTTGATTTACTTGGAAAAGGAGAAGAAGACACTATACCTATTAGACATGGTGAAAAGATGCATGAAATTTTAATCAATAAGGATGAAATGCGTTTTACATGGGAAACAGATTCTATGTATGTTATAGTTAAACCCGAACTTGATGAAGAAACAATTCCAAGTCTGTACACAGGATTTAAAAAGACGAGCTCACTTGAACAATATTCATCAGATAATGTAAACACATTTAGCTCTGATGAACTAAAAAAATTATTAATTTCTAAATATCCATCTCTATCAAAAAAATCTTAATCTTATCTGACATTATACAGTAAACTTAATGTAATATTTTAAAAGCCTAAGATCTTTTTTTCCGTAATTCAGTTATTATGGCTTTAGTTAGATTCCTTGTTCTGTCATCAACCATATATGTAATTATAAAGTAAAGACCTGCACCAAAAATTATGTATAACAATAAATTTGGAAGAAACACAAAAATGGTTTTGTCAAACACCAAAAATAAACTTGACAAATAATATGAAAACCCAATTGTTCCTATAGCAGTTAATGTGTATTTAGAAACTTTAGCCCATTCAATACTAATACTAAATCTTCTTTTTATTTTGAAATACCAATAGATTGTGAATGGTACTTCAACGGCAAACATTATGATTGACCAGGCGATTACTAATTCAGTATCAGCATAATTAGCAGCCACTAAAGATAATACTATTACAAGCGATAAAATGTACGCGATGTTACGAATTGTGTTAACACTTGGAACATAAAATAATTGACTGTTGAGAAAATTTTTGACCGTGCTTCTGTCATCAATATCCACTTTCTCAGAACCTAGAAGATAGTTTGAAAATATGTTACTAAACATATGGAAAAATGTTCGTAGGGCAAAAAATGCAATAGCGGGATAAACCTCTGCATATATTGGATTTAGTAAGAATATTCCTTCCTTAGCAAATAGTATGACAATTGCTAACATTGGCATTCCAATATAGACTACTTTTGTTATATTATCTTGGATGTAAGAATAATTATCACTTGATAGTAGTTTTGAATAAGTTGCTACTGCCATAGTTGCTGCTGTTCCAACTAGGGCACCTATACTAAGTGCTATTGTATAAAATGCAAGTCCAACAACACTACTAGTAATTAATGCAAAAAGTAGAATATCAAATGAAAATATGAATTCAGCTAATCTGTGATATAATGCTAACCAAGAATTTTTAAACCATTTTTTTATTGTTTTGAAATCAATGTTTTTATTAATTTTATTATGTATATGATAAAGGAAAAAACATATCACAGATAGATAAGCGATTGATGAAGCTATAATTATTCCAATTAATCCAAAATCTAGAAAATATACTAAAACTAATGACGTTATAACTATTACAATACCATAAAGAACTTGGCCAATATTAATCAGATGAGGTTTGTAACCATATGCTAAAGCAAAAAGTAAATTATAAAAAAATAAAAATGGTATGATAATTAGTCCATAAATTATTTCGTCTGTAGCATTTGTTTGATCAGCTGAAAGTAAAATAGATACAGAAAAAATTACAATTGATATCATTGTAAATCCACCCGTGAGTGATATTGCAGATTTAGCTGAATCAATTCCACGAGCAATATCACGTGTTGACCAAAATGAACTCATTGTATTCATAAAAATTATACTAGATGTTAGACCTAGAATTAGTTTCCATGTTCCTAATTCATCAGGAAGTAACAATCTTACAATAAGATATGTAAAAGCAAATCCTGTAATGATCCGTAAACAGGCCATGATTAATGAAATTAAACCTGAATATGTTACACGAATATTACTCATTTACAATTCAATTCCCATTCAATAAATACTAAAGTGACGTGTCAAAATTGTTTTATTCAATTAAACCTATAATCTGATTATTTCTTAGAACCAAGAGCAAAATAGTCAATATCATTTATCATATCTGAATTATACATATACCATCCATCGATTACAAGTAAAGGTTTCGAAGAATTTGTCTTGAATTTCTTAAAATCAATATCTTTGAAATTTGGATTATTATTCATAATTATTACACAATCAATACTTTCATCGAACATACTAGAAATCCCATTTACACCTAACATTTCTATCGATTCTTCTTTGACATTAGGATCAAAACCAAATAATTTAGCACCTTTATGTTTTAAGAAATCAATAATTGGTAAAGTTGGAGAAAATCTAACATCATCAGTGGCGGGGAATCCTTTAAAGGCAAAACCTAGTATCAGAATTTTTGACTGTTCTATTTTCTTATCAGTTTTCTGAAAACTACTTTGAATCAAGTTTTTTGTGTCGTTTATCATCGAGTCATTAATTTCTCTTGTTGAGCTGATTAATGTAAGATCTAGACTTGGCTCTAATGATGCTAATAGTAAATATGGATCCTTTACAAGGCATCCGCCACCAACTCCAGCACCAGGAAAGAGTATCTTATTTCGTTCATAACCATTGTTTGCGGCTTTTATTACTTCATGTGAGTCCAGATTGATACTATCACATATTTTTCCAAAAAGATTTCCTATAGCTATAGTTGTATCTCTATAGGTATTATCAAAGAGTTTAATGACTTCAGCAGCTTCTAATGATGAAACTCTAACAATCTTTTTTGTAATTTTATTAAATAGATTTAATGCCAAATCTGTACTCTTTATATCAACTCCCCCAATGATTTGTGGTAATGTTCTTAGTTCCTCAAGTGCATTTCCTTGTAATGTCCTTTCAGGTGCAAAAACAAGGTGAAAATCATCTTGTTGTTTTAGACCACTTTCTTTTTCAAGAAGAGGTAAAACAAAATTTCTCGTAGTTCCTATAGGAACTGTAGAACGAAGAATAACCATTTCCCCTTTTTTAATATTTTTACCAATTTCTTTAGTAACACTTTCTAAATTATCGAGAATAGGTTGATGAGTTTGATTATTAATTGGTGTACTAACACAAACCATAAAGACTGTTTCATCTTCATCTCTGTTAATTTTTTCATCAAAAGTAATTTTGTTTGATGAAATAACAGATTGTAACACCTCTTCAATCCTTTTTTCAAACATTATTGTTTTTCCAGAGCGTAAACTAGCTATTTTTTTATAATCCTTATCAATTCCAATTACTTGAAATCCAATTTCAGCTAAAGTCAGAGCCAAAGTCAGTCCAACATACCCAAGTCCCATAACAACTATTTTCAATAATACATTCCTCTGTCAGTACTATATGAAGTGTAGATTTTTTAGATACTTTTCGTACAAATTTATATATAATTTTAAGAAGGATTATTGAAAAATCAGTTATATGTTTAATTTAATAGAATTACTTGTAATTGAATAATTTGGTGAAAAAAAATAACAAAACATGATGGCAAAATAATAATTTCAGTAATTATATTTGTTGCATTAAGTGTAAGTTTTACCAATATTCTTTTTTTTGGAATAGGTCAATCGTTAGTAGACCAAGAAATCTCAAAATCCACTCTTAAAAGTGGCGAATCTGCTAATGCTACTTTTACTGTAAGAAATTCTGATAATGAAACAAAAGGTATTATGAAAATGCAGTATTCTATAATAAATCCAGATGAATGTACAGATTTATCAATATATGATACAGATGTAAATTCACCAACATATGGTGAAGCACTAGAAGTTAAGGAGCACCTGACCAAACAGATACCAAGGCGTGCTTTAACAAATCCTTATACTAGTCATTTTCAGGCATCAGATTCAATTAATCAAGAACAAACTTGTCAGTTTCAAGTTTTACTTCTAATTAATGAAATTGAACAAGATAGAAAGTTCTTTTCAATTAACTTAGTTCCATAAAAAATATTAAAATTAATTTCTTAATTTTTTAATAATTAGAATGCTAAAGAATAAGTAATCTAAACATTTGAGTTTTTTATGGTCAAAATTAAAGGTGGGGATTTGTTAATCACTGGTGGTAGTGGCTTTATTGGTAGTCATATTATTGATTCAGTTAAGGATGATTATGATATTATAGTTGCTGATCTAATCAAGCCTTCTTTAAAGAATGTAAAATTTCAAAAAATTGATCTGCGCAAACCTTTCTCAATTTCAAATGATTTTAAGGCATGTATTCATCTCGCTGGTTTTGTGGGTGGCATACAATATTTTACAAAACATCCTGTAGAAAATGTTAGAGATAATCCAAAAATAACTGGTAACGTCTTTGATGCGTGTATCAATTCTAAAGTGAAACATGTGATATATACTAGCTCAAGTGTAGTCTACCAACATCAAAAAAAATACCCAACTAAAGAAGCAGACGTTCTTTCTTCTCCTCCACCTACATCAGCATATGGTATATCCAAATTAGTTGGAGAATATTTTTGCCGTGCATATAAGGAACAATTTGGATTAAACTATACTGTACTAAGACCATTTAATGCCTATGGACCAGGTGAAGCACCTGATCTTGATTATGCTCATGTAATACCTCAGTTAATCGAGAAGGTACTATCAAATCAATATCCTGTGGAAATCTATGGAGATGGCAATCAAACAAGAACTTTTACATATGGTTCTGATATTGGTCGTGCTTTTAAGATGTGTATTAATAATAAATCTGCATTTAATGAAACATTTAATGTTGCAGGAAATAAGGAATTAAAAATTATTGATGTGTTACAAAAAATATGGGTTCAGACAAATCAGAAAAGAAAATTAAAAGTTAAACGTTTGAAACCATTTAAAGACGATGTACAAAGAAGATATCCTAGTAACAGGAAAATAAAAAATTCTATTGGTTGGATACCTAAGACATCTTTTGACGATGGTTTAAAAGAAACAATCAACTGGATTAAGAAAAAAAGTAAATTATAATAGTTTTTTATATATTTCTAAAATTTTGTTTGCAGAATTATTCCAAGAAAAATGCTTTTTTAATAATTGCATTTTTTGCTTTAAATCAAGCTGCATATCGGCATTATTACATAATGTCTGCATAGAATTTGCAAGTGAATCAATATCATCAAATTCAACTAGTAAAGGATAATCCTTACCTAATATCTCAAAAAATGTCTCTAATTTGGAAGCAATTACAGGTTTTTCGTATTGTATTGCATATGTTAGTGCAAATGTTGAACTAGACATTGGACGATAAAGATACATTGCAACCTCTGACAAATTGAATAAAATATCAACTTCATCATCATCTATTAAACCAGTAAAGTAAATTTTATTTTTGTTCTTTAAGTTTTCAGAAATTATATGAAGATTTTTTTCATAGGAATGAAATTCAGGAGGTGCTTTTCCAGCAATAACCAAAACATGATTTGGTAAACTCTGCTCAATTTTTTTAAATGCATTAATTATTACATCTTGTCCTTTTCTTGGAGAAATTACTCCAAAACATAGAATTATTTTTTTATTTAAAAATAATTTTTGAAATTTATCTTGCTTTGTAGTATTTATTTTATTTTTGTCTAAAACACCAAATTGTACAACCTCAATCTTTTTTTCATCAATTCCATAGAATTCAACTAATGCTTTTTTTCCTATGAAAGTTCCAACAACAACTTTTTCAACTAAACCACATATTATTTTGAAAAAAATTTTTAAAAAAAACTTAATTAAAAATTTTGGAATTTTTTTTAAAAAATAACTTTGTATATCCCATTTACCATTAATTTTAAAAACTAGAATATTATGTAGAGTTAAAACCAATTTTGTTCTATTTTTTAATAATAATAATAAATAAGGAAATTTCCATAATGAACCAATTGTTCCATATGTTTTTAGTTCAAAAGAGAAATGGGTTAGATCGGGTTTCTCCTTTTTTATAAAGTCGTAAATTTGTTTAGTATAATTGTCATAAGTCCAAACCTTTTTTGTATTAGGTAAAATACTTGCAGAAAATTTTTCCAGATTGACTTGTTTAGGACCTATAAAAGATAAATCAAAATCATCTGTTTGACAGATTTGTTCCAAACTAGTAAAAAGATTTGTAGAATAACCAATATATCTATCCACAAAAAAAATTTTTCTATTCATTTTGTTCATTTAGATGTTTTTCAGAATTTTAATATACTTATCTTATAATTCATAATTGATAATTTTTTACTACTAAATTAACTGAAAAATCTAAATGTAATTAGATTGAGATTCTTCACATAATGAAAAATATTATGTCAGTTGATCTGGAAGATTTTTTTTGTGATTTACCATTTTCACAATGGAGTAACTATGAGGAAAGAGTAGTTACAAACACAGAATTGATTTTAAAATTATTTGATAAATACAATGTTTCAGCTACATTTTTCACATTAGGTTATATTGCTGAAAAACATCCTGAATTAATTGAAAAAATAGTTTCACAAGGACATGAAATTGCTAGCCATAGTTACTATCATTGTGATATAAGAAAAATGGAAAAAGACAAATTTGAACAAGACTTAAAAAAATCATTAGATTCTTTAGAAAAAATTTCTGGTGAGAAAATAAATGGATTTCGTGCTCCATTTTTCTCAATTGACAAAAATAATCTCTGGGTTTTTGATGTTTTAAAAAAATACCTAAAATATGATTCAAGTATTTTCCCTGTGAAAACACCTTTGTATGGAATCTCAAATGGTCCAACTGAAATTTATCATGTTGCAGATAATAATCCATTGGAAGAAGACATAACAACAAATTTTTTAGAAATACCAATGTCAACATTAAAAATTCCAGTGATTGGAAAAATTCCTATAACTGGTGGTTTTCATCTAAGATTTTTGCCATTAGTTCTACAAAAAATTGGAATTAGAAAACAAAACAAAAAGAATCTTCCTGCTATATGCTATATTCATCCTAAAGATCTAGATCCTCAAATGCCAAAAATTTCTGAGTATGCATGGCATTATTATTGGGGATTAAATGGGGCACAAAACAAATTTGAATCTCTTCTAAAATCTTTTGAATTTGCTTCAATACGTGAGATAATCAAAATTTAGTTATTTTTGCAACATTATATTGGATTTTAAAATAATTTTCAAATTAATGATGATTTGTACATAGGTTGACGCATATTTCATTAGAAACTTACTTAGTTAATCAATTCTAAATTATACCTGTTTTTTATATACAAAATCATTCTAGATTTACTAATGAGAGTAGTTGATGTAGATAGTAGCGTAATTTCAAAATTAAACGACATGAATCTGGAAAATCAATTTTTCAATACTTTCAAAAATTCTGATTTTCTAGTTATTGAAGAAAAAAATGAGAGAATTATTGGTGTTTGTGGTGTAGGTGGATTATTTCACATAGGAGGGATTTTTGTTTTAGAGGAATATCGTGGAAGTGGTTTGGGTTCTAAACTAAATCAAGTTAGAGATAAAGAACTGAAAGAACGAGGCTATTCATTTTTTATAGGTACTACATATACTACAAATCCTCATGCAAAAAATATTTCACATTTACTAGATGATAGAAAAGCACAGCCAATATTTTCATTTGTCTTACATGAAAATTTTATAACCACACTTTTTATTCAAGAATTTAATACTAAAGGCAAAACTATTAGAAAACTTCTTAATTTTTTTAATACAAAATTTGGTACATTTTGTTTAGCGATTATTCTGAAATCATCACAAAAATTTTGGAATAGAATATTTCTTGCAGACTCAAAAAATTATAAAGGAATTGATATTACATATAGTGTAAATAATTTTAAAAAATTATGAATTAACTTTCTTGAAAAATTTTGCTGGTGAACCATACCATATCTCATTATTTGGAACATCATGTCTAACTTGTGAGCATGCACCAATTTCTGAATTCTTTCCTATTGTTACACCTGGCATTAGCGTAACATTAGCCCCAAATTTTGAACCTTCTTTTAGTTCGCAGGGTATTCTTTTTTCTTTTTCTAGATTTGGTGTATTTGTTGCAACCACACCATATTTGATAATAACATCATCTTTTACAATTGTATCTTCTGCAAGAGTACATCTACTTCCAAAACTAACATTATTTCCTATCTTACACCCGTCTCTTATTTCACAAAATGGCTTAATCGAAACATTTTCTCCAATGATAACATTATTTCCTATTATTACAAAAGCACCAATTTTTAGTTGGTTTCCAAGTTTAACGTTTTTTCCTATAATTGCTGTTGAGTGAATTTCTTGCATTGAAAATTACTATTTCTCAAATCACTTTCAATAATTTATTGATTGCTATACTTTGTGATAAAACAGTTTAATTACTGATTTTTCAATAAAATTTTGTGAAAAGAATCGTCTGTATTCCAGCATATAATGAGGGACATATTATTCATAAACTAATTACTGAATGTAAAAAATATGCTGATCTGATTATTGTTTGTGATGATGGTTCATCAGATAATACTTCACTTGAAGCAAAGTCAGCAGGAGCGTTAGTTATTAATCATAAAACCAATAAAGGCAAAGGTGCAGCACTACGTTCACTTTTTGATACTGCAAAAAAGAATAATCCTGATGTAGTTGTTACTATTGACGGCGACGGTCAATTTTTACCAGAAGAAATTCCAAAATTAATGAACCCAGTTTTAGAAAAACAAATTGATATTGTGATAGGCTATAGATTTTCAGATTCATCAGAAATGCCAGCATATAGACAATTTGGAAATAAATTTCTTGATAAGATTACTAATTTAGCATCTGAATTGCCATTCAGAGATACACAAAGTGGTTTTAGAGCATATTCAAGACAAGCACTAACAAAAATTGTGTTTTCAAATAATAACTTCGCTGCAGATTCTGAGATACTAATTAATGCTTCAAAAATGGGGTTAAAAATTTCAGAAGAAAAAATTACTGTTTTGTATAATGTAGGTGGAAGTACTTCCACACTTAACCCAGTTCATCACACTGCAAGTGTTTTTTCATCTCTTATTGAAATGGTTGCATTGAAGAAGCCATTACTTCTACTTGGAATTCCTGGTTTAATTCTAACAATTATTGGAATTGTATATTCTGTAAATGTAATTGCAATTTTTAACGATACCAGATATTTCTCAATTCCAATTACCTTACTAAGTATTGGTTCACTTACTATTGGACTAATACTATCATTGATGTCAATTGTACTATATAGTATTAGCAAAGTTTCAAAAAAGGTTTAAGATTTTAGTAATGATTCGATTAGATAAAAAACAAAAGTTTACAGACAGAAGATTATTTATTATCATTTTTGCTCTTACAGTTACTATTTTTATTTTCACAACTGATGGTCATAGAAATACCTTTGATGAGGACCCAATTTCTCAGCAAGCACTTAGGATTTCAACTTGGTCACCTCATCCAGATTATATCCAAGGTGAATCAAGGCTATATTTTGAATATGAAAGATTCAAGCTAAATGCAAATTCACCTGTTTGTATTAATGGAATTTTATGTTCAAATGCAAGTGTTATGCAGAGTTTAACACAGTTACCATTTATTCTTATTAATCAAAATCTGAATATTTTAACAGAAGAAACTATATTTTTGAGCGGTGAAGATTTTGATGATCAACATTATGTTTGGTGGAGAAATACTCTTGCACCAGAACTAATTTTCATGGAATTATTATACGGTCCAGTGTTCAGTGCACTCTCAGTAGGAGTTCTCTTTTTAATATCTAGAACATTTAATTTTAGTCAAAGAACATCTATTACATTAGCCATTCTTTATGGATTTACTACTTTCACATGGGCATATTCTCAATCATCTCTAAATATAGTTCCATCAACATTTTTTATTTTATTAGGATTCTTATATTTCAGAAAATTCTTATCTAAAAATAATTATCTCCATTTGATATTATGTAGTGTTATCTTGGGTGTTGGATTTCTAATTAGACAAGATGTAGTAATTTTTGCTCTTCCAATATTTCTATATCTAATGTTACATCTTAAAAAGAATAGAATCAAAACTGCTATTTCTTATCTTACTCCACTAGCTCTGTGTTATGGTATATTGAGATTAATTACAATGGTGAAATTTGCACCAGGTACTAGTAAAGCAAGTGCTGTAGTAGAAGGATATGCAGGTGGAGCAGCTTTCCAAGAAACTGCTGTAGTTTCAGAGCTGTTGCTTAACGTATGGCGAAAAACTCCAGTTCTAAGTGTTCTTCTGGATAATCCCTTCCATATAGGCGGTTTTGGATTACTTTTTGCACCCGGTGTTGGTCTTTTTGTATTTTGTCCCATTCTGTTACTTGTTTTTTTATCATTTCCTGATTTCTTCAAAAGAAATAAACCTGAATGTATATTGTTAATTGTTTTTTTCGGTTCTTTTATCTATCATTATGGAACATTAGAAACCTGGCATGGATTGGTAGCATGGGGACCAAGATATCTTATGCCTATTATTCCATTTTTAATTTTGACCATAGGTGCAACTATAGAAAAACGAAAAAATTATGGAATTAAAATTCCATTAATCGTTCTTGCTGTAGTAGGTGGAATTATAAATATTTTATACATTTTTCAGGATGTTAATTGGTTTATTTGGTCATGGCCAGGTCATGCTGGGCTTTTTGGTATAGATAAATTAGTAGATGGTGTAAGAAATGCACTTAATCTTGATCCTTCAGTAATATGGACTTTCCAATATAGTCAATTGACACATGCATTTTTGGGTTTATGGAATAACGACCATGATATATTTTTGTTAAGAGTACTTTCTCCTGTATGGTATATTTGTGGATTTGTTTTGAGTTTAAGTATTATTTTATATTCAATGGTTGTTAGAAATTTGTCAGTGTTGAAAAGATAATGGAAGATGATACTAATTCTACTGAATACATACAACAAAAAATAAAAGACTTGTACAAAAAAATACTAAAACGTGAACCTGATAAAGCAGGATTATATTATTTTGTACTAGAGATAAAAGCTAAAAGACTTACACTAGAAGACGTTGAGAAAGATCTTTCAGCATCTAATGAAGCAGTAGCAGTCTCTGGAGAATTTGATCATTATTCAGATAAGTATTGGAATGATCTTGATCTGGTAGTAAAATATAGAAATAAACTTGCAACAGGTGATGAGAATCTTATTTGGATAATGGATATTGAAAAAAGATTCAAAGAGTATGTGCCATTTGATAATGCATTAGTTGTAGGATGTGGAAATGGATGGGTAGAAAGATTACTTGATGATTTACAAATTGCTAAACATTATGATTGCTTTGATATATCTGAGAAATACATCAGTGAAGCAAAATCCTTAGCGGAATCTAGGCCCTTTAATTATTTTATAGATGATATAAATTCCATGAAAAAAATTGAAGAAAATAAATATGATGTAGTGTTTAATTTTGCAGTATTACATCATGCCACAAATGTAGATTTTGCAATACAAAAACTAGCAAAGTGTCTTAAAAAGAATGGTTTAATGTTTAATGAAGAATATGTTGGTCCATCTCAGAATCAATATTCTGACGATCATCTTGAACGAATGCTTGAGGTAATGTCTGATTTGCCAGAAAAATATAGATCAAAAGTTGGATTTCTAAGACCACCATTAGATAATTTTAGAGTTGAACCGAGTGAGGCTATACATTCTGATTTACTTTTACCCTCGATTTCAAAATATTTTGATATTGTTTATCAGAAAAGTCTCAATGGTGGTGTTGCATACCAAATACTCCATAATAATATTGAACAATTCGAAGATTATCCTACTAATAGTGAATCCAAAAAATGGCTTGAGTATCTACTAATGCAGGATAAAAAACTGTCAGATGATGGTATGGTACCATCTTTATTTTGGTATGGTGTAGTTAAACCAAAAATCTAATTTGAAATAACTTTAGAGTCTTCACCAGATATTGCTGCATCCCATGGCTGATATTCTTTTTTTAACCAACTTTGCCATCTGTTTATATCTTCTTCAACCATGATTTTAACTAAGTTTTTAAATTTTATTTTTGGTTTCCAACCAAGTTTTTTCTGAGCTTTACTAAAACTTCCTTGTAGACTTTTTATATCAAATGGACGCATGTTATCTTTATTTGATTTTATTTTTGATGTAGAAATTCCTGCTACATTGCATGCCTCTTTAACAAAATCTTTTACTGAATGAACTTCATTTGTAGCAAGAACATAATCATCTGATGTTTTTTGCTGTAGCATTAACCACATGCCCTCTACAAAATCAGGTGCATATCCCCAGTCTCTTTTTGCTGTTAAGTTTCCTAAGATTAAATTCTTTGATAATCCTAAAGAAATCTTTGCAACTCCATTAGAAATTTTTCTTGTAACAAATTCTAATCCTCTTAATGGTGATTCATGATTAAATAGTATTCCATTTGATGCATGAATCTTATATGCATCACGATATAAACGAACCATCCAATATGCATATGTCTTTGCTACAGCATATGGACTTACTGGGTGAAAGCATGTTTCTTCATTTTTTAATTTACTCTTTGTTTCCCCATACATTTCACTAGAAGATGCTTGATAAAACCTAATTTTTTTATTAAATTTCATTATTTCTTCTAACACTCTAATCACACCAAAACCAGTAACATTACTAGTGTATAGTGGTTGATCAAATGATGCTCCAACAAAACTTTGTGCAGCAAGATGATATACCTCATCTGGATTCGATTTAATTAGTGCCTCGGAAATTGATCTAGAGTCAAGCATATCTGAAGGCAATAATTCAACCTTGTCAAAAACATTCAGATAATGTAGCCTCCAAAAATTTGGAGTAGATAACCTTCTATGTGTACCAAAAACTTTGTAGCCTTTTTTTAAGAGAAACTTTGCAAGATATGAACCATCTTGACCTGTAATGCCTGTGATTAATGCTCTTTTTATTATAATCCCCGACTACCTGAATTTGCTTTAAAAATTAAAGATTTCGAATTAATCATTAAAAGGGTTTTATTTATCCCGCAATTGCTTGAATTATTGACTAAAAAAGTCCTGGTTACTGGACATAATGGTTTTCTAGGAACAAATTTACTGCCTGAATTAGAAAAAAAGTTTCAGGTTATTGGAGTATCAAACACTTTAAGAAAAGATACAAAAATTTCTCAGATTAAAAAAAATATACAAAAAATTAAGATTGGTGATATACCAAAAAATATTTCATGCATAATACATTTAGCCGCTTTAACTGATTTAGATTTTTGCCAAAAAAATCCTACAAAATGTTTTGAAGTTAATATTCAAGGTACCATGAATATGTTAGAAATTTCAAAGAAACTTAATGCTAAATTTATTTTCCTAAGTACTAGCCACGTGTTTGGGGTACCCAAAAAACTTCCAATAAGTGAAAATCATCCAAGAGTTCCATCCTCAGTATATTCTGCCAGTAAAATTACTGGAGAAGTTATTTGTGAATTATATGCTAAATTATATCGAATGGATATATCAATTATTAGATTATTTTCTGTATATGGTCCACATAGTTCCCCACATTTAGTTACAAATAAAATCATAAATCAACTAATACATAATAAAAAATTACATCTAGGAAATCTTACACCACAAAGAGATTTTATTTTTGTTAACGATGCAGTCAATGCAATATTATTATCAATAAAAAAATGTAGTGGACTACAAATTTTTAATGTTGGTACTGGAACTGCTACATCTATATCACAACTTTGTAAAAAAATAGAAAAAATTTCAAAAAAGAAAATTAATCTAGAAGTTAAAAAATCACTAAAACGTCAAAACGAAATTAAGAAAATTTATGCAAATTCCAATAAAATTAAAAAATTAGGTTGGAAGTCAGAAACTAACTTACATGATGGCCTAAAACAAACATATAACTGGTACTTATCTAAATTAAAAAAACAATTATGAAAATCAGTCTTGTCTCCGATTTTGGAAGAAATGCATCTAGTTTATCCTTAATCTCTCGGAAACTATTTCTTGAATTAGGTAAGATTATGAATAAAGAAAAATCATTTACTGTTGCTGCAACAAGTTATTCTACTGTTGGTATAGGTGATATTGATCAGCATTTTGATTGTGTTGATATACCTAATATGGGAGGTTGTAATTTCCCTGTAGAATCTCTTTTATCAAGTAAAAATCTGTTTGTTGGTCTTGTTGGAATTGATGAAGTTGTATTAGGTAGGAATGCATTCATGACTAATGCACATTGGAGACGAAATGAATCTATCATAAAACAGCAAGTTAGAAAATGGAAAACGATGAATCATCAAATTTCACATATTCATGCATCTACAAATTCAGACAAGGAACAATTCATTGAATATTTAGATATCCCGGAAGAAAAAATTGAAGTTATTCCATATGGAGTTGATCATGAATTATTCCGACCATCTGACTTTAAAGATGGTATAAGAGACAAAGTTTGCTCTAGATTTTTTCTTAAACCTACTCCATATTTTATTCATATTAGTGAGAAAAATTTTGCAAGAAAAAATGTTATAAGATTATTTGATGCTTTTAATAAAGCTAAATCCACCGGAATTCCACATAAACTTCTAGTAATAGGAAAGAATGATGACATAATCTGGGAAAGAGCAAAACACATTCCTGGTATTGTTATGCTTGGATACTTATCAGAAGAAATAATGGTACAGGTAATACAAGGTGCTGATGCATTAATACTTCCTTCTCGTCATGAAGGATTTGGGTTTCCATTAGTTGATTGTATGGCATGTGGAGTACCTTCGATTACATCCAATGTTTTTAGTCCTCCTGAGATTACTCAAGATTCTGGATTATTTGTTGATCCATATAATACAGATGATATTTGTGAAAAAATTCTATCTTTTGTACATAACAAAAAATTACAAGAAGAATTATCCCAGAATGCCTTAAAGCGTTCACAGGACTTCTCTTGGTCATCAACAGCTGAAAAATTACTTGAATATTTTAAAAAGAATACAGAAAAGCAACTTGATTCCAATTTTGAGACTGATTATGATGTGGCTGCACGCCGAACTATCGTTACAGTTTGTAGCATTAATAAATTTCTGCGTTCAGGCGCACCAGTTTCTGATCTCTTAGCATTTGATTATAGGAAACTTATCAGATGGTGTCTTGAAGTGGGACTAGAAGATGATAAAGTTAGTGATTACCTTACTCCATTAAAAGTTTGGCTTCAAAGGGAGGATAATATGTATGGTTTCTAAAACAAAAATCTTAGTAAGTAAATCTCTTAAAATAATTCGAGCGTTTGGCTTGGTATATTATTTTTTTATTGCATATGATGAATTTAAGAAAAACAGATTTGGAGTGTTTAAACATCCTACAATGCAATATTATAATGCAGTAGGAGTAAAAAATGAAGAATCTAATAGTGTATACCATAGAAATTTAATTCACTATGAAAGAGAAATTACTAAGAATTCTTCAGAGGTATTAGATGAAAAATTTCGTTTAAAACCAAAGTTTTCTTTTGTAATAATACATGAAAAAGATAATTCAGATGACATATTGTTAACAATCAAGTCTATCAAAGAACAAATTTACAGTCAACACGAAATTCTAATTCTACACGCTGATGATAAATTAGAAAATTTAAACTTGGATGAAACTAATGAAAAAATAGCACAAATTTCAGAAATAAATGAGATTAAAAATAATGTTCATGGTGATTTCATTTGCTTTTTTAAAGCAGGAAATGAATTATCAAAGAATGCACTTTTTAAAATAACCGATTTTCTAAATAAAAAAATAGATACTGAAATAGTTTACACTGACAATGATCATTTAGATCATAATGGCAAAAAAATACAGCCATTTTTCAAGCCAGACTGGAGCCCATATCTTTTTCAGAATATGGATTTTCTTAGCCCATTGTGCCTAATTAATAAAGAAATTTTCAAAAAATTGTCACTTGGTGATATTAAGATTAGTCAATTAAACTATGAAATACTCCTACGTGCAACACAGATTTCAGAAAAAATTAGTCATATTAAAATTCCATTAGCCACTCAGAATCTTAAATCGCAGCCTTATAATTTTTCCACCATAAAAATTGAAACAATTGTTGATGATTTCTACCTGAAGCAAAAACGAAGAATTAAGTTGAAAAAACACAATGAACCATTAGTTTCAATCATCATTCCAACTAAGAATAATTATAAACTTCTAAAAAGGTGTATTACTTCCCTTAAAAGAAAAACATCTTACAAAAAATATGAGATAATTATTGTAGATAATAATTCTACAGATTATGAAGTAAAGAATTATTATAAATCACTGTCTCACGAAGTTTTTTATTATGAAGGCAATTTTAATTTCTCAAAAATTAGTAACCTTGGTGTCGCTCACGCAAAAGGTGAATTCTTTTTATTTCTAAATGATGATACTGAAATTCTAGAAAATAATTGGCTTGATGAATTAGTTACTTTATGTAGTCAAAAAGATGTTGGTGCTGTTGGTCCAAAACTTGTTTTTAGTGATAATACTATACAACACGCAGGAGTAAGTTTCTTAAAGACTGGATCTGGCTTTCACCCTTTTCAGAAAATTTTTTCAGAAAGTCATTACATGTTTAATTTATTAAATGTCATTAGAGAGTGTTCTGCTGTTACAGGGGCTTGCTTAATTACAAAGAAGGAAATTTTCAACAAAGTTAATGGATTTGATGAAAAATATGATCTTTATTATGGTGATGCTGATTTTTGTTTAAAAATAATCGACGAAGGATACAAGATACTTTATACTCCATTGACAAAAGTTTTGCATGATGGTTCTACCTCAATTAAGGATTTAATTGATCAAGATAAATTATCTAAGCATAAAGCACATTTCACTGTAGAAAACCACCATTATTTCATTTCAAAATGGCCTTACTTGAAATATGGTGATTCATTTTACAATTCAAATCTAGGATGGGATTACACAATAAAATCTATTGAGTAATAATTCAATAGGAATTTTAATACTATATTATATTCAAGCGAAACTGCGTTTAGATTATGACATCAATTTTAGAGGAAATGTGGCAGAAAAGAGATCTTCTACTTAATTTTGCTATATCTGATGTAAAAGTTCGATATCGTAATTCAATTTTAGGAATATTCTGGAGCTTGCTTGAACCACTTTTACTTCTAGGAGTCTTGTATTTTGTATTTTCTACCATGTTTAAAATTGAAATTCCAAACTTTCCTATTTATTTACTATTAGGAATAATTTGTTGGAATTTTTTTAGAAATGGAACATCTATTGCGTTAAACAGTCTGACAAATCGCTCTTCATTAATGACACAAATTTATTTTCCAAGATCCATTCCAGGAATCAGTGCTGCAATAACATCAACAATTACTCTTCTTTTTGAATTAGTAGTATTAGGAATTTTTATGGCTATTTTTCAGTTTATGCCTACATCTACAATTATTTTATTAATTCCAATCTTGCTATTGGAACTAATTTTGATACTAGGTGTTGCATTACCACTTTCTGTTCTAAATGTTAAGTTCAAAGATACTGAATTTATCTGGGGCGTTGTAATCTCTGCTGGTTTTTTCCTTACACCAATTTTTTATCAGTTTAACATGTTACCTGATTATATTCAGAACATTTTACAATTTTCACCAATGGTACAGATAGTTACCATGTCTCATCATGTAGTATTATATGGTACATTACCATCTATCAATTCCGTTCTTTATGCAGTTTTTTCAATCTCAATAATTTGTGTGATTGGTTATTCAATATTTAGAAAATATCAAGCTAGAATTGCTGAGGAAATGTAAAATGTCTGATAATGCTATTGTTGTAAACCACATATCAAAAAAATTTCAAATTTATCATGAAAAGAAAGATTCAATGTTTGAAGCTGCAACAAGTATGTTCCAAAGGAAAGGTAATGCTGAAACATTACATGCATTAGATGATATATCATTTAATGTAAAATTTGGTGAGATCTTTGGAATTATTGGTCGAAATGGTGGTGGTAAAACAACTCTATTACGAATTATTTCAAACATATATTCCGCAGATTCTGGTTCAGTAGATGTAAAAGGTAAACTATTACCTGTTTTGGCGTTGGGACTTGGATTTCATCCTGAATTTACAGCTATTTCTAACATATATCAAAGTAGTATACTATTAGGAATTCCAAAAGAAGAAATTGCAAAAAAAATTCCAGATATAATAAAATTTGCCGAATTAGAAAAGTTTGCTGACACAAAAATTAAAAATTTTTCGAGTGGAATGCAATTGAGACTTGCTTTTTCTACAGCCGTATTTGTTGATCCTGACATTTTAATCTTAGATGAAGTTTTTGCAGTTGGAGATAATGCATTTCAAAAGAAATGTTATGATACTATAATGTCATTTAAAAAACGTGGAAAGGCAATAATTTTTGTAAGTCATGACATGACACCAATAAGGAATTTTTGTGATACTGTAATGTTCCTAAAGGATGGAAGGGTTGGAAATATTGGTACCCCAGAAGAATCTATTACTGCATATGTAGATTATTTAGCAGAAAAAAAATGAATTATTAAAAAAATTTAAACATATTTATCGGATTTTAGATGAAAGAGATTATGACATTCACCTTTAAGAGATTAGCAATTCCTGATGTTATAGAAATTCAGCCTAATGTATTTCCTGATGAAAGAGGTTTCTTTCTTGAAAGTTTTAAAGAATCTGATTTTGTTTCTAATGGAATTAATGAGAAATTTGTTCAAGATAATATATCACATTCTGTTCTTGGTACAATACGTGGATTACACTTTCAAAAAAATACAAAAGCCCAAGCCAAATTAGTGACTGTAATAAAAGGAAAAATATTTGATGTTGCCGTAGATATAAGAAAAAATTCACCAACATATGGAAAATGGGTAAGTCAGAATCTTTCCTCAGATGAACATAATTTATTGTATATACCAGAGGGCTTTGCACATGGTTTTTGTGTATTAAGTGGAGAAGCTGATGTCCATTACAAAGTGAGCAATGAATATTCTCCTGAACATCAAGATGGCATTGTTTGGAATGATCCAAGTTTGAACATTAGTTGGCCATTAACTGATGTAATTGTTTCAGATAATGATAAGAAGTTACCATCACTCGAAAATTTAGATAATTCTTTTGAATAAAAAATCATTCTGA
>Ga0315338_1000721_pt1 | contig 60558 bp, 66 predicted proteins | sample ASW8metaG_FD_204518 | JGI IMG/M metagenome (GOLD analysis project Ga0315338, IMG submission 204518) | Ammonia-oxidizing marine archaeal communities from Monterey Bay, California, United States - ASW #8 | ecosystem: Environmental > Aquatic > Marine > Coastal | place: USA: California | collected...
ACGCGCCTGAACCTGGTGCTGCAGTGGACGGAGTCGACCGACGAGCATCTGCGCAGCTATGTGAACGGTATTCCGACGGGGTCCGGCGGCACCCATGAGAACGGGCTCCGCGCCGGCCTCGGCCGAGCGATTCGCAACTTCATCGACACCCACGGGCTGGCGCCGAAGGGTGTCACGCTGACCGCCGAGGACATCAGGGAGGGGATCACCGGGATCTTGAGTGTCTTTATGCCGGACCCGCAGTTTCAGGGGCAGACGAAAGAACGGCTCAACAATCCTGAGCTCGCCTCGGTGATCGACGGATTGGTCCGCCCCGCGCTGGAACACTGGCTGAATCACAACATCAGCGTGGCCGAGGCGATCGTGGCGCGAATCACCCTGGCCGCGCGAGCCCGGGCCGCGAGCCGGGCGGCACAGCAGGCGGTGACCCGCAAGAGCGCCACCTCGAACCGATTGAATCTGCCCGGTAAGCTCAGCGATTGCACCTCGCCGGGTGCGACCGGGAGCGAGCTGTTCGTGGTGGAAGGCGACTCTGCCGGTGGCTCGGCCAAGCAGGGGCGCGACCGGGTGCACCAAGCGATTCTGCCGCTACGTGGAAAGGTGCTGAACGTCGAGAGCGCGCCACTGGCGAAGGTGCTCGAGAACAAGGAACTGTCCGATCTGGTCACCGCCCTCGGGTGCGGCCTCGGCAAGCAGTTCCAACTGACCCGACTCCGTTATGACCGGGTCATCATCCTGGCGGATGCCGACGCCGACGGCAACCATATCGCCACGCTGATCTTGACATTCCTCTACCGGTATCTGCCCCAGCTGATCACCAACAACCGCGTGTATCTCGGCCAACCGCCGCTGTATCGGATTGACGCCGGAAAGCAGACGTTCTGGGCGTTGGACGACAACCAGCGCAACACCATCCTGGACGAGATCGCGCAACGCAACGGACGAGTCCGCCCGGAGGTGACTCGCTTCAAGGGTCTGGGCGAGATGATGCCAAAGGTGTTGTGGGAGACCACGATGAACCCGAAGACTCGGCGTCTCCTCCGGGTATCGATCGCCGATCAACTGCGGACCGACCGTGTCATCACGGACCTGATGGGACGGGATGCCTCAGCGCGATTCCGGTTCATCATGGACCGGGCCGAAGACGCCGACGACCTGGACGTCTAGGTTTTCCGACGAGGCGCCAGTCTCGTCAGAAAACCCCCGCGGACCTTTTTCACTAACCTAGGTTTTCGGGCGGGGCGCTCAGCTGGCTAGGCGCGACGAGGGAGCAGGCAGGCGGCCGCCCGGCCCGAAAACCAGGGCACTACTGTGGTGGGTTTGCGCCCAGCGCCGTGAACATGTCGCGATCCAGTAACCCCAGCAGCGCACGAGTGGTGGTGGTCTTGCCCGTGCCAACGTCCCCGGTCAGCAGCAACATCCCCTCGCGACGCCGAACGCCACGCAGGAACTCTTCGAGCGCCTTCTGATGGATGGCGCTCTTGCACAGAAACTCCGGGTCCGGCGTGGGACTGAACGGTTGGCGGCGGAAACGATAATAGCTCTCGTACACGGCGGTGACCAGTCAGAGACCCCGCGGGCACGGTCGACGACGGCTCGCAACCCGTGACGAACGCCCCGCGGCATTTAGAGTGCGCATCATCCCAGTTGACGGCGTTGCTCTCTCGGTCAGCAACTGCCCGCATTCTCCCTCATCGCGCCTGGTCTTGGCCGTACTTGTCGTACCAGGCCAGCATCTCGGCGTGACGCCGGGTTTCGCCACGAGCTTGGGAGTCGCCTGGCCTGGCCGCGCCGGTCACATCACTGTTACCATACAAGGATGCTCGCGACCTCGCCGGGCACACGATGCCCTCTGATGACTGTTTCGGCCCATCGGGCGCACTGCCCCAGACTTTTCGCGGTGCCACCGCGCAAGAACCGTCCCCCCCGGCCTCGGGTGTCCGACCGCGGCGGTCGCCGGGGCTGAAGCCCGTACCGAGGAATTGTCACAGTGTGTGGCCCCCCCCGCGACACCACGGCGTCCAATGCGATAGCGGCGGACATCGGTCGCGAGCGGCTGACGCCGTTCGAGTTTCAGCCCCGCACGCGTCTGGTGTTTGGAGCGGGCTCGATCACCCGCCTGGGTGCGATCGCCTCCGAGTTGGGCTTCCGCCGACCGCTGCTCGTAGCGGACCATGGGCTGGTGGAGGCAGGGCATGTTCACCTGGCGGTACGGCAATTGGCGTCTGCGAACATCCGCGCGGTGCCGTTTCACGCGTTCGACGTCAACCCCGACACGGTAATGATCGAGACCGGATGCGCGGCGGCACGTCCACGCGAGGTCGATGCGATCATTGGCCTCGGCGGCGGCAGCTCGATGGACTGCGCCAAGGGCATCAACTTGTTGCTGACCAACGGTGGCCGGATGGAAGACTACCGAGGCTACGGCAAGGCGCATGAACCGCTGCTGCCGATGATCGGCATTCCGACCACCGCCGGCACCGGCAGCGAAGCGCAGAGCTATGCCGTCATCGCCGATGCCACGACACATGTCAAAATGGCCTGTGGTGATCCAAAGGCGGCATTCCGAGTGGCGATCCTCGATCCGGACCTGACCCTCTCGCAACCGGCCTCGGTCACCGCGACATCTGGTTTCGACGCCCTGGCCCACGCGGTAGAAACGGCCGTCACGACGCGGCGCACCGCGCTGTCGGACTGCTTCGCGCGCGAGTCCTGGCGTCTGCTGAACGCCCACTATGAGACCGTGCTCGACCACCCGGACGACGTCGATGCCCGGGCCGCCATGCAGCTCGGGGCGTTCCACGCGGGACTGGCCATCGAACAATCGATGCTCGGCGCCGCCCACGCCTGCGCGAATCCGCTCACAGCGCGATATCAGGTCACCCACGGGGCGGCGCTGGCAATCGTGCTACCGCACGTCGTCCGCTGGAACGGCATCGAGGCGGCGCCGATCTACAGCCGTCTATTGGGCGACACGCCGAATCCCGATGGCGACGACGCGGCCCACCGATTGGCCGCTCGACTGCGTCATTTGGCCGATCGTGCCAGGCTCCCGTCGCAACTCAGTACGGAGGGGGTCCGCGAGACCGACCTGCCACAGCTGGCCGATGACGCCGCCGTGGAATGGACCGGTTCATTCAACCCAAGACCGTTTACGGCAGCCGATGCCCTGGAGATCTATCGATGCGCCTTTTGATGACAGTGTCGTTCCGCGCTCTGACGGTGGCGCTGACGTTGGCCACCGTGCCACACGCGGGCCAGGCCCAGACCAGTTCCGACAGGTGGTCTCAGTTTCGCGGCGACGCTGGAAACGGGGTCTCCGAGTCCACACTGCCGGCCGACCTGACTCTGAAGTGGACATACGAGGCGGACGAGGCCATTGACTCGTCGGCTGCGATCGTCGACGGCGCCGTCTACGTCGGGACCTATGCCGGCACGTTGATCTCGCTCAACCTCGAGACCGGGACCGAGCGCTGGACCTATTCCACCGGCGACATGGGTATCGGCGAGTCGTCGCCGGCCGTGGCCGGAGACTTGGTGTTCATCGGCGACCTCGGCGGTGTGTTCCATGCGGTCGACACGGCGACGGGCAAGGCGCGCTGGACCTTCGAGACGATGGGCGAAATCAAATCGTCACCCGTCATCGTCGGGAACCGGGTCTTGATCGGATCGTACGACGGTTTCTTGTACGCGCTGGCCATTGCCGACGGCGAACAGGTATGGAAGTACGAAACCCAAAACTACGTCCATGCCACACCGGCGGTCTGGGACGGCGTCGCCTACTTCGGGGGGTGCGACGAACTGTTCCACGGCGTCCGGATCAGCGATGGCAAGGAGGTCGTCAGTCTGTCGGCCGGCGCCTACACTGCCGCGTCGCCGGTGATTACCGAAGGCAAAGTCTACTTCGGCACCTACGACAATGAGGTAATCGGCATTGACCTCGACACACACGAGTTGCTCTGGAGATACGAGCATCCGCAACGGCACTTCCCGTTCTATTCCTCGGCGTTGGCCACGGCGGATACGATCGTGATCGGCGGTCGCGACAAGATGGTGCACGCCATCGATGAAGCGAGCGGCGAGCCACGCTGGACGTTCACCACCAAGGCGCGGGTCGATTCGTCGCCGGCCGCGAGCGGCGGCCGGGTGTATGCGGGGTCGAGCGACGGTCGACTCTACGTCCTCGACCTCGACACCGGCGAGAAGTTGTGGGAGTTTGACACCGCAGCGCCGTTGGTGGCATCGCCGGCGATCGCCGAGGGCCGACTGGTGATCGGGTCCGAGGACGGCGTGTTGTATTGCTTTGGCTAGTGGACGCCAACCCTCGTATATGGTGGCAATTGATGGCTGATCTTGGACACTCGACGACGCCCGAGCAGACCGACGTCGGCAGCTATTTCGTCGCCAACTACCCCCCGTTCTCGCTCTGGACGCCCGAGTCGGTAGGGACCGACGCCAAGTCGGCGTTGGCCCAACGCCCGGCGGACGTCCCGTTGGGGCTGTATCTGCACATTCCGTTCTGTCGGAAGCGATGCCATTTTTGCTACTTCCGTGTATACACCGACAAGAACGCGAGCGAGGTGGCTGACTATCTGGACGTGGTGGGGCGCGAGTGGGAGCTGTACTCGACTCAACCGGCCATCGCCGGACGGCCGCTCCGGTTTATTTATTTTGGTGGCGGGACCCCGTCGTTCCTGTCCGTGCGTCAGTTGAAGAGTCTGGTCGATCGGCTGTCCGCCCTTACCCCCTGGACCGACGCTGAAGAAATCACGTTCGAGTGCGAGCCGGGGACGCTGACCGAGCCAAAGCTGTCGCAGATTCGCGACATGGGCATTACCCGTCTCAGTCTCGGGGTCGAGCACTTCGACGATCAGGTGCTGGAGCTCAATGGCCGGGCGCACCGGTCGGCGGAAATTTTCCGCGCCTACGAATTTGCCCAGTCCCTCGATTTCCCCCAGGTGAACCTCGACCTCATCGCGGGCATGCTGGGCGACACGGACGAGAAATGGCACGCGGCCGTGGCGCAGACCATCGAGCTGAGCCCGGATAGCGTGACCATCTACCAGATGGAGCTGCCTTACAACACCACAATCAGCAGCGACCTCCTGAAAGGGACCGGACAGTTCACCGAATCGGTGGCGAACTGGTCGACCAAACGGCGCTGGGTCCGTGAGGCGTTCGACGCGCTCGAGGCCGCCGGCTACACGGTAAGCAGCGCCTACACGGCGGTCAAGAACCCGGAGACGACCCGGTTCGTCTATCGCGACCAGCTCTGGCAAGGTGCGGACCTGGTGCCCCTGGGCGTCTCCTCGTTTGGACATGTGAACGGGGTCCACATGCAGAACCAGGACTCCTGGGGACCCTACGCGGCCGCCGTACGACGCGGCGAGCTCCCGCTGAGCCGCGCCTTCAGACCGACCGATGAGGAACGACTGATCCGTGAGCTGGTGTTGCAGCTCAAGCGTGGATCGGTGCGTCCCGGCTATTTCAGCGACAAGTACGGCGTCGACCTCCTGGACCGCTTCGGCCCGGCGCTCGGGTCACTTCGTGCGGACGGCTATCTGATGGCGTCTGACGCGGATCAGATAGCCCTCACGCGGGACGGCCTGCTCCGAGTGGACAGCCTGTTGCCGCGATTCTTCCTCCCCGAGCACACCAATCTTCGGTACACATAGGACCGGCAACGCGGGCCCGAGTCACTCCGCTACACCGTGCACCCCATGGCCAAGTCGACACGCACGCCTCGCGCCCGACGAACCCGCGCTGTGCCCGCGCGACCGTCGACGCGAGACACCCTGTACCCGCTCAACGTCGTGTATGCCCGGGCCGGGGTGGACATGCCGGCCTGGCGCATGGTGACCCCGGACCAGATCCCGGCCCCGTATCGCTCGATGCTGGTGCATGACGACGACATGACGAGCACACTCGAGCGCCACTACGGGGGGCAGGTGGTGCTGCGGGCGCTGTCGACGTTTTCCCGTGGGGGCTGGTATTTTCGGCGGGTCCTCCTGGTCCAGGAATACAGCGGGCGACCGGTCGAAATGGGCGCCATCCGCATCAAGCTCGGCGCGTTCGAGACACGCCTCAAGGCCGCTATTCTCAAGAACGAGGTGCCGCTGGGACGAGTGATGGGGGAAGGCCGGTTCAACTACGCGAGCCGTGTGAAGGGCTACGTCGCCCTGACGCCAAACCCCGAGATGATGGGGGTCTTCTGGATGCGCGAGCCCCGGACGCTGTACGGGCGACGTACCGAGATCATGCACGCAAGCCGAAAGATCGGCGACGTCGTGGAAGTGCTGCCGCCCGTGTAGATCCGCGAGGTCCAACCCATCATGTCCACATCCACCTACGACGCCATCGTGGTCGGAGGCGGGCCGGCCGGGGCCACCACGGCCACCCTGCTCGCGCAGCACGGCCGCCAGGTGCTGCTGCTGGAGCGCGAGTCGTTCCCGCGCTATCACATCGGCGAATCGCTGATGCCGCACACCTGGTTCACCTTCGAGCGTCTTGGCGTGCTCGACTGGCTGACTCAGTCTGGCAGTCCCCGAAAGCACAGCGTGCAGTTCGTGTCGACCAGCGGCAAAGTATCTCAGCCGTTCTATTTCTTCAAGACGATTACCGAGGACTGGGCGAGCACCTGGCAGATTCGGCGGAGCGACTTCGACACGATGATGGTGGAGAATGCCGTCGCCACCGGGGTCGACGTGCGGCAGGGCGTGGCGGTGCGCGACGTGGTTCGGGAGGGCGACCGGGTAGTCGGCGTGCGTGCGGACGTGCCGGGCGGCTCAGAAACGCACCGGGCGCGCGTGGTGGTGGACGCCACCGGACGGGACGCGCTGCTGGCAGCCAAACTGGGCTGGAAACAGCGCGACCCCGACTTGAACAAGATCGCGATTTTCACCTACTTCACGGGAGCGCTGCGAGACCCCGGCCTCGATGAGGGCGCAACAACCGTGGCGTACATCCCTGACAAAGGGTGGTTCTGGTACATCCCACTCATGGACGACACGGTCGGGGTGGGCGTGGTCGCCGAGCACGACTATCTCTATCGGGAGACACGGGACCCGGAGGCGATTTTCCGACGTGAGGCTGAGGACTGCCGCTGGATCCGGGAGCATCTCGCGCCAGGCACGCACCAGGGCCCGATGCGGGTGACCGGCGAATTCAGCTACCGCGCGACCCAGGCGGCCGGTGATGGCTTCTGCCTGGTCGGCGATGCCTTCGCGTTTCTCGACCCGGTGTTTTCCTCCGGCGTCTACCTGGCCCTGAAGAGCGGTGAGCTGGCCGCCGACACCATTCACGCGGCGCTCGAGACGGGCGAGGTGACGGCGACGACCTTCGCACAGTATGAGCGAGATGTCCGGCATGGGCTCGACAGTTTCCGACGGCTGGTGCTGGCATTCTACGACCCGGCGTTCAACTTCGGGGAGTTCATCGGCAAGCACCCTGACCTGCAGCCGCAGCTCGTGGACGCGCTCGTGGGCAACGTCTTCAAGGACCTGCGTCCGCTGATGGACGCGTTGGGCAGCTACACCGGTCGCACGATACAGCCGGCGGATGCGATCGGTTCCTAGGCACTTGTCACCGTGGCGATCAGCGAGTTTCGGCTCACCCGACGCGTGCAGTTCTACGAAACCGACAGCGCCGGGATCGTCCATTTCAGCGTGTTCTTCCGCTACATGGAGGAAGCCGAGCACGCCATGTGGCGAGCGGCGGGGTTGAGTATCGCCGTGCCCGGCGCCGCGATCGGATTCCCCAGGGTGGCCACCAGCTTCGAATTTCTCAGGCCGCTCCGTTTCGAAGATGAATTCGAGGTCGTGTTGCGGGTCACCCGGAAGTCGACCAAGAGTCTGTCCTATGCCGCGACCATCGAGACCGGCGGTGTGGTGGCCGCGCGCGGCACGCTGACGATCGCCTGCGTGACCAAACGTCCGGACAAGCCGATGCGCGCCACGGCGATTCCGGTAGACATCGCCGACCGGTTCGAGGTGGCGCCCGTCCCGCCGAGCGAGGACCGCCCGGCCGACGCGCCCGTCGGGGAGACCGCCAAACAGCAGGTGCACGCGGTGGAGCCGGGCGACCGATGACCACGACCGGAGCGCCCCACCTCGTGCCACCCGCGTCCGAGTGTGCGCTACGCGCGCACATCGAGGCGCGGCAACTTGACCGGCTGCGGACCCTGCTGGCTGCCGTCCACGGCCCCAACCGTTTCTACACCCGGAAGCTCGACGACGCCGGGGTCAGCGCCCAAGCGCTCCGTACCACCGACGACCTGCGGTTACTGCCGCTAACCTCGAAGCAAGAGCTAGCGGCTGACCAGGACGGCACCCCACCCTGGGGCACGGCCCACACGGAACCGCTCGACCACTACACCCGCTATCATCAGACGTCGTCCACCACCGGCCGCCCCCTGCGGTGGCTGGATACCAACGACAGCTGGCAGTGGGTGATCCACTGCTGGGCCACCGTGTTTCGCGCGGCCCAGGTCACCGCCCACGACCGCATTTTCTTCCCGTTCGGCTTCGGGCCGTTTCTCGGGTTCTGGTCGGCCTTCGACGCGGGGTCGCAACTAGGGGCACTGTGCATCCCCGGTGGCGGCATGTCGAGTGAGACACGTCTCCAACTGTTGGACGCCAGTCAGCCGACCATCGTCTGTTGCACCCCGACCTACGCGCTGAGACTGGCGCAGGTGGCCCGGGAGACCGGTCTCCTCGATCTCGAGGCCAACCCGATGCGGACCGTCCGCACGGTGATCGTCGCCGGCGAGCCAGGCGGGAGCATACCGGCCACTCGGGCTCAGATCCAAGCGGGCTGGGGCGCGCGAGTCATTGACCACCACGGGTTGACCGAGGTGGGACCGATCAGCTTCGAGTGCTGGGAGGCGCCGGGCGGGCTGCACCTCAACGAGTGCGAGTTCATCTGCGAAGTGATCGACCCAACGACGGGAGACCCGGTCGCCGACGGCGCGGCCGGCGAACTGGTGGTGACCAATCTGGGACGCACCGCCAGTCCGGTGATTCGCTATCGCACCCGGGACATGGTTCGCGTCGACCGAACGGCGTGCGCCTGTGGTCGGACGCTGGTCAGGGCCGCCGGCGGCATTCTGTCTCGAGCTGACGACATGGTCTGCGTACGCGGTGTCAACGTCTACCCGACCGCGATCGAGGCGGTGGTGCGGCACTTTCCTGAAGTGGTGGAATACCGGTCGACGATTTCCGCGACCGACGCCTTGTCCGAGCTGACCGTGGAACTCGAGCTGGACCCAGGGTCCGTATCCCAGGACGTCTCCACCCGGGTGGCGCAGGCGCTCCGCGAGTCGATGGGGCTGACCGTACCGGTACGGGTGGTTGACGCGGGCGCCCTCCCGCGATTCGAGATGAAAGCACGTCGATTTGTCGTGGAGGCGCCATGAGTGACATCCGACTGACCCAGATGAACAGCATCATCCTCGACGTCACCGACCTCGCCCGGGCGAGTGCCTTCTATCGCGAGACCTGGGACTCGAGGTGCAGGTCGAATCGGACGGGTTCGTATTCCTGGACGCCGGTGGTGTCGTGCTAGCGCTGAGCACGGCACACGCACGGCTGGCGACCCCGCCGGACGGGGCTACCGAAGTGGTCTTCGGAGTGGCCAACGTCACCGCCGCGCACCACGCGCTGAGCGCGCGCGGCGTGGAATTCCTCAACGCGCCCCGCAACGTCACCGGTGATCAGTGAGCGGCCAATTTCCGCGACCCCGACGGTCATCTGCTCTCGATCTTCGGACCTGAAAAGGCGTAGGAGGCGCGGCCCGGCCGGTGGCTCGTCAGGCGCTGGCTGGAGTAGCATTACGGGTTTGATGAGCGTCCGCGACCGCGTGCGGGCTATAGCGGATCTCACCGACGCAAAGGACGCGTCGGTTCCCGGGTGGAGAACAGCATGCGCCGAGTCGGTTTTCTGGTTGTGTTGATGGTGGGCACGCTCGCCGCGTCGTGCGGCGGCGGTGACGATGGCGAGACGGGTGACGCACCTCCGTCACGTGTATTTCTGAGTGTGGGCACGGCTCCCCCCGGAGGCGCGTTCTTTGTCGTGGGCAGCGCCCTGGCCGAGGTGGTCAACGAATTCGGCGATGCATTCGGTTGGAGCACCACGGCCGAGGCGACGAGCGGGTCGCAAGAGAACATTCGACGGCTCGACAGCGGCGAACTCGACTTCGCCATGTCGAACGCGGCCATCACGTATTTCGCGGTGCGAGGCGGTGAGGGCTGGGACAAGGCCTACTCGATGCGCGCGGTGATGACGCTGGCGCCGAACGTGGCGCTCTTCATCGCGCCGGCAGGATCTGACGTCGAGACCATTGAGGACCTGCGTGGCAACCGGGTTGGTGTCGGACCAGCCGGCGCCGGGTTCGAGTATTTCGTCGGGCCGCTCCTGGCGGCCCACGGAATCACGTACGGCGACTTCACCCCACTGAACGCCACCCAGGCGGGCGCGGTCGACCTGATTGCCGACGGCTCAGCCGCCGCCGTGTTCGTCGGCGGTGCTGTCCCGACCGCGTCCATCACCCAGGCCTCGGCCTCACAGGACATTCACTTCATTCCGTTCGCAGACGAGGCAAAACGGCAGTTGACCGACGAATATGTGTTCTTCCGGCCCGCCACGATTCCGGCCAACACCTACCGCGGCCAGACAGAGGCCTACGAGGGGCTCGATGTCGGATCGATGCACCTGATCACATCGGCCGCCGTTGACGAGGAACTGGTGTACAACATCACCAAGACCTTGTACGAGCAGCGTGCCAGCGTTGTCGAAAAGCACGCCGCCGGGCGCGCCATCAACCAGAACAACGTGATCCGCGACACCGGGACCGAGTTTCACCCCGGCGCCATTCGCTACTACCAGGAGATTGGCATCTGGCCATAGGCCGGTAGTGGTGGTCACAATGACGCCCAGACAGCTCGTCTCTCGCGTGCTGGCGGTCGCGCTCTGCGCGTTCACCCTAGCGCAGGTGAACTATCCCGTCCTGGCGCCGCAGCCCCAGCTCGCCGTCTTCGCGCTGCTCGGTCTAGTCATCTGCTTCCTGAACATCCCGATTCACCCGACGCTGAAGGACAACGCCGTCGCCAAAGCCAGCGACATTCTGCTGGCGGTGCTGACCACTGTGTGCTGCGGCTGGGTTCTGGTACAGAACGAGCCATCTTTCCAGAGGCTCTGGCAGGACGGCTCATCGCTCGGCAACCGCGCCGGGTTCGAAACGTCAGCCGACATCCTGGTCGGTGTCATTGGTCTCCTGATTGTCATCGAGGCCGCACGACGATCCCTGGGTTGGGCGTTGCCGATCATGTCGGGGCTATTTCTGGTCTACGCCTACATCGGCCCCAGCATGCCGGACTGGCTGTTTCCACATCGCGGATACTCCATCGAACGGATCGTCGCGCAAACGTTTCTACAGGCTCAGGGGACCTTCGGGGTCGCGCTGAGCGTCATGTTCACCTACGTGTTCCTCTTCGTCATCTTCGGCGCCTTTCTGGCCGCCACCGGCGCGACGCGCTTCATCATCGACTTCGCGCAGTCGGTCTTCGGCTCGAGCCCCGGCGGCCCGGCAAAAGTGGCCGTGCTCAGCAGCGGGCTGATGGGGTCGCTCTCGGGCAGCGCCGTCGCCAACACCGCCACCACCGGCACCTTCACGATTCCGATGATGCGGAGCGCCGGATTCAAGGCCACCACCGCCGCCGGCATCCAGGCCGCCGCGAGTTCCGGCGGCGCGCTGATGCCGCCGGTGATGGGCGCCGGCGCCTACATGATGTTGGAGATCGTCGACCCACCGGTCACGTATCTCCAGATCATTCGGGCCGCCCTGATTCCGGCCGTCCTCTACTACCTGTCGCTCTTCTTGATTACCCATTTCCACGCGCGGAGCACGGAAGGCAGTGCTGCGGCCCTGAAGGCCAGCGCGGTGCAGACGAAGCCGCTCGCGGAGTCGCTGATGGAAGGCGTCGTCTTCGCGACAGCGCTCGGGACGCTAATCTTGATGTTGATCGTCGGTTACACGCCGTTCCGGGCCGTCACCGTCTCACTGCTGGCTATCGTCGTCGTCGGCGCGTTCAATCCCCGCACGCGTCTGTCACTCAGTGCCATCGTCGAGGCGTTCGCCAAGTCGGCACGTGATGTCGTGTCGCTGGTCGCCGCCTCCGCCTCGGTCGGCATCATCATCGGCATCGTGACCCTGACCGGCATCGGTACTCGGCTACCCGCCACTATCTTGCCGCTCGCCGAGCAGAGCTTATTTCTGGCGCTGCTCCTGATCATGGTGTCGTCGATCGTGCTCGGCATGGGGCTGCCGTCGGCTGTCTGCTATCTGCTCCTGGCGACACTCATTGGCCCGGTACTGGGCAACCTCGGCGTCGTGCCGCTAGCCGCGCACATGTTCATCTTCTACTTCGGCATGATGTCCATGGTGACCCCACCGGTCGCGCTCGCTGGCTACGCCGCCGCGTCGATCGCGGGCACCAACATCATGCAGACCAGCTTCGCCGCGTTCCGCTTCGCGCTGGTCGGCTTCACCCTGCCCTTCATCTTCGTATACAGACCCGAACTGCTCATGCTCACTCCGACCGGCGACGCCGCCGGTCCGCTTGAGATGTTCGTGCCGGTGCTGATGGGCACACTCGGTGTGCTCTGCTTCGCCTCCGCCATCACCGGCCAACTCCGAAACGCACTAACGACGCCGCTGCGGGTCGCGATGTACGCAGCCGCGGCGCTGTTGCTCGCCCCCGGCCCGGACGTTGCAGTGGCCGGACTGAACGTCCCGATTCTCGACGGTACCGGGGTCGTGCTGTTCGGGGCAATTTATGTCCTCAACGGGCGGCGCTGAACGGGCCAGGCCCGGGCACCACCTGACGGGTGACCGTCACCACCGACTGATGCAATCATGACGAATGAAAGCGAGAAGGACGTGCCGTACGCATGGTCTTCGCGCCCGGCGGCGCGAGCGGTAAGTAGTGACAACGGCCGCTCCCTGACTCTGCTCGGCCGTCGGCCTGTTACGATCGCGGGGTGAGTTCGTCACGGCACGACCGCGAAAGGTCCGTGGCAAGCCCCGCCTGAGGCGAGCAGCACGTGGGGAATGCAGGACGCCAGCACCGGGGCCGTACCGGGTTCGGCGACCGTCCTGGCGAATTAGACATGTCATCGGAAAAGATTGACTACAAGCGCTCGCGATTCTCGACACGTCTCCTCAAACACCGGCTCTACACCGCGGGACACAGCTGGCTCGAGCAGGAGGATGAACACCTCTGGCGCGTCGGGTTCACCAAGTTCGCGGTGCGGATGCTGGGCGAAATCGTGGAACTTGGTTTCGAGACTGAACCGGGCACTGCGGTCGAAACCGGGCAGGTCATCGGCTGGCTCGAGGGATTCAAGGCCGTGACGGACATGTTCTCACCGCTCGCCGGTCAGTTCGACGGGTTTAACCCTGCCGTGGACAAGAACGTCCAGATCCTGACCAGCGACCCGTACGGCAAAGGCTGGCTCTTCAAGGTACGCGGCCAACCCGGCGACGACTGTCTGGACGTGCACGGCTACATCGCACTGCTCGACACGACCATCGACAAGATGTTGGGACAACGGCATGAGTGATTTGGCGCGGTACATCATGATCGGCGGGTTCCTGGGCGCCGGGAAGACGACAGCTGTGGCCGCTCTCGCCCAACACCTCACTCACCAGGGTAAACGGGTCGGCCTGATCTGCAATGACCAGAGTAGCGGGCTCGTCGACACCACGCTCTTGCGGTCCAAGGGCTTCCCGGTCGAGGAGATCACGGGCGGCTGTTTCTGCTGCCGCTTCAACTCATTGCTGGACGCCGCCGACAGCCTGACCCAGAGTTCGCGACCGGATGTGTTTCTGGCTGAACCGGTGGGCAGTTGCACCGACCTGGTCGCCACCGTGTCCTATCCACTGCGTCGTATCTATGGCGATCGCTTCAGGGTGGCACCGCTCAGCGTCATGGTCGACCCGATGCGCGCCGCGCGCATCCTCGGTCTGGCTGAGGGCCGGTCATTTTCAGAGAAAGTCGCCTACGTGTATCGCAAGCAGCTCCAGGAGGCAGACCTCATCGTGATCAACAAGTGCGACGCGCATCCGGCAGAGTGGCTGGATCGCCTGGACGCGACGCTAGCCGAGGGCTTCCCGCGAGCGCAGATCTTCCGGTGTTCCGCCAAGGACGGCACCGGGGTCGAGCCGTGGTTCGACGCCGTGTCACGTGGGGAAAATTCCACATGGCCAGCAATGGAGATCGACTACGATATATACGCCGAAGGGGAGGCATTGCTGGGCTGGTTGAACTGTACTGTCCAGCTTGCAGCCGACGCGCCGTTCGACGGAAACCAGACGTTGGTCGCGCTAGCCCAGCATATCCGCGACCGGGTCGCGGGCAGTGGGCAAGACATCGCCCACTTGAAGATGACCCTGGATTCGAAGGATGGGTCTGGGACGCTGTCGGTCGTGAGCGTGGTGGGTGCGGACCGCGAGCCTGACCTCCGGGAGTCGCTGCTCGACCGCGTCGAGAGCGGCGAACTGGTCATCAACCTGCGGGCCGAAGCGGACCCGGAGATATTGGAGTCGGTCACACGCGAGGCACTTGGCGCGCTAGCTGGCGTGCGGGCCACCATGGAACATCTTGAGCAACTGCGCCCTGGCCGACCGACCCCGACACACCGGATGGTGCGATGAGCATCTTGTACTGTAACTGCACGTATGCGAAGGTCGTTCCGGCCGAGGTCAAGAAGGACGTGCTGCGCCGCCTCAGCGACTCCGGTCACGCGTTCGACGCCGTGGCCGACCTGTGCGACATGTCGGCGCGCAAGGACCCGGCGCTGAAGAAGATTGCCGACGGCGGCTGCACCAAAATCGCCGCCTGTTACCCCCGGGCCGTAAAGTGGCTCTTCCACGCTGCCGGCACTCCGTTACCGGGCGAGGGCGTCGAGGTACTGAACATGCGCGAGGACTCTGCCGACGACGTCATCAAGGAGCTCCTAGCGTGAGTCGGACCGAAGGCAGGAACCTGCGCGTTGTCCTGTATGAGGGTCCCGGGAGCACCCCACTCGCCGCCGACGACCGCTTTCAGGCGTTGTCGACCCTGCTGGACGGTGGTTTCGAAGTAACTCGCCCGGTCGCCGGACAACAGGTAAGCCCAGCCGACGACGCGCCGGTCCTTGTGCTGGGTCTATTGGACCCCGTGAGAACGCCGCCGGTAGTCGCGCCAGACCAGGAAGTACATTTTCGAAATTTGTCCGACGCTCCGCCCCTTCAGGCCGCCAGCGAAGTGCGCGAGGCGACGGGCGCCCGAAAGCTCGACGCGTGGAAACCGTGGTTTCCCGTGATCGACTACGACCGATGCACGAACTGCATGCAGTGCCTCACGTTTTGCCTATTCGACGTGTACGGCGTCGACAAGCAGCAACAGATCACGGTGCAGAACCAGGACAACTGCAAGACCGATTGTCCCGCCTGCTCACGGGTGTGCCCGGAAGTGGCGATTCTCTTTCCGAAGTACGGTAAGGGACCGATAAACGGGGATGTGGTGCGCGCGGAGGACATCCAGCGCGAAGCGATGAAGGTGGATATTTCAACCCTGCTCGGCGGTGACCTGTATGGGTCGCTTCGAAGCCGGCAGCAGGACGCGCGGAAACGGTTCTCCACCGAGCGAGACGAATCGAAGGCGCTGCTCGAGCGGAAACGCTGTCTTGGGAAGCTCAAGAAAGACCTCGATATTCCAGACGAAGTCCTGATGACGCTCCCCTCGGCCGAAGATATCGAGGAGCGCGCCGCCCGGGCCAAAGCCAAGTTGGCGAAGCGTCAGGCCATGTCGCAAACGGTCAAGGACACACGTCCGGCGCCGTCGGAAACCGAGTGGGGCATCTAGTGCTTGGAGCAACCGCGGGCCTCGGATATCGGACGATGCGCTCCGCTGACGCACGCATTCTCTGGAAGTTCGCGTACAACTTCGGCTACAAGGGCGTGCGGTCGGTCCAGCGCTTCAAGAAGCGGCTCAAGCAGGGCATCAGCTTCCCGCCATTTATCTACATCTCCATCACCAACAGCTGCAACTTGCGGTGCCAGGGGTGCTGGGTCGACGTAGACAAGCCGCAGCACATGATCAGCTTCGACGACATGAACACGCTGATCAACAACGCCAAAAAGCACGGGAACAGCTTCTTCGGGATCCTGGGCGGTGAGCCGTTCATGCACCCGGATCTGATCAAGATCCTGAAGGCACACCCTGACTGCTACTTCCAGATTTTCACCAATGGTCATCCCATTACCGACGCCATGGCGGCACAGTTGCGCGAGGCCGGGAACGCCACGCCGCTGATCAGCGTCGAAGGGACAGAGTCAATCAGCGACACCCGACGCGGGCGAAGTGGGGTGCTGAACCGGACACTCGAGGGCATTCGGGCGTGTGTCCAGAACGGCCTTATCACCGGGGTCGCAAGCAGCGTCTGTCAGACCAATATCGACGATCTGGTCCGCGAAGAGTGGATCGACACGCTGATCGACATGGGCGTGCACTATTGCTGGTTCCACACGTATCGGGTCGTTGGACCGGTGCCGAACGGGCAACTCGCGCTGCGACCGGAGCAGGTACTGAGTGTGCGTCGATTCGTGATGGACATGCGAAACCGTAAGCCCATCGGCTTGATTGACGCGTATTGGGACGACAAGGGTGAGGCGCTGTGTCCCGCCGCCACCGGCATCAGCCATCACATCAGTCCGTTCGGGGACGTCGAACCGTGCCCGATCATCCAGTTCGCGAACGAGAAAATTCAAGACAACGACGGCGACATCTACAAGACGATGACCGAGTCGCCATTGCTCAAGGATTTCCGTAAAACAGCGGCCAAGGCCACACAAGGCTGCATCGTGCTCGAGCGCCCCGATCTGCTTAAACAAATCGTCACGCGACATGGTGCCGGCGACACGACGATTCGCAAAACGGCTGCCATCGAGCTCGATGGGTTGCGGTCGCGACCAAGCCAACACAACCCGGGAAACGAGATCCCGGAAGAGAACTGGGTCTATCGTTTTGCGAAAAAGCACTGGTTTTTCGGCTTCGGTGCGTATACATAGGGGGCAGTGGACCATATGAGCACCGAAACGCCTGACCAGGTCGAGGCACCCGTCGAGCCGCAGATCGTGCCGCTGCAGCTACCGATGCAGGTGCCCCGGCAGACGTATCGGCCGGCGCAGTCGAATATTCCTGACGACAAGCAGGACCGCGTTCGGCTCAAGGAAATTGCCGAGGACCACGTCGCCAAGGTGGGCGCCATTCCGCCGCTGACCCTGGACGAGCTGACCGAGCATACCGGCGCGGTGCTGGCCGCGGCCGGCCTCGACCCGATCTACAGCGACTACGCCTCGATTCTGGTCAGCAACGCGGCGTGGCGCGAATCGCTGGCGCAGATTCCGTACGACCGGCGCCTGCTCCTGATTCCCAAGTGCCTGCGGGTCGAAGACAAGTGCCCGGCGCCCTTTGACGAATTCGGCCTGCTGTGCAAAGAGTGCGGGCTCTGCTCGATCCAAGACCTCACCGTCGAGGCGGAGCGTCTCGGCTATGCGGTGCTGGTGGCGGAAGGATCAGCCATCGTTCGGTCGATGATCGAGACCGGCAAGATCGAAGCGATCGTCGGCGTGAGCTGTATCAATGTACTAGAGAAATGCTTCCCGCACATGGAGGCGGCCGCCATTCCTGGTGTCGCAATCCCGCTCTTGCAGGACGACTGCATCAACACCACAGTGGACCTCGACTGGGTGTGGGACCTGATCCACCTGACCTCGGACGACAAGACCTATCGTCTCGATCTCGACAGTCTTAAAAGGACGGTACGAAGCTGGTTCGAGTCCGACTCGTTGAACGCCATCATGGGCGCGGCGGACCCGGACGACGAGACGGCCGGGATCGCGCGCGGTTACCTCGAGAAAGGTGGCAACCGATGGCGCCCCTACCTGGCCGCCTGCACCTACATGGCGCTCGAATCGGACCGGCAAGACGCCAACCCGGTGCTGACCCCAGCGGTCAAGAAGGCGGCGGTCGCGATCGAGTGCTTCCACAAGGCCTCACTGATTCACGACGACATCGAGGATGGCGACGAGCAGCGATACGACAGCCCGTCGCTGCACACCGAGATCGGTGTGCCGGTCGCGCTCAACATCGGCGACTTTCTCGTGGGTGAAGGGTATCGGCTGCTCAGCGAGCTGGACAACGCCGAACTGATGACCGTGGCCGCGCAGGGCCATGTCACGCTCTGCCGTGGTCAGGGACGCGAGTTGCTCTGGGCCCGCGACCCGCAGCCGTTGGCATCGATGCAAGTACTGGACATCTTCCGCCAGAAGACCTCGGCTGCCTTCGAAGTGGCGTTACGCCTGGGAGCCATTCTCGGGCAGGCGGACGAGAAGACGCACGATGTGCTGCGCAATTACAGCGAAGCGCTCGGTATTGCCTATCAGATCAAAGATGATCTGGAAGACTTCAGGGGCGAAGCCGACTCGAACGATCTGGCCCAGGTGCGTCTGTCCCTCATCCTCGCCATCGCCCACAAACGGGCCGAGGGCGCCGACCGCGAACGTATCGCGTCGGCAATCAGGCACGGCGCGCCGGATCTCCCCGAAGACGTGCACCGAATTGCGAACGAGTGCGGCGTACTGGACAAGACAGATGACCTCCTGGAAGCCTACAAGGAGGAGTCGATCCGGTCCTTGCGCTTCCTGTCGAGCCCGACCCTCAAGGGGCTGATGCGCCGAATCGTCGGCAAGATCTTCGGCGAGAAACTGATCGAGGGCTATTGCAGTGAGTTTGAGACTCGAAATGCTGCAAGTCGCGCGCCTGGCGCCGAATCTGCTGCAGGAAGCGTCTAGCCCGGTCGCCAAGTACCTCCTGTCCCAGTTCAACGACGATGGCGGCGCCGCCGACCGCGCCGGCCAGACCGACCTGTACTACACGGTCTTCGCGCTTGAGGGCCTGATCGCGCTCCAGCAAGAATTCCCGCCCGGCGTGCGCGGATACCTAGAACGCTTCGCGGACGGCGACGGCCTCGACCTGGTACACCTGTGCTGTCTGGCCCGATGCTGGGCCGCTTTCAAGCAGACGCGTCACGACCTGGCTGACCGGCTGGTGCGTCGGATCAATGAACTGTGGGACCACGACAGCGTGTATCACGGCTTTCTGGCCTGGGGGGCGCTGCAGGACCTGGGGCAGGCCCCAGCGCAGTTCCCGTTGGGGGACACCCTCTTGCAGACCACCTTGCACACCGCGGCGCGAACCACCCCAACCACCGCAGCAACCGTGACACTGCTTCGTCATCTGGGGTCGCCGGTACCGCCGGACGCGGTGAGCTGGTTACTCGCGCGCGCGCGTCCAGAGGGCGGGTTCTCCGCGGCCGAAGGGGCACCCCTGCCGGATCTGCTCTCGACCGCCACGGCGCTCCACGCCCTGTCTGGACAAAAGGCCTCACTCGCACGTCTCAAGGAACCGACGCTGGATTTTATCGATACGCTCTGGACCGGCAAGGCGTTTTGCGGCACCTGGGCGGATGATGAGCCGGATTGTGAATACACCTACTATGCCCTCCTCGCCATGGGCCACCTCAGCCTGGCGTGAGCGCCTGCTCGCCGCCCGGACGCCCGCCGGCCACTGGGAGGGCGAGCTCTCGTCGAGCTCCCTGGCCACCGCCACCGCCGTCTCGGCGTTGAGTCTGGTCGGCGGCCACGAGGCCCTCGTGCGCGACGGACTCCGGTGGCTGGCCGCGAGCCAGAACGACGACGGCGGGTTCGGCGACGCCGCGGGCTGCCCAAGCAACATCAGCACCACGACGCTGGTCTGGGCCACTCTCTCGATGCACGACGCCGCCGGTGTGGCTGGCGCCTCCGCCTGGCTCGAAGCACGAGTCGGACCCTTGTCGGGCGAATCGATTGCCGCCGGCATCCGCGACGTCTACGGAGACGACCAGACGTTCGCGGTGCCGATCTTGACCCACTGCGCGCTAGCGGGACGATTCGGGTGGGACCAGATCCCGGCGCTGCCGTTCGAGTGTGCGGCCCTGCCACAAGCCTCATTCAAGTGGGTGGGGCTCCCGGTCGTGAGCTACGCGCTACCGGCCCTGATCGCCATCGGGCAGGCGCAACACCACCACCATCCCAGCCGATACCGACTCAGCCGCCTGCTCCGAAGTCTGGCTCGGCAACGCACGCTGGAAGTACTCGAGTCGATCCAGCCAACGTCAGGTGGATTCCTGGAAGCGACGCCGCTGACCAGCTTCGTCACCATGAGCCTGGCCGGCATCGGTCTGAGGGACCATCCGGTCACCACACGTGGAGTGGAGTTCCTCGTGGCCTCCGTCCGACCCGATGGAAGCTGGCCGATCGACACGAATCTGGCGACCTGGCTGACCACCTTGTCCATCAATGCCTTGGGAGCCGACGCGTTCTCTGACGCGGAGCGAGCGACCTTGCGCCGCTGGCTGCTCGACCAGCAATACACCACGGTGCACCCCTACACCCAGTCGGCGCCAGGCGGATGGGCGTGGACGGACCTGCCGGGTGGCGTGCCCGACGGTGACGACACCGCCGGGGCGTTGCTCGCGTTGGCGGTACTCGGCGACGACCCGGAAGTCCGAACCGCCGCCACCGCCGGCGCCGCCTGGCTCATCGACCTCCAGAACCGAGACGGGGGCATCCCCACGTTCTGCCGCGGCTGGGGGACACTGCCGTTCGACCAGAGCAGCCCTGACCTGACCGCGCACGCTCTGCGCGCCTGGCAGAGGTGGCGAACGGTCGACCCACGAATCGAACGGGCGATGGAGGACGCCGTGCGCTACCTCGTGCGAGAGCAACGAGCCGACGGTGCCTGGGTGCCCCTGTGGTTTGGTAACCCGTGGACCGAAGACCAGACCAACCCGGTCTACGGAACGGCACGGGTGCTCGAATGTGGCGACCTGCTGCCGTCGACGGCGCGACAACGCGGCACGGACTTTCTGTCATCGATGCAGAGGGCTGACGGCAGCTTCGGCACCATCGAGGAGACCGCGCTCGCCGTCTCTGTTACCGGTGACGAACGAGGCATGCGCTGGCTGACCGCCAGGACGGACCTGACCGCCTCGCCGATCGGGCTGTACTTTGCGAAGCTGTGGTATTACGAGAAGCTCTATCCGCTGATCTTCACGGTGGCGGCACTACCGGCCCCCCGGCGGGCGGAGACATGATCTACCTGGACCACAACGCCACGACCCCACTCGACCCACGGGTGCTGGACGCGATGATGCCGTTCTTGACGGACCGGTTCGGCAATGCGGCCAGCCGTCATCACAGCCTGGGATGCGACGCGGCGACGGCAGTGGAAACGGCGAGAGAGCAGGTCGCGTCGACAATTGGCGCCGACCCGCGCGAGATTGTCTGGACGAGCGGCGCGACCGAGTCGGACAACCTGGCGCTGCAGGGTGTCCTCGAGTCGCCGGTCTACAAGAAGCGACATGTCGTCACTGTCGCCACCGAGCACCGTGCCGTGCTCGACACCTGTGAGGTGCTGGAACTCCGGGGTGTTGACGTCACCTACCTGCCGGTCGACGCCGCTGGCCGGATCGATCTCGACGGACTGGCGGCGGCGATCACGGGCGAGACATTGCTAGTCTCGGTCATGCACGGGAACAACGAGACCGGCGTGATCCATCCAATTGCCCAGATCGGGGCGCTGTGCCGAGAACGCGGCGTGCTGTTTCACACCGATGCGACGCAGTCGTTCGCCAAGACACCCCTCGATGTCAACGCCATGCGTATCGACCTGCTGAGCGCGAGCGGGCACAAAATTCACGGCCCCAAGGGCGTTGGAGTGCTGTATGTCCGTCGCCGCGACCCACGGGTGCGCTGCCAGCCACTTCTGCACGGTGGTGGACACGAGCGCGGACTGCGCTCCGGAACCCTGAATGTGCCGGGTGTTGTCGGCATGGGAGTCGCGGCGACCTTGCCGTTCGACGACGGGATCGGGACGCTTCGCGATCGGTTGGAGCAGGCCCTCGTGTCGAGACTTGGCGACGTTGAGGTGAATGGTCACGACGCCACCCGGCTTGGTACCACGACCAACCTTAGCTTCGCCGGTGTGGATGGCGCGAGACTGATGAAGCGGATGCCTGATCTGGCGGTCTCGTCGAGCTCGGCCTGCACCAGCGCCCTGCTGCAACCCAGCTACGTGCTCGGGGCGATGGGCTGCGACGAGGCCCGAGCCCGCGCCAGCGTGCGCTTCTCGCTGGGCCGTTTCACCACCGAGGCGGAAATCGACATTGCGGTCGACACCGTGGTGGAGGCGGTCACCGCGCTCCGCGCGGCGCAAGACTGAGGGCGACCTTTGGTGTCCGTGTCAGCGATCCCGGCCGACTACGACGACCTTCTCCCCTGGAGGGACCGCTTGACGCTCCGCAACCGCGGCATACCGGCGGGGTTCTCGCGGGTGATGGCCCCGCTCATGTCCCTGGCGATGCGGCGCGCCACCCAGAAAGATCTCGCGCGACTGAAGACGTTGCTGGAGCAACGCGGCTAGCCAGGCGGCCCTCGCGTCTCCGCCCTCGGCGAATACCGGACACCGCCGCACGTAGGAGACAACGAAGGGAGACCGTGGATGATCGAAATCGAAGAACGCGAAGACATCACGCCGCTCTGTCCGCACTGCAGCGAACCGACGAGGACCATTCAGTACCGCGCGCTGTCCGGACTCCTCGGCAAACGGTATGTCTACTTCTGCGGCCTGTGTCACAAGGTGCTCGGGGTGTCACAGCGCAAAGGGTTCTGGATGGGGTAACGTTCGGTAGATGGAGCTCGACCTGGTCCCGTTGCTGAAGGTCCAGCGCGAGCTGTATGCCATACCTCGCGGCGGGGAGCGCTTCCAGGCCTATCTGCGAACCATGGTGGATGCCGATACCGGCGATCTGGCGTTGCCACTGGTCACCATGAACCCCATGGGCAAGGACCATATCCGGGTCCTGCTCGACACCCTTCTGGATTTCGACGCCGAGGCGATCGCCCGGGATGTCATTGCCACGACCACCCTGGCCGTCTCGGATGTCGACGGCCGATTTGCGGTCGGCCTGGTGGTCGCCGACGACGCCCACGGCGGTTGGACAGACCGGTACTGCAGCGAATACTCCCATCGCTTCGAGGGACGGGCGATGTACACGCGGGGATGGATTGTCGGCCAGATCTGGACCGGCGATCCGCCCTCGGCGGACAGCATCCGGGAAGAGACGGCGACCGCCATTCATCGTCTCGCGCACATCCTGAGGCGTGGGACCGCGGCGACGCTGGGCGAGATGATCGACCAGGAGGGCACAGCCATGGCCGCGGCCGGATGCTCGGGGCCGACGCTCGATGCGGAGGACCTCGCGTATACGCGCGCTGTGGTCGCTCCGTCGCTGGACGCAACCGACCGGGCGACCATGATAGCCTGCCTGTTTGGGGATGAAGCGGCCCACCGGCTGGGCTACCGGGCTCACGGCCTGACCCCGCGAGCGGGCTTGGCCCTGGCGCTCCACGATGGGCAAGCCAGGCTCGACGGCGCCAACAGGAGACGCCCGGCATGACGACACCAACAGGGTCACCGCCACAATCGCAGCCACCGGATCAGTCGGCTGGACGCCGCCCGCGCATGACCCTGTTGAGTCCCCTGCACGTGCTTGCGGTGGCGGCCATGGTGTGTGTCCCGGGAGCCGCCAGTGCCCAGGGGCAGACGACGCGGGGCTTCGCGCCCACGGTGTTACCCGCCACGATCCCGATCTTCCCGCTCCAGGACATCATGCTGTTCCCGCGCGCGACACGGCCGCTGCACATCTTCGAACAGCGATATCGGGATATGGTCGCCGACGCGCTGGAGGGCGACCGTTTGATCGGCATGGTGCTGCTCGAGCCTGGGAACGAGGCGGACTACGAGGGCCGTCCGCCAGTGTACCCCGTCGGCACGGTCGGCGTCATCGCCGAGTCGGAAGAGCTGCCTGATGGGCGGTACAACATCGTGCTGGGCGGCCTGAGCAAGTTCCGGATTACTGGCGAAGATGACAGCCGGTCGTACCGCCTGGCGCACATCGAGCTGATTCCCGAAGCGATGACCCCCTCGGATCAAACGATGCTGGGCGACCTGCGTGAAGAACTGGCCGGGTTGGTACCGATCGGACTCCCTGGGATCCAGGTGCCCGCCGAACTGGCGGACGAAGATCTGGTTAACGGGATCGCGCAGCTCATCGAGGTCGACCCTTTGGACCGGCTGGGACTGCTCAAACAGCCCGGGGCACTCGCGCGAGCCCAAGCGCTCATCGACCTGATGTATATCCGCGCGGCGCTGCCCCGCTGATCCGCGCCCTGTCACAACGCGCAGTGCGCCGAACAAACCATGCTGATGAAGATGGCGGTGCTGCATCGGATCAAGGACGGTGAGATCTCAGTCGTCTTCCGCCGCTGGCGCCGACCCACCGTCAAGTCTGGGGGTACCCTCAAGACGGCGGTGGGCCTGCTGAAGATCGTGAGCGTGGAGGATGTGCCTGAATCGGCGATCACGACTCGTGATGTTAGCCGGGACGGCTACGCTACGAGGTCGGACCTCATCGGAGACTTGGGTACGCGGGGCGATCGACTCTCCCGCGTCACGCTGGCGTACGCGGGAGCCGATCCCCGCATCGCGTTGCGCGAGGCAGACGTCCGGTCCGAGACGGAGCGTGAAGCGCTCCTCGCACGTCTTGCGCGTCTCGACGCGCGCTCAACCTCGGGCCCGTGGACCGAACGGGCATTGGCGGTGATCGAGCGACATCCGGATGTGGCCGCCAGGGTAATCGCCGAGCATCTCGCCTGCGAGAGGGACTGGCTGAAACCAAACGTGCGCAAGCTGAAGAACTTGGGGCTGACCATCAGCCACGACCCCGGCTACAGTCTGTCTCCGCGTGGGCGCGTGATCCTGGTGCACCTGCGCGCGCAGACCCCGAGTGTCCGCACGGCGGCCGAGCGCGAGTCGTGAGACTCCTGCTGGTCTATCTCTGGGCGATTCCCGCCAATCTCCTCTGGTACACCCACACCATTCTCATGGGCAGTCTCTCGCTGCTGGTGTGGCCATTCGATCGCTCCGGCAACAAGCAGTTCTGGTGCGCCCGATGGTGGTGCCGCCTCGTGGCGTGGTCCATCTTCGCCCGCATCCGCGTGCACGGCGTCGAGCACGTGCGACCGGACCAGCCCTACGTCTACATGGCCAACCACTCGAGTCTGATCGACACCCCGGCGTTGTTCGCGTATCTCCCGTACCCGTTCCGGATCATGGCCAAACGCGGGCTGTTCTATATGCCGTTCAGCGGGTGGCACCTCTGGACCGCCGGTCACTTCCCCATCGACCGGGGCGACGCCCGCAAGACGGTCGCCAGCCTGCGTCGTGTCATCGAGGGTGTGCGCAACGGCCGCTCACTCGCGGTGTTTCCCGAGGGTACCCGCACGCCAGACGGCCGCCTCCAAACGTTTCAATCGGGCGTGTTCAAGATCGCCGTCAAGGCCGGCGTCCCGATTGTCCCGGTCACGATCCGAGGCACCTTCGAGCTGCTGCCAAAGACCACGCTCGCACCGAGACCGGGACGTGTTGACGTCATCCTCGGCGAACCGATCGACACCGCCGACTACCACGACAAACGTCTCGGCGATCTGATCGCGCGCACGAAGGCGGTGATCCAGCAGACCCTGGACGCCGAGCCGCCAGCGAGGTGACCGACATGACAAGACGACGGAGCAGATCGGGCACCGGAACCCACGTCGCATTGCTACGCGCGATCAAAGTCGGCGGACGCAACCGACTACCCATGGCCCGTCTGGTCGGCATGTTCGACGAGGTCGAGTGCCAACGGGTTCGCACCTACATCCAGAGTGGCAACGTCGTGTTCGACGTGGGCAAGTCCTGCGTGCGATTTAAACAGATCGACGACCTGCCGCTTTCCTTGATCGGCGAGACGGTCGGCTCGAAAGGCGCGGACCAAGCCGGCGAAGACGGTGGCAACGAAACGCGGCGCAAAAAAGCGCCCGCAATCTTGAGCCCCTCCTGAAGGTCCGCCGGGTTGCCAATCAGGCGGACAGCGAGTAGCCTGATGGCTGGGCTGAGTGAGGGCCCGCCGACTGACTTCCAAGGAGCTTTCATGCGCACGCTGCTGACCGCCATGTTCGCGTTGCTCGTCGGTCTCGGTTCGATGACCGTGACGAGGGCGCAAGACCCGGTGATCGAGGTCTACAAGTCACCCACTTGAGGGTGTTGCATGGGATGGGTCAAACATCTCAAAGACGCCGGTTTCACGGTGAACACGACCGACGTACCGAACGTGACGCCAATCAAGACCGAGAGGGGCGTGCCGGAGCAGCTGTTCTCGTGCCACACGGCCATTGTCGATGGGTACGTGCTCGAGGGTCATGTGCCAGCCGAGGACGTCAAGAAGCTGCTGGCTGAGCGCCCGGACATAGCTGGTATTTCGGTGCCCGGCATGCCACAGGGCTCGCCTGGCATGGAAGGCCCCAATCCGGTTGAGTTCCCCGTCGTCTCGTTCGACAAGAACGGCGACGTGGAAGTAATCAACGTTCACACGCCCTAGCTTTCCGACGAGAAAAACGCTCAGTCCTTCCGGCGGCCGAGGCGCGCCTCGCGGACGCGGAGTGGGGCACTCGGGGTCCCCACGGAGTCGCCGCGTGGGATTCGGTGCGCAGCCCCGTCTGAAGAGGTCGCTCCCGGCTACAATGGGAGCCATGCCGACCGCCCAGACCGCCGGCCGGGCCCTCACGCTGCTGCTACGCGTGATGGGTTGCTCCTCGCTGCTGGCTCTCATCTTCGTGGTGGCGCCGGAGTCGTGGATGTCCGCCATTCACGCGGAGCTAGACATGGGCTCCCTGCCGACGGCACCCGTGGTGGGCTACCTGGCTCGGTCGACGTCCGCGTTTTACGCCGTCACCGGCGGGCTGTTTCTCGTCGTCTCCAACGATCTCGTTCGACATCGCGCGGTCCTGCTATACCTTGGTCGGGTCATGGGCCTATTCGGCATCGTGCTGCTGGCGGTCGACTGGCTCGAAGGCATGCCCCTCTCGTGGACCCTCTGGGAGGGCCCTTTCGTCATCCTGTTCGGCATCGCTATCGTGTGGCTCACGGGGAAACTCGATGTCGGCCACGGCCCGGCGACCCCGTGAAAAAGCGGGACTCGGGTGCCGGAACGTTCCCACCCCATCCGGCACGGGAGACGGCGCAGCAGGCAGCCGCCATACTGTTCAGACATGTGGACGGCGAACTGAACATCTGTCTGATCACCACTATGACGGCCCGCCGATGGTCGATTCCGAAGGGTCTCATCGAAACCGGCCACACCGCGGCCGGAACGGCACGAAAGGAAGCCCGCGAAGAAGCCGGCGTCCACGGACGTGTGGTGGGCGGCCCCGTCGGCTACTATGGCATCACCAAGGCCGGCATCCGATACACTGTGGCGGTCAATCTGCTGCAGGTCGAGCAGATTGACGCCGAGTGGGAAGAACAAGACGTCCGCGATCGGCAGTGGGTCACCGCCGATGTCGCGACAACACTCCTCGAGGGGCGACCCGTCGCCGCGGTGTTCCGTCGAGGCCTGCAACAGATCGCAACCTGACGGATGCGCCCATGGAGAGCACACAATGACCATCAATAAGCACTATCTCGTAGCCATCGGCCTGACTCTCGTGGCCCTCGTTTTCACCGCCAGCACGATCGTGCCGGCCACCCTCCAGGCGCAATCCAGCGACAAAGTCTTCGAGCTGCGGACCTACACCACCGCCGAAGGGAAACTTCCGAACCTGCTGGCCCGATTTCGCGACCATACGATGCGAATCTTTGAGCGACACAATATGGAGAACGTCGCGTATTGGGTGCCGAAAGACACGCCGAACACATTGATCTACATCATCTCCCACGCGAGCAGCCAGGCCGCCACCGAGAACTGGCAGGGGTTCCGAGGCGACTCGGAGTGGCCGGGCGTGGCCGAGGCCTCAGGCGTGGGACGGGTTCAGGTGGAGAGCGTGTTCATGGACGCGACCGATTTCTCGCCAATGAAATAGCGATGTCCCACGCGATACAAGGAGACAGTATGCGCACTACACGAATCGCTTTGACCGTTGCCGCACTCGTGACCCTCGGAACCGCCTCGAACGCCGATGCGCAGCGGATGTACAACACCGCCAAGCAGAAGATGATGTCTGGCCAGCAGATTATCGGCGGCACCGTCGACACGCCGGACCCGGCCATCTACTGTGCGATGGCCAACTCAGGGTTTGACTTCATCTGGATCGAGATGCAGCACAGCCCGCTGAACTACCAGGACGTGGCTCGGATGATCTGGGCCTGTAAGGACGCTCCGGCCATCCCGTTCATCCGTATTCCGGACGCGACTGAAGGTGATATTCAGAAAGCGACCGACATCGGCGCCCTGGGGATCATCGTCCCGATGGTCATCGACCCGCAAGAGATGAAGAACGCGGTGCAGTGGGCGAAGTATCCGCCCATGGGCATCCGGAGCCAGGGCGGCGGTCAGTACGGGGCACTCTGGGGTCGAGACTATCGCCAGACCGCGAACGACAACATCATGATCATCGCCATGATCGAGCAGCTCGAGGGTGTGGCGGCCGCCGATCAGATCGCGGCGGTTGAAGGCGTCGACGCCATCTTCGCCGCCAGCAGCGACCTGAGCAGCTTCTCCGGCAAGCGACAGGGTGACCCGGAATACGAACAGATGATCACGAAGATCAAGACAGACACACTCGGCGCCGGCAAGGGCCTGGGCGGGCCGTCGGCGTGGCGCGATCGGGAGGGCTTCTTGTTCTTCCAGGCGCCCGGCACAACCACGTTCATCCGTCAGGGCGTGCGAGCGATGCTCGCCGACGCACCGGAGGGCGTGGCGGCAATCGAGGGCACCGAGCCGCGCGACTAGCGGCGACCTGTCGATATGTCAGATCTCAACACGTCAGATTTCAATAAGGCTCTGGTTCGGCGTTTTCTCGACGAGCTGTACAACAACGCCAGACCGGGGGTGATCGACGAACTGTTCGCCGACGACTACGTGGACCACACGGCCTCGACCGAGCAGGAGCCGGGGCCGGCTGGGGCGCGACAGATCTACGACGTCTTCCACACGGCGTTCCCCGACCTCCGGGTCGAGGTCCACGACATGGTGGCGGACGGCGACCTGGTGACGTTTCGATCGACCCTGACCGGTACCAGCCGGGGTCCCCTGATGGGCGCCGAGCCTACCGGGAAACCTGTCGAGATCGCGTCGATGGTCTTCCTGCGAGTGCGTGACGGCCGGTTCGTCGAGCGCTGGGAACAGATGGACCTGCTTGGTCTGATGCTGCAGCTGGGCATCGTGGCCCAGTCGGAGCCGGGGGGTGGAGACACATGAGCGTTCGCGACGATTATGTCGTCGTCTCCACGGTGCAGGGGCAGTTCGTTGAGGCACAGGTCAAGGCGTTTCTCGAGGCTCACGATATTCCCTGCTTGCTCCGGGGCGAATCGCTGCGTGTCACTCATGCCATCTCGGTCGACGGTATCGGCGCCGCCGAAGTGCTGGTACCGGCCAGTCAGGCCGACGCGGCGCGCGAGCTGCTGGCCCAGGCGGAGCGCGGAGAGCTCGCGATCGCGGCGGATGATTCGGATGACCCGAGCGACCCCGACTGACTCGACCGAGTCGACGTCGGCACCCAGTCGTCCAGGTTCCGGTCGTGCCCCGCGACAGTCAGGTCCGATGGCCCCATGAATGACACCGTTCAGATAATTCCGTTGATGCGACTCGCGCTGGCGTTCATCCCAGTGTGCGCGGTGCTGTTCATCATCCATCGGTGGTCACTCGGGATCCGGACCGGCCTGGTGGCGGTGTTCCGCATGGTCAGCCAGTTGCTACTGGTGGGTTACGTCCTCACCTTCATCTTCGGGTCACAACGTGCGCTGGTCACGGTGTCGGTAGTGAGCGTGATGCTGGCGACCGCCGGTTGGATCGCCTTGAGACCGCTTGGAAGCGATCGGGTCGGGCGCTACCCGAGCGCGCTGGTCGCGATCAGCGCGGGATCACTAACGGTGCTGTTCATGGCCACGCAAACGGTGCTCGACCTCCCGCAGTGGTACACCCCGAGCATGGTCATTCCGCTTGCGGGCATCGTCCTGGCCAACTCGATGAACACTGTCAGCCTGGCCGCCGAACGATTCCGAGCCGAGCGCGAGCGCGGCGCAGGCTACCGCGAAGCCAGGCACACCGCCATGAGCGTCTCGCTGATCCCGATGACGAACTCGCTGCTCGCCGTCGGTCTGGTGTCGCTGCCGGGCATGATGACCGGCCAGATTCTATCCGGCGTCACCCCACTCATCGCCGTCCGGTATCAGATACTCGTCATGTGCATGATCTTCGGGTCGGCCGGACTCGCGACAAGTTGTTATCTGGTGTTGCAACGGCCGCGCTCCGACGATTGATGCGGACATGGAGCGGTCCGACCTCTCACCCGCGGACGCGCGACGAATCGCGCTGGCGGCCCAGGGCTTCGACCGCCCGCGCCCCCGGGGCCGAGTCGATGCGCGTCACCTGCGGCGGGTGATACACCAGCTCGGCCTGCTCCAGATCGACTACGTCAACGTGCTGGTGCCGGCCCAGTATCAAGTACCGTTCTCTCGGCTCGGCCCCTACGACCGGGGCCGACTCGACGAGCTGGTCTATCGCCGCCGGGAATTCACCGAACACTGGGCCCACGAAGCGTCAATCGTACCGGTCGACGCGTGGCCATTGCTGCGTTATCGACGACTCGCCCATCGCGTGCGCCCTCGCGGTTTCGAACGCGCGCTGCAGCGCGAACCGGGCTACTCCCGACGGGTGCTGGCGCAGATTCGGGCGCGGGGCGCGCTGACCGCGGCGGAGCTACCTTCGCCCACGACGAGTGATCGGCGGTTGCCCGGCTCCTGGCACGGGACGATTCCTCGAGCCATGGCAGAGTGGCATTTCGGACGCGGTCGGCTGGCCATCGCCGACCGGCGCCCGGACTTCCGTCGGGTCTTCGACCTGAGCGAGCGGGTCCTCTCTGAAGAAATCCGCAGTCGACGTGTGCCGACGTCCGTCGCGCACCGCACGCTGCTCCTTCAGGCCGCGCGTGCGCACGGAGTGGCGACCACCGGCGACCTGGCCGACTATTTCCGCATGCCGGTGGCCATGGTCAGGCCACGGTTGCGGGAACTGGTCGATACCGGCGAGCTACGCTCCATCCGCGTGCACGGGTGGACGGAACCGGCCTTTCTGCACCCCGAGGCGCGGCGTCCGCGACGAATACACGCGACCGCCCTGCTGTCTCCGTTTGACCCCGTCGTCTGGCACCGGCCACGCGCCGCGCGTCTGTTCGACTTCGCATATCGTCTCGAGATCTTCCTCCCGGCGCCGAAGCGGCGTTGGGGCTACTACGTCTTGCCGTTCCTGCTGGACGACCGGCTCACGGCCCGAGTCGACCTCAAAGCGGACCGCGCTGGTCGACGGCTACTGGTGCAGGCTGCTTATCTCGAACCAGACACGGATGGCGCTCAAGTCAGCAACGCGCTCGCGCGTGAGCTAGCTACCATGGCCGGCTGGCTGGGGCTGGAGTCAGTCTCGGTCGGGCGCCGGGGACCATTCGCCCGCGAACTCGCGGCCGCGGTCAGAATGCAGCGATGACCTCAACCGCCGACGACGCCGTTCGATTGCGAGCGGCAACCCAGGCCGATATCACCTCAGTCGTGGCGCTGTGCAAGGTTTCGCTCACGAAGACCTATGGAGCGTTCATGGACCCAGAGCGAATGCGGCCCTGGACGGACGGCACGGAAGTGGAAGACTACGTCGCGCGCATGTGGCGCCGGATGACGGTGACGACCCGTGACGAGCAGGTGGTAGGGGTGGTAGCGCTGGATGACGCGGTCATCGACCTGATTTGGGTCAAAGACGGGTTCAGAGGGGAAGGCATCGGGTCAGCGCTGCTGGACCATGCCGAACAGACGATCGGGGCCGACCACGACGAAGCCGAACTGGAGTGTTTCGCACCCAACGTGGCCAGCCTTACCTTCTACCGGTCGCACGGCTACGCGGAAGTACGTCGCTACTATGAGGCGGCATCCGGCATCGACAAGGTCGTGCTGCGGAAGACACTGGGCTGCTAGCCAGCGCGAGCGAAACGTTGGGCGACCCGTTCCCGGGTCTTGGCGGCCACTTCCTCCCGGTCACGAGGCGCCGACCTAGAGTTGTTGCAGGAGACCGGCGGTCCAGGAGGGGAAGAACTTCAGCAACAACGCGACGATGACCACCAGGGTGGCGACCCCCAGCAACACCCGGGTCCCCCGCTCACCGACCAGACGGCATCCCGCCGAATCGCAGCGGCGCCGCTCGCGAAAATACAGTGCATACGCACCGGCCAATCCGCCGACGCCAAGTGGCAGCGTCAGCCACTCGAAGCGCATCATCGTCATCATCAGACCGGTGCCGGCCACCCCGGTCACGATCAGCGCCATCGGCAGCAGACAACAACTGGCGGCTAGCAGCGCGGCCACGACCCCCGTGGCGGCCGGAATCCGCTCGCCGACCCCGGTGACCCGAGCGGCAACGTCAGGACCCGGCGCCACCGTCGCTGTCGTCCTTCACCGCCATCACCGCGCCAGCGAAACCGGCCCCATCAATGGCCAGCACCAGTGCCGCTACTTCAACCGTCTCCGGGTCGTACTCGACGTCGGCGCGCTTGTCGTCATACCAGACCTCCGCGTCGACAACACCTTTGACACCCAGCAGGGCCTGGCGCACGGCCAGGGCGCAACCACCTCAAGTCATCCCCTCGACGGCGAGCGCCACCTCCTGGGTGGTCACCGCCAGAGCTGGGACAACGGACTCAGGGGCGTCCACTCGATTGGCCTGCCCGCCGCAACCCGCCGCCGGGCCGAGCGCGAGCCCGACGAGACCGACGAAGACAGCCGATTTCCAGTTCGTGTACGTCATGTCGTTCCCCGGCCACGTCGCCATCGCGCGAAGCGACACTCCCCAGTATAGACGCGAGATCCCGTACACTCGCACCGGGCAGGTTCATGGCCAAGATACCCGACGTCATCTTCCAAACCGAGCCTGTGTCGAAGGCATGCTGGCCCACGCCGACCTCACGATCACCGCGCGACTCGAAACGAGGCTCGTCGGTGTCTCGCTCGGTGACCGACTTTCACTACTGTTGCTATCTGTCGGACCTGGCCGTCGACGCACAGTACCAGAGGCAGAGCATCTGCGCCGCGCTGATTCGCGAAACGCGGGCTCACTTGCAACCGACGTGCAGACTGCTCCTGCTGTCGACCCCGGGTGCCGGCGGCTACTATCCGAAGATCGGATTCGAACGTCATCCCCAGGCGTGGACCATGCCCCCATCCGGTGGAAGAGTGCGTTGAACTCTTGCCCCGACTTGAAGATTTTTGCTAGATTAAGATTGATGTTCGAACAGTGCAGTCGTCGCCGTACCGGCTCGCGTCTGCGGTCGGTAGGTTGCCGCGCGTCGGTTGCCGCGTTGATCGTCGCGATTGCCAGTTCCACGGCCTTGTCCGCGGTTCCGCACGTTGGACACGACGCGGACCAGGACTGCGCCGTCTGCAAGCTCGGGCAGAGGCCGCTGGCCGACGATCTGCCGGACGACGCGCGCCTCCAGCGCCCCGAGGCCGCCGCGGCCGCGGGCGTCACCCTCACGCCGTGGGTCCTGGCCACCGAGACGTCTCCGGTGCCCCCACGCGGCCCCCCTCTCGCGTAGTAGCCAGTTCCGATTCACTCAGCAACGCGACCTCACGAACCGCGGCCTGCACCGTGGGTGTCGATTGTAGCCCCACGTCGCATCGCGTCGGACTCGCGCGGCACCGAGGGACGCACCGACTGGGGCTCGTTCGAGCTGAGCTCCAACCCGCAGCCAACGCTAGTGGCCGCACTTGAGAACGAACCGGGCGTCGCAAAACGCAGCTTCGGGCCAGGCTCGAGCCGGCCAATCATCCGCAGCTTCGACGGCGACCGAGTGTTGATTATGGAGGACGGGGTGATGGCCCAGACCAAGAGCGTGCAACGACAGCACACCATGGGCAGGCAACGCGGCGGTCCGTGTCGGTTTCTGTCGGTCATCTGCGTCGTCGCGCTGATGCACGCGTCGGCCGACGCGCAGGACAGCGGCACGATCCGTGGTGCGGTCACGTTCGGTGACGCGGCTGAGCCGGTACACGGCGCGGTCGTGCTGGTGGTGGGTCCGTCGCTGGTTACGCTGACTGCGGAAGACGGCACCTACGAGATCACCAACGTCCCCCCAGGCTCGCACGAGATCATCGCACAACGCGAGCATCTCAGCGCCGCCCGCCAGAGCGTAGCCGTCTCATCCGGCGCCGATGTCACCGCCAACTTCACGCTCGTCTTGTCCACCGTCCATGAAGAGCTGACGGTCACGGCGACCGCGGGCGGCCAGACCACCGCCTTCGATGCCTTCAATGCGATTTCGACGCTGGACTCGTTCGAGCTGATCTCCAACCCGCAGCCAACGCTGGCGGCCGCGCTTGAGAACGAACCGGGCGTCGCAAAACGCAGCTTCGGGCCAGGCTCGAGCCGGCCAATCATCCGCGGCTTCGACGGCGACCGAGTGTTGATTATGGAGGACGGGATCCGGACCGGTGACCTGGGTGCACAGTCTGGCGACCACGGGGTGACGATCGATCCGAACAGCCTGGATCGAGTGGAAATCGTGCGGGGTCCGGCCACGCTGCTGTACGGGTCGAACGCGGTGGGTGGCGTGGTCAATGCCATCACGCCGCACGAGAGCTATCTCGATTCGATGACCGATGGGACACGCGGACAGGTGAGCGCCGACACCGGTTCGGCCGACCGGCAAGCGGGCACGAACGCCAGCTTGCAGCACACGGACGGCAACGCCATCCTGTGGCTGGGAGGCGGCACGCGCGCCACCGACGACTACCGCACGCCTCAGGGCGCGATCGAGAACTCGGCCAGCGAGCTCCACTCGGCGCGCGCCGGCATCGGCTACTTCGGCGACCGGCTCTTCGCCAGCGGCGGGTTCACGGCGGAGAACAGCCTGTTCGGTATCCCGTTCGTCGGCGCGCCCACGGCGGACGTCGAAGCCGGAACCGACAACGCCGGCGGTCCGGACACCCTGGAAGACGACGTACAGGTAGAACTCGACTCACGGCGCCGGGTGGGCCGGCTCGACATCGGCATGCGGAACCTGAACCACACGGTCGTGGATGGGGTTCGACTGGTTTTCAATGTTGTGGACTGGGAACACACCGAGGTCGAGACGGAAGGTGGGTCGAAGCACCTCGGGACGGCATTCGACAACCGTACCTACGTGCTGCGAGCCGAGGTGGATCAGCGGCAGACGGCCCGTCTGGCCGGCAAGTTCGGTGTGTGGACTCAAGCGCGTGACTTCGTCGCCGTCGGAGAGGAAGCCCTGGCGCCTCCCACTGACCAGACCTCGTTCGCGGCGTTCGTCTACGAGGAGCTGGAACTGGGGCGATACCGGGTGCAGCTCGGCGGCCGGCTTGAGCGCAACAGCTACGCCGTGCTGCCGCGTGCGGCTCTGGAAACAGAGTCTGCAGGGTCGCCGGGAGCGCCGGTCGCGTCGCCAGTGCGCGACCGCGACTTCAACGGGAACTCGGTCTCGGCCGGTCTCCAGACCGACTTGGGCTCCCACACCGCGTTCGTCACCAATCTCACACGCTCGCACCGCGCCCCCGCGCTGGAAGAGCTGTACAACTTCGGCCCGCATGTGGGTAATCTGGTCTTTGAGGTGGGCAATCCCAACCTCGGGAGCGAGACCACAGTGGGACTCGATGTCAGTCTGCGGTATCAGTCGCCACGAGCGAAGAGCAGCGTCAACGCGTACGTGTATGACATTGACGACTTTGTTTTTGCGTCGATCACGGGCGCCGTCGCTGATCGGCTGCGGGTGGCCGAATTTCGCCAAGCCGACAGCCGCTTTCGGGGTTTCGATGCCGATGCGAGCGTACGGATCGGCGATGCCATGTGGGTGAACGTGGGTGTCGGTTTCGTGGACGCCGAACTCGACACCGGTGAGGCCCTCCCACGCATCCCGCCCCTGCGGGGACGGGTCAGTCTGGACCTGCCCTACCGGGGCTTCACGGTCAGTCCGGAGCTGATCATCGCCGCCCAGCAAGGTCAGGTGTTTCGTGATGAGACCGAGACCAGTGGATCCTCGGTGTTCAACCTGAAGGCTTCCTATATCCTGGCCCGGCCGCACGTGGCACACATCGTGAGCGTCACCGGCTACAACCTGGCCAATGCGCTGTATCGGAACCACACCTCGTTCATCAAGGACTTCGCGCCGGAGATCGGACGCGGCGTACGGTTCGGCTATTCGGTGCGGTTTTTTTAGTGCTAGACCGGGCTGCGCCACCTCAATTAGACGGGGCTTCGCCCCGAACCCCACGCAGGCCTCGCGAGGGCGCGCTACCCCGGGTCCGGGTCGGCGGCCAGGGCCAGATGCCAGGCATGGCGGGCGCGACGGCGGTCACCGCCGCGTTCGGCTATTTGTCCCAGCAACTTCAGTCCGTCGGACGACGGCTCGTCGGCCAGCGCTCGCTCACAGTACAGCAACGCCTCGACCTCACGCCCGGCCGTAAACAACGACGCCGCCAGTTCGAGTTCCAGCGTGGCCCGCGTCCCGTAGTCGGTGACGATGTCGGACAGCGCCGGCGGATGCCGGTCGAGTGCCGCCAGGACGATGCCCATGGCCACCGGCGTGGTCCCCAGCGACAGGAGCAGCAGGCGGGTCCACACCACCTCCAAGACAAGCGAGGTCGAACCGGTCAGGAAAAACGCGCACAGCAACGCGTACGACGAACGTCGTATTCTCACAATTGCACTGTTCGGCACGGGCGGCCGAAAGCTTTAGTCGTCCGCGGACGAACCCCACGCGCCGGCCTGAGCGAGAAGGAACGCATACTGCAAGGCCACATCCCGATAGCGTCGATATCGACCCGATACGCCACCGTGACCGGCATCCATGTTGGTCTTGAGCAGCAACGGATTGCCGTCGGTCTTCAGGGCGCGCAGCTTGGCCACCCACTTGGCCGGCTCCCAGTACTGCACCTGAGAGTCGTGCAGCCCGGCCAGGACCAACAACGCGGGGTAGGCTTTGGCCTCGATGTTGTCGTAGGGCGAATAGGCCAAAATATCGTCGAACGCGGCGCGCTCGTTGGGATTGCCCCACTCGTCGTATTCGCCCGTGGTCAGCGGGATCGTCTCATCGAGCATCGTGGTCATCACATCGACGAACGGGACCTGCGCCACCACGCCGGCGAACAGATCGGGCCGCATGTTGACCACGGCCCCCATCAACAGCCCACCAGCGCTCGCCCCCATCGCGAATAGTCGGTCCGTCTGCGAGTAGCCTTCGACCAGCAGCTGCTCAGCGGCGGCGATGAAATCGGTGAACGAGTTGCGCTTCTGTCCCAACCGGCCATCGTCATACCAGCGTCGTCCCAGCTCCTGGCCTCCCCGCACGTGCGCGATAGCGAAGATGAACCCGCGGTCCAGCAAGCTCAACCGGGCCGAGTTGAATGCCGGGTCGATGCAGAGACCGTAGGCGCCGTAGCCGTACAACAGCAGGGGGTGGCTACCGTCACGAGGCGTGCCGACCCTCGACACCAGCGAGACCGGAATGTGTTCACCATCCGGCGCGGTCGCCATGAGCCGCTCGGACCGATAGCGAGTCGGATCGAAATCGCCAAGCACCTCTTCCTGCTTCAACCGGGTCCGCGTACGGGCGACCATGTCGTAGTCATACGTGGTCGTCGGCGTCGTGAGGGACTCGTAGCCAAACCGCAGCACCGACGAGTCAGGTTCCCGGTTGACTGACAGATAGGCGTCATACACCGGCTCGTCGAACACAATGTCATGTGCGTCCGCGCCGTTCCACGGACACACTCGCAGGTGGACCAGACCGCCTCGCCGCTCATGTGTCACCAGGTGGTCGCGAAAGAGCTCGAACGGCCCGAGCAACGCGTCCTCCCGATGCGGGATCAGTTCGACCCAGCGCTCCTGATCCATCCCACCCGCAGGCGCTTCCATCAACTTGAAGTTGCGGGCGTTGCGATTCGTGCGCACGTAGAACCGGTCACGAAAGTGATCAATGTGGTACTCGTGGTCGCGCTCTCGGGCCAAGAACACCGAGAATGTGCCGGTCGGATCGTCGGCGTCCAGAAACCGATACTCGCTGGAGACCGTCTGATGCGACCCGATCAGCAGATATCGCTTCGACCGGCTCTTCCCCACCCCGCAATTGAACGTGTCGTCCGGCTCCTCGTAGACCACCACGTCGTCCGCCTGTCGTGTGCCGAGTTGGTGTCGGTAGATACGAGACCACCGCAACGTGGTCGGATCTTGGTGCGCATAGAACAGCGTCCGGCTGTCATTGGCCCAGACCAGATTGCTGGTGACGCCGGTCAGCGCGTCGTCGAGATGGGCGCCGGTCACCATGTTCTTGACGCGGATCGTGTGAATGCGTCGTCCCTCGAAGTCGGTCGCGTAGGCAAGCAACTGCTGGTCCGGACTGACCTCGCGGCCAGAGACCTGGCAGAAGTCACGCCCCTCGGCGAGTTCGTTGACGTCGAGCAGGACCTCCTCTGACCCGGCTGGTTCGAGGCGACGACAGTAAATCGGATACTCGCGATCGTCCTCGTAGCGCCTGTAGTAGGTAAAGTCGCCCTCCCGATACGGAACCGACATGTCGGTCTGCTTGATGCGCCCCTTGATTTCCTCGAACAGGGTCTCCTGCAGTGCTTCGGTCTGGGCCATGACCGCATCGGTGTGTGCGTTCTCGGCGTGCAGATAGTCGATGACCTCCGTACTCTCGCGCTCGCGCAACCAGTAGTAGTCATCAAGGCGGACCACCCCGTGCGTCTCGTGGCGGGTCGGCGACCGCCTGGCCCGGGGCGGCTCGGCCGCAGCCGGATCCAACGGGGTCACGGCGTTCTGACCCGCGCCGTCGCCTGGCACCACCGCCTCGGACGCGGACGAGGCCTCCGATGCTGGCGCGTTTGGGGTCTTGATGTCATCAAGGGACTCGGACATTGGGCCTCTAGAGTGATGCGACAGCACAGACCAAGGCACCGGGAGCAGTGGCATCTGCCCGGCAAGCTCGGGGGTTACTCAGACCGCAGCGCCGCAAGTAGGGGGGACCGCACGGCCACCACGGTAGCCGCCAGCGACGAGGTCAGGCCTGCGGCCACAACCGCCAGCAGCAACCCGCCCAGAGACACGACCGGGAACTGGCCGCCACGCGCCAGCCAGGCGGGGGCGATGGCCACGAGCGCGCAGACGGTGCCTGCCGCCAGTCCCCCGAACAGCAGCAACCCGTTCTCGACCAACACCAGCCGGGACACATCTCGCGCGTCGTAACCAACCGCGCGCAGTAGCGCGAGCTCGCGACGACGCTCCAGTACATTCCGCAGCAACACGGCGCCCAACCCGAAGGTGCCGAGGAGCAGTCCAAGGGCGCCCAGCGTCTGGAACGTGGCCAAGTAGGTGTTGTTGACGCGGTGGAACGCCGCGAGCTGGTCGGAGGCCAGAGTCACGTCAAAGCCGTAGTCGGACAGGCGATCTTCCAGTGCCGCGGTCACACCCGCCGTGGCGTCGGCCGGCGCGTCGATCAGGAAGAACCGGTAGCCCTCGTGCTCCGGGAACAGGCGGACGAACGGCCCCTCGCCGATGATCAGCTCACCTTGAAAAATACTATCGGTCAGCGCCGCCACGACCCGAAGCGTGATCGGGTTGTCGCTTTCGCGATTCACGACGAAATCGTCACCCACGGACAGGTGCAACGCGTAGGCGAGCGACGTGGCGTCGGCAATCGCCGGCACCGCGCCGTCGTCGAACCGCCGGTCGAGGAGCAGCCAGGGGTTCGCGACCTCCGCCTCGGTAGCCGCCATGGTTCGACCAAAGCTGAAACGCCCGTCGGCAACAAACGCCGGCTCAGGCGCCAGCAGCTTCGGGTTCTTGGCCTGGTACAGGTTGAGGCAACTGGCGTCCTCGCCCGGCCGCACCCGGAACCGCGCGTAGGACGCGGCACCGAACAGGTCGTCGTCGAACGACGAGATCCCAAGTTCGGCCTGTCCATCCTCCGATGACAGATCGAGCACGATCGGCAACAACGACTCAGCGATCAGCGGATAACCGCCGGTGCCGGACGCCCGGTCGGTGTTCTCCCCACCGCCCTCGAGATGAAATGCATCGACCGCCACGATGATGAACGAGGCGAAGGCGATGAGGGTAATGCACAGCACGGAGCGTCCGGGTCTGGCCGTGGCGTTCCGCAGCCCAACGCGCGAGACGGACCACGCCGCCGGCACCGCGTCCCCCAGGGCGTCCTGCCGTCCGAGTAGCAGCCACGCCAGTGTCAGCAACGCGGTCAGGAGCAGCAGACCGGTGCCAAAAAAGCCGGCCGTGTCACCGACGATCCCGGCCACTGTTGCCGCCAGCACCAGAGCCCCGAAGAGCCCGAGCGTGGCCGGCGCGTGACGCGTGAGACGGCCGGCGCGCGCACCCCCGCGGCCGGTTCGACCAGTGTGGGCCGGCAGCGAGCCACTGATGAGCGCACGAGGCGTCGCGCGGTCCACGGATCGCAACGTCCAGGTAATCGACGCCACGGCAGCCACGCCCCCGCCCGCCAGCCCGGCGCCCAGCGCCACGGGCGACACGTGCAAGGTCAGCAGCGTCGTGCCGACGGCATCGACCCACCAGGTGCGAAGCCCCCACATGATCAGTTCGGCGTAGCCGACAGCGCCCGCTACGCCCAGCACGCCGCCGGCGAACGACAACACCCCGGCCTCGCCCCAGAACAGCCGTCTGACGGCGCCGTCGTGGAAGCCGAGCGCTCGCAGCGCGCCAATTTCACGCAACCGCTGCTCGACACCAAGACGAAAAAACAGACTAGCCAGCAGCAGCGCAGAGACCACCAGGAAGAAACTGAAATAGGTGAAATACTCACCAAAGTCGGTCACTCCGGCCGCCGCCTCAAGCGCAAGCCCCCGAGCGGGGTACACGACGAAGCCGGCCGCGAGCGGGTCGAGCGCCGAGTGCAGCGCCGCCCGATAGGCATCGGCGTCCTGTTCGGACACGCCCGACGAGGCGGACAGCCGCAAGGACGTCACGTCGCCCCACCGGGACCCCCACAAGTCCTGGCCGCTCGCCAGCGGGATGAACCCCTTCGCGACGGTTCGATGCTCGTCCCAGTAGTCCTCGTCTTTCGGGCGGACCAGACCGAGATCGATGGGAAACGGCGGATCCCAGTCCGACACGTCGTTGGCTTCGGTGATCCCCGGGTAATCAGGCGCAAAGTCCTGGTCGGCCGCCAGTCCATCAATCGGCACGATGGCGGCCACCCTGAACTGCGCCTCCTCGACCAGCAACGCCCCCGCTTCCTCCCAGAGGTAGTACTCGACCGTGACGACGTCACCAAGCCCGGCCTCGAGATCCTCGACCGTCCAGTCATTGAGCACGATCGGTGGTGGCCCCGGGCCGGAGGCATTCAGGTCGACCGGGGTCTCGCCGCTGTCGGGCGCGTCAAGGTCCAGCAGGTCGAGGGCGGTGACGAGGGAATAGGGGGTCTGCCGATCGCCGAACCGGATCGCATTGGCCAGATAGGTCAAGATCGGCTGCTCGGCCATCCCCGCTTCGGACGCCGCCGTCCGAGCCGCAGCGACGACGTTGTCGTCAAGCAATCCCGCCACCGACTCCACCGCCAACGCGCCAGAGGCCTCGAGCCGACGTACCCGCAAACCGAGGTCCTCTAGTTGTGTCTGGTCACGCAACGCCGCTTCGATGCTCGCGACCGCGACCGACGTCTCGAGGTCCGGCGAACCACCGCCGAGCAACAACGTGTTGACCTGCTGATCAAGCTCGAGATCGCGCTGCAGGCGACCGAGATTGATGAACACCGCCCGCGAAAATCCCTGTTGAGGCCTGAACGAGAATTCTCCGAGACTCTCCGATGCCAGCACTTCCTGGATGCCCAGACGCATCGTCCGGCCCAGATCGTCACGTCTCCCGTGCAGGGAACTGACCGGGATGGCAGATGGTTTCTGGACGCGCACGAGGAGCGTTTCGCCCGCCGCGGCGCCGAGTTCACGGGCAAGCCCCGCGCTGACCAGGACGGTGCCCGGCTCCGGTGTCCGTCCCTCGGGCTCGACCCCGTGAAAGCGCCAGAACCGCTCATCGACGCCGTAGACCTGGATGCCGCCGGCTCGGCTACCGCTGTCCTGATGGGTGACGAACCCTTCCAGGGCTATGAGCGGCGCACTGGCGCCGGCAGCGTTAGCACGCGCCGGTTCCTCGGCCAGCGCCATCACTACGTCGTTACCCAGCGCGTCGCGAAAAAACAGACCCGATGTCACCACGTGATCAACCCGGCCCAGGCGCAGCAGCGCGAGATCACGGAGGCTGGCGCGAACCGACGTGCCGACGAGGAAGGCGCCGGCCAGCACCGAGACCGCAACGCCAACCCCGGCGATGACGGCCAGGTTGGTCCGCCAGAAGTGCAGCAGGCTGCGCCGCAACAGCATGCTCGTGGTCATGGTCCGTCCACTCGCGCGAGCCGATCGCCGACCAGCTCGAACTGGATCGGGCACCGGGCCGCAAGCGCAATGTTGTGGGTCACGATGAGAAGTATCGTCTTCTGGCGCTCATGCAGGTCGAACAACATGGATGCCACCACGTCACCCGCGACGCGGTCGAGGTTGCCAGTGGGCTCGTCACACAGCAGCAGCGGCGGGCGCCGAATGAGGGCACGCGCGAGAGACACCCGTTGCCGCTCGCCGCCGGAGAGCTCACCGGGACGATGTTCCAGACGGTCGGCCAGGCCCACCCCATCGAGCAACTCGCGCGCGCGGTCCGAGGCGTCCGATTCGCGCTCTCCGACCAGCGTCGGAATCAGCACGTTCTCCAGCACGGTGCACTGCGGAAGCAAGAGATGGTCTTGGAAGACGAAACCGACACGTCGATTCCTGAACACGGCGAGTTCGGTCGACGACAACACGAACGGGTTGACCCCCTCCAGCGAGACCGTGCCTGCCGTCGGCGGCTCCAGCGCGCCCAAGACGTACAACAGCGTGCTCTTCCCACTACCGGATGGACCCACGATCGACGCCGCGTCGCCAGGGCGCAGCGACAGCGTGAGGTTCGACAGGATGGTCAGCGGCCCGCGCGGGGTCGGGTAGGACTTGGCGAGGTTGGTGACTTCGAGCACGTGTCTCTTGGACGCCGTCCCGGCGGCTCGCGTTTCTGCGCGGCGGCCGCGGCCGTTATCCCTGTTGGAACGCCCGTGGCCGGAAGAGGAAGTCCACGATGTTTCCTTCGTGCGGCTGCAGCCAGTTGAGCTTGATCGTCGGCACCGGCCCGATGTTCAGCCGGTCAATGTTTCGGGCGTCCAGCAGAGCGCGTGTGAACACCGGATCCTCGGTGAGTCCGGTCGCGACCAGCGTCTCCCCAATCGTCCTGAGCATCTGGTCTTGCGGACACTCGACCACGGTCACGAACGGGTACATATACTCCTTCTTGGCCATTGCCACGTCGGGCGACGCGCAGTGTACGACCGTCGGACGGATGTAGTCGCACCGCTCACGCGAGACCAGCCGACCGCCGTCCTGATGCTTGGCGGACACTTCCTCGACACCCGGCTCCTTCAACGCGTTGTCGATGTCGGCCGAGATCGCGGTTGCCTGACCCGGCACGGTGAAGGCGGCGAGGGCCGCCTCCGGGTCCTCCGGGGGCCGGGGCGCAATCGGTCCCAGACGCGCGGCCACCGCTTCGGCGATCTCGCGGGTGTGGCGCGGGGCCCAAATGCCCGAACAGTTGATGCATCCGCGGCCGCTATTGGTCAGCACGCTGTCGACCATAAGGTCCACGTACTGTTCCCAGTCGTCGACCTTGTCCTCGCCGATCAGAATTTTGCTGAACCCGGGCCCATGCACCTGGACACCCGGATTCGCGGCGTACTGCTCGACGGTGGCGGTGCCACCGAAAATCAGACTGCGGGTCGTGTTGTTCAGCACCGCCGCGCCCACCTCGCCGAGCCCGGGATAGAGGGCGATCGCCTCCTTCGGAATCCCAGCTTCGAAGAACGCCTGGGCCATCCGCCACGGGGTCCAGGGCTCTTGAGGTCCCGGCTTGAGTACCAGGCCGATCTGCAACGGGATGATCGGCAGCCACAAACTGTGCACGCCGGGTGAGTTGGACGGCAACACCATGCCCACCACCGGCGCCGTCGCCTGATAGCTGCGCATCACGCCGTCCTCTTCCCCGTAGCCACGCGTCAGGATGTCGTAGTCGAGTCGGCGAGTCAGCGACCGCAGCACCTGGTCGAGATGGCTCAGCACGTACTCGAGCTTGCCCATGTTCATCCGGCACATGTGCTCGGGCAACCCGGTCGTGGCCGACTGCTGCCGGACGAAGTCGTCCGGCGTTTGACTGCCGTCTCCAAGCGGCAACTCGGCCGACTTGAAGAGTTCGCCGCCCTTCTTGACCATCGCGAGCAAGTCCGCGCAGGGAATCTCGCGCAACGCGTCACGCGCACGCTCCGATCCCTTGCGCAGGTCGCGCGCCACTATGCCCGGATTGGCCTGGCTGACCTCGGCCACCGGCTCGCCGGTCGCGAAATGGTGGACCTGTGTGGTCTCAAGGCTCGTATACGGCTGTCCCCACCGGAGGATCGGAAAATGAATCACGGGTCTGTCGGTCCTGGATTAGCGTGAACGGTTGACGAGACCACCTATTCGACGGTGATTGAAATCGTGGTGCACAGACCGTCCTGGGTCACGTGCTCGTCGTCACCAATCTGCAACGTCAGCATGTGTGCACCGGCGGGCAGCAGGGTTTCGAAGATCTTTGAGCCGTCGCCGAAATGCACCCAGGGGTCGGCCTTCGGAATCGCTTCCCCAACGGCCAAGCATTCGGTATCGATCCCCAGGTGATGATGCCCCATCCCCTGACGCGGCGTCTCGACCTCCGCCGGCACCGGTGAGATATTGAGATTCGACACGATGAACTCCATCGCCACCGGACTCGACACGGTCGCACCGTCGGTCGGACTGACGAAGCCGACCGTCGGCATCATCGACGAACGGTCCTCCATCGGCTCCGGCTCTGGCGCCATGGCCTCTTCCATGGGCTCGGGCTCTGGCGCGCCGCCTCCGCAGGCCGTCAATCCGGTAACCAGCGCCAAGACCAATCCGCCCATCCCGCTCACCGTCCGCCGCTGCCATCCGTTAATTGCTGTTAGCACTAGCGCTTTTCCCCCTGTTACGAATGTCAGCCAGTCGGCCTGTCCGCCGTAACCTCGGCGAAGCCGGAACGGCCGAAGCCAGATCAATACACGCCAACGGTCGTTGACGACCCCAGCTGGCTGAATGGTCGAACGCCGCTGACCCCATCCCATGGGTACTGCTCGCAGGGTGGTTCCCGCTCCCCCTCGTCACGTTCCTGGAACCGCGGCACAAAGAACTCTTTTGTGAGCGTCGTGAGCATCACCCGCCCGGTTTCGCCGTAGCCGACCACCTTCTCAGGATCGTCGACGTCTACCACCTGCAGGACGGCGCGCGGTTGCGGCGCGTAGTAGGTGATTTTGTACCCGTTCTCCGGCCCGCTGGGCGGACTTGCCGCCAGTCCCATCAGGGTGTTGCCGTAGGTGGGTGTCATGTAGATGCCTTCCAACAGCTCCTCGTGCGCGAAACGGTTCCATTGCGGCGTGAACTCGGTGCCGCCCGCGAAGATGCCGGTGATACCCGACTCCTTCAGGCTGGACCCGTTCTCTTCCAGCCGACTGGCCAGCGACTCGAGCAACTTCGGTGTCGCGAACATGCACTTGATGTCGTGGCTCGCCGACAAGATCGTGAGCGCCTGGTCGATGACGTGGTCCTGATAGGCCTTCAGGTGTTCCATCCAGCCCTTTCTTATCAACTTAATGACCCAGCGGGGATCGAGGTCGACGCAGAAACAGATGCCACCCCGATGTTGAGCCAGATGCTCGACCGCCAATCTGAGCCGGCGTGGACCGCTCGGCCCGAGCATGAGCCAGTTGCTGCCCTTTGGGAAAAACTCGTCGGGCAGCGTGTCGGAAAACAGCTCATAGTCGATGCGGAAATCCGCCTGAGTCACCCGGCTCTTTGGGATCCCCGTCGTACCGCCGGTCTCGAACACGAACGTCGGCCGGTCGGCGTAGGCCTTGGGCACCCACCGTCGCACCGGTCCCCCACGGAGCCAGTCGTCTTCGAAGTGCGGAAACTTATTGAGATCGGCGAAGCTCTGGACCTGCTGCCGCGGATCCCAGCCCGCCTGCCGAGCCCAATCGAGCCAGAACGAGCACCCGGTGTCAGGGTTGAAATGCCACTCGATGATCTCTTGCACCCACTCGTCGAGCGCGGTATTCGCCCCTATCCTCTTAGTCTCGGTCAACACTTTCTCCGTACTCATCAACCTTTGATCATACACCAGGCCGTGAGCAAGGCACGACCTATCCGCAGAAGCCTCGGCGAAGGCGGGTCGTGCGGCTGGCCTGCTATAGTGGGTCTGAATGATTCTCAGCGGCGACCATCTGGATAGGAGGAGGCTCCATGGCCGAACAAGAGCAGAATTTCGCCAACCACGCCCGCTTTATCCCGCCGTATCACTACGTGGCGTTCCCGTTCTTGCTCGTCAACCTCCTGTACAGACTCTACTGGCTCTCGGGCGGGCTCACGTTCGACGCGATCCTGGACGTCCTGGTCGGTGTGGCGCTGATCATCGTGGCATTGTTCGCGCGAGTGTTCGCGCTGGGCGCCCAAGACCGAGTCATTCGACTTGAGATGCGCTTGCGCATGCGAGAGCTGCTTCCGGACGACCTCCAAGGCCGCATCAACGACTTCACGCCGACGCAGATGGTGGGCCTGCGATTCGCGAGCGACGCGGAGCTACCAGCCTTGGCACGCAAGGTATTGGACGAGAACATCGTCAAAGCGACGCCGATCAAGCAAGCAGTCAAGGACTGGCAGCCTGACCTTCACCGCGTGTGAGCAGCGGCAGGGTGTTGTGGTCGTGAATCGTCTAATGGCTGTCGGGAAGCACATCGCACCGCTCAGACAGTCCGCGCGCAGCGGACAAACGCGGCGACACGTGCTGATCGACGCGTGGGGCTCACCGGCTGAGCGGTTGGACAACGCGGAGGGAATCCGGGCCCTCCTGGAACGAGTCGTCAACGTGCTCGGAGCCACGCTCCTTGACCTGTCTCTCCGCCGGTTCAGTCCGCAAGGGGTCACCGCGGTGGCGATGCTGGCCGAATCGCACCTCGCCGTGCACACCTGGCCCGAGCTTAACTATTTTGCCGCGGACCTGTTCTACTGCGGAGCCGGTGACAGCGAGAAAGCGATGCAGCTGCTAGTGGAGGAACTTGGTGCCGTCGAAGTGCGCCAGCACGACGTCGCACGCGGTTACGACCAGAGGCCGGCGCCGGTCGAGGCGCCCGCGACCTCGGGTGGCACGCAGTGAGCGCCACGGCCACGCCGATGCAAGTGAAGGTGATCTCCTGGCTGACGGTGGTCCTGGTCGCGCCGGCCGGTCTGGCTACCGGTGGACAGCCCGGTCGCCAGGCACGCGAGCCGGACCCCACTCAGGTGATGGTGGAATCGCTGGCACAGTTCCGGTTCGACCAACTTGGCCATCCCCAAATCCAATCTGACTCCATCAAGCCGGTGCTCGCCCCACGAACACGGCCTCATAGACTCCTGATCCTGCCGGTACGGTTTGCCGACACGGGCTACGACCGCTTCGCCGACGACCCGGCTCAGGACGACAAGAACCGGGCCTATTTCCAGGATCTCCTGTTCGCGGGCGGCCCCGAGGACCCCGAACCGGGCACCCTGTCCCACTACTACTGGCATCAGTCACGCGGTCGCTACAACGTCACGGGAGACATCTTCCCTGTCGTGGAACTCGAACAGCCGTTGCACCACTACGGTCGGCCAGTGCAAAACTCGGACGGCAGCTGGCGAAACGACGAGCGCGCGAGCGAGTTGGTCATCGACGCGCTGCAGGCCGCCACGACGGCAGAACCGGACTTCCCGTGGCAGGACTACGACCTATGGGATCCGCAGGACTTTGACGAGGACGACGATCGCGACGAACCGGATGGGTACCTTGATCACTTCATCCTCGTGGTCGCCGGGAAGGGCCAATCGTCCTGCCAGGGTCTGTACAAGCTCGATGAAAAGCTCAATACCAATGCCGCATCCGACGCGTTCTTCGAGCTGACCCAGACCGAACAGGACTGCGCGGACCGGATTTGGCCGCACCGGTTCGCACTGAGCCAGAACTTGGACAGCGGTCCGATGGTGGACGGCCGCATGCACGTGCGCGGCGGGGCCGACATCGGCACGGGGATGTGGGTGCTGGACTACAACATGCAGTCCGAGTACACCGAGCCGTCCACGTTCATTCACGAGTTCGGTCACTCTCTGGGGCTGCCGGACATCTATGCGAGGGCGACCAACAACTCCACCGCGTCCTGGGACGCCATGTCGAGCACCGCGTCACCAGAGCCACAGGAGTTGAGCGCCTGGTCGCGCACGGTACTGGGTTGGTTGAAGCCATGCGTCGTGCGACCGGGCGACCTGGGCGGCCCGCGCACCGGGTCGCTGTATCTGAAAACGATGAACGACTGGAGCGGTGAGGTCGGCCACGCGGCAACGGATGGCCTCTGTGACGCCGCCATGGTGATTCTGCCGCCCAAGGTGCGAGACATCGTGATGGGACCGCTGGGGGCCGAGCACGGTACGCAGGCCGTCTACTCGGGCCAAGGGAACAACATGAATCGAACCCTGGCGCGTACGTTCGACCTCAGCGGGGTCGCCGCCACGGCCCCGGTGATGATGAACGTGGACGCCTGGTTCGTCATCGAAGCAGAGTGGGACTATCTCTACGTCGAGGTCGCCGGTGCAGGCGAGCCATTCCGACGCATCATGCCCACGGACAAGGACGCCATCGATGACAAACAGAGCGTCATGCCATCGGTAAAGGGGCATGAGGGGGCCGGGTCCTCCCCGGGATTCACCGGGCGCAGTGGCGACCTGGACGGCGATGGCAAGGTGGAGCGCGCGCACGGCTGCGATCCCAGCGCGGCGCGTACGCTCGCGGAAGACCGAGTCGGCGCCAACACGGCAGACCCCTGCGAGACGGCACAGTGGGTCGAGGCCGCGTTCGACCTGAGCCAGTACCGGGGCCGCGAGGTGAGGGTGCGCTTCACCTATTTCACCGATATGGCGGCGGTCGAGGATGGCGCGTTGCTCGACAATATTTCGATTCCCGCCATCGACTTCCGCGACGACTTCGAGGGCCTGGACCTGACCGGCTGGCAGGCACAGGGCTTTACCTTGTCCTCCGGACGGCACGAGTTGGCGGTGCCGCACTTCTACCTGTTGGAATACCGCGACCCGTATCGCGCGTTCGATACCGTCAAGAATTATGACCAGGCGCTGTCCCACCCCGGTTTCACGTTCTTTCCGGATCAGGACGGCGAGATGTCGGCCATCAACGTCAACTACCGTCCAGGTGTGGTGATGTGGTATTACAACGGTGAGTATCTGTGGAGCCAGAACGAGCCGTCCGAAACCGGGCCTGGACGCGGCTTCTTGCTCGTGGTGGATGCCAACCCACAGGAGTTCCCGGTCCCCGGCCTGCCACAGCAGTACTTTCAGACCGCTGGCGGGTGGACCCACTGGCAGTTCGACGACGCGGCGCAGCCCCTGCTCCGCGACGGTTTTGTCGACGCCATGTGCTTCCAGCGTCGCCCGGCCTACTACTCGACCGATGTGGCCCCAGAGGACGCAGCGCGGTGTTCGGAGGTCCTGGTCGACGGTGAACCGGCGATGGAGCGGTTGATCTGGGACGAGCGGCCCCTGATGTATGGCTACACCATCATCAATGAATTCCTCCCCGGTCCCGAGCGGCGCGCACGTAAGTCCGGCGGCAGTCTGTTTGACCTGCGTATCCGCGACGGCCAGACACAGTATCGGCTGTATGACCGAGCGCTTCGCGGCATGCACTCGGCGGATGCTCCCTTCGCGATAGAGGACTTCGCTGACGGTCTCGAGGTGTATCGACCGCGAGACGGCGTCATGAGCCGACAATCGGCATCGCCCTTCGCCGCGGTCAGCGCCTTCACGGATGAACGACCGAACCGCTATCAGAACCCCACTCTGCCCTTTGGAGGGGCCGACATCCCCGAAGCGGGCTTCAGCTACACGCTCGAGCCGCCCGAGCCACGGGCTCCGGAGGGCAGCGAAGTACGCGTGGACTTCCGCTGGCGCTAGGACCGGCTCACCAGCCAGCGGTCTGGAGTTGGGGTCGGTGAATCTACGGATCCAGCGTGAGGCGTCAGGCGATCGCGCCCGTTGTGTAGGCGGTCTCCGTCACAATGAAGCAAGATCGACGATCCGCTCAAGGGCGACGCCAGCGCGCTCAACCACCCGCGCCGTCAGATGGCGCTGCGAACGCATCACGACTGGCGGTCAGCCACAAGCCGCCGTCAACGACCAGTGTGTGCCCGGTGATGTAGGAGGCTGCATCAGAGCATAGGAACAAGGCCGCGTCGCTCACGTCTTTGACGAGCCCGAGACGTTGGAGCGGTGTGGTCTGCTCCGCCCGCGTCTTTGCGGCGTCGTCGAGGAGTCTGCGCACGCCTTCGGTGTCGGCGATCGGCCCCGGGGCGATTCCATTGACCCGGATACCGTACGGCCCCCATTCGACGGCAAGAACCCGGGTCAGCGCATCGACGCCCGCCTTCGCCGATGCAACGTGCAACTGCGCCGGGGTGCCCAGGTAGTGCAAGGTCGCGCTGATATTCAGCATGACTCCGCGGCGGCGTCTCAGGTGAGGGAGCGCAGCCTTCGCGCAATGGAACGTTCCCTTGAGGTCGATGTCGACCACGGCCCCGAACCCGTTGGGTGACAGGTTCTCAGCCAGGCAGAGGAAATTGCCGGCGGCGCCATTGACGAGAATATCGAGCCCGCCCAGTTCCTCGACAGTCTTCGCCACGACCCCCTGGACCGCTGTTGGGTCCCTGACGTCGGCTGCGACCGCTACCGCGCGGCAGCCGGTCGCGCGGATCTCGGCCGCGGTCGGGTCCAGGTGTTCGGAGGACCGACTCGTAATCGCCACGTCGCATCCGTAGCGGGCAAGCTCCAGCGCGATACCCCGGCAGATGCCGGTCCCTCCCCCCGTTACGAGCGCGGTCCGTCCCTCGAGCAGGTGCGACTGAAACGTCATGGGCTCTCCTTGTGTCTTGCCGGAATGGCGCCTTCCGCCTGTCGCCCGGTCGGACGAGTGGGCCGAGCAGCACCGTGTCGCGCTATACAATGCAACCGGTCTTGCGAATACTCGCGTTTCTCACCAAAGCATTTCCGCTCTGGGTGCTCATCTGCAGCGCGGTGGCACTGGTTCGCCCCACGCTCTTCACCTGGTTCAGCGGCTCACTCATCACCCTAGGCTTGAGCATCATTATGCTCAGCATGGGGATGACGCTCGGATTCGACGATTTCCGACGCATCGGGAGAGAGCGGAGCCGCGTGATCCCAGGTGTGCTTCTGCAATATTCGGTGATGCCAGCGCTGGGGTGGAGCCTCGGCTATCTCTTGGCCCTACCGACGCCGTTCGCGGTCGGTCTGGTCCTGGTGTCCTGCTGTCCGGGCGGCACGGCGTCGAATGTCATTTCCTATCTGGCGAAGGCGGACGTGGCCCTGTCGGTCACCATGACGGTCCTATCTACACTACTCGCAGCCCTGATGACCCCAACGCTGACCGCGCTACTGGCTGGCAACCGCATCGATGTCTCCGCTACTGGTCTCTTTCTAGACACGGTACAGGTGGTGGTGCTGCCTGTGGTGGCAGGCGCGCTGCTCAAGTGGCGCTTCCCTCGAGTCATCGAATCGATGTTGCCAATCGCACCCCTGGTGGCCGTGCTCACGATCACCCTGATCGTCGCCTCAGTCGTCGGCGCCGGACGAGAGCAGATCCTGGAGTCTGGCCTTCGACTGCTGGTCGCGGTGTTTGGCTTGCATCTGCTCGGGTTTCTGTTCGGCTATCTTGCCGGCAAGGCCGTGCTCGGGCGCGAAACCGCCGCGCGCACCGTCGCCATCGAGGTTGGCATGCAAAACTCCGGTCTCGGCGTCGTGCTGGCGCGCGGTAACTTCGCGAACCCGCTGGTCGCCATCCCCAGCGCAATCTCCACCGTCGCACACTCACTGATCGGCAGTCTGGCCGCGGCATGGTGGAACCGATCGCCTGCCGACGACGCGCCGCCTACCACGCCCCCTCGGACATCGTGACGCGGCCGGTCGCCCAGGCTCAGCGACTGGTCACCGCCCGTTCGACCAAGCCGCGCTGGGCGGCCGGTAGGTCGAGTGCGAGGGCGGCCCCACGCCCCTCGTCGGACATCTTTCGCCAGGTCTTGGCTAACACGCCCAGCAGCGTATCGTCGTCGTGCTTGGATACGAAGTCGGCGAGGTAGTGTGCGAGGAACACGAGGCAGATGACGTCCTCGAGCAGCTGCACGTCCGGGTCGGCCTTGAGCTGTTCCTTCCGCAGGAGCGACTCGACTCGCGCGACCACCGCATCGTCATATCCGACGTCTCGAAGGATGGCGGCGGCGGTCGACGCATGAAACCGGGCCAATTCCGTGCGCCACTGCCGATAACCGTCTCGTCCGTCGGGATAGTCGGCACGGGCGCTGGTCCAGCGACGAATGTGCTGACACCGAGCCGCGAGGCGCACCGGCTCCGGAGCGTCCGGGCGATACCGGTCCAGGCAGGCGGTCATCCGGAGCGCGTAGACCAGCTCTCTCGGCTGCGCGACGCCGTTGACTAGGTCCTGGTTCGGATCCTCGGCGTTCGCCGCATCGAACCGGTCAATCGCGCACTGGAATCGATCGGTAGAACTGATCACGGTTGGTGCTCCTGCCACGCTGCCACGCAGGCGTGGCAGGCAGCCCCCAGTAACGGCGTCGCGACTTCGGTCGACGCCCGGGGCGTTTATGATATCTAGTTCCATGCCTCGTGACGACGACATCGACATCCACCCCGAATTTCATCGCATGTTGGGGCGCGAGGCCAAGGAACACCTTCTCTGCCAGCGTGGTCGGGTCTTCTGGCTGTACGGCCTGTCTGGTTCAGGGAAGAGCACCCTGGCCCACGCCCTGGAAAGGCGGTTACATGGAGAAGGCGTCCTCACGCGCCTGCTGGACGGCGACAACATTCGCACCGGCCTCAGTCGTGGGCTCGGCTTCTCGAACGAGGACCGCATCGAGAACATCAGACGCATCAGCGAGGTGGCCAAGCTCTTTGCCGAAACCGGGATCGTCACACTTGCCGCGTTCATCACGCCGACGCGGGAGCTGCGGGCCATGGCACGCGACATCGTCGGAGCGCGAGACTTCCTGGAAATCTACGTGAAGGCCTCGTTCGCCGCCTGCGCCGCCCGCGACGTGAAGGGACTGTATACGAAGGCGAAGGCCGGAGGCGTGCAGGACTTCACGGGAAGAGACTCCCTCTTCGAAGAACCTGACGCGAACGTCGGAGATGTCGTCGTCATCGACACGGAGCACACGACCGTCGAAGATGCAACCGATACGCTTTACCGGATCGTGCGCCCCTTGATCTAACCGCGAGGCTCGAGACCCGGCGAGAAAGCAGGTCTGGATTCCTGCTCGGGTCCTCATCGACAGAATGCACATGCTGTCCTACAAACTCAACCACATCAGGCAGTTGGAGTCTGAATCGATCTTCGTGTTGCGAGAGACCGCGGCTCAGTTCGACCGCCCGGCACTCCTATTTTCTGGTGGCAAAGACTCCATCGTTATGACGCATCTGGCCCGAAAGGCCTTTCACCCGGCGCGCATCCCTTTCATGTTGCTCCACGTGGACACCGGCCACAACTTTCCCGAGACCATCGAGTTCCGCGACCGCTTCGTGAAGGAGATCGGCGCCAGCCTCGTCGTGGCGTACGTCCAGGACTCCATCGACACGGGCCGGGTCACCGAGGAGCCGGGCGCCCATGCGAGCCGCAACAAGCTGCAGACCGTGACGCTGCTCGATGCCATCGAGACACACCAATTCGACGCCGCACTCGGCGGCGGTCGACGAGACGAGGAAAAGGCTCGCGCCAAGGAGCGGTTCTTCTCACACCGCAACGACTTCGGGGAGTGGGATCCCAAGGGACAACGCCCCGAATTGTGGAACCTGTTCAACGGACGCTATCACCATGGGGAACATTTCCGCGTCTTCCCTCTGAGCAATTGGACGGAAATGGACATCTGGCAATACATCAAGCACGAGGCGATCGACCTACCGAGCCTCTATTTCTCGCACCAGCGCGAAGTCGTCGATCGCTACGGGTCTTTGCTGGCAGTGTCTGATGTGGTTCGGGTGCAGGCGGGCGAAACCTCTGAGGCACGAACCGTCCGGTTTCGAACCATCGGAGACATGACCTGTACCGGCGGGGTGGACTCCACGGCGACCTCGCTGGACGACATCATCGCGGAAGTTGCCGCGGCTCGCGAAACCGAGCGTGGGACGCGTTCGGACGACAAGCGCTCGGAATCCGCCATGGAGGATCGCAAGAAAGAGGGCTATTTTTAGTGTCCACGAGCGAGACCACCAGTTACCTGGAAATGGATCTGCTGCGGTTCACAACAGCGGGCAGTGTGGACGACGGGAAAAGCACCCTGATCGGACGGCTCCTGTACGACAGCAAGAGCATCTTCGAAGATCAGCTCGAGGCGATGGAGGAGTCGAGCCGCAAGCGCGGCGACGAGCACCTCAACCTCGCATTGCTAACCGATGGCCTCCGCGCCGAGCGCGAACAGGGGATCACCATCGACGTGGCCTACCGCTACTTCGCAACGCCGCGACGAAAGTTCATCATCGCCGACACCCCCGGACACATTCAGTACACGCGCAATATGGTGACGGGTGCATCGACCGCCAGCCTCGCCATCATCCTGATTGACGCGAGGAAGGGCGTGATCGAGCAGACCTGCCGTCACGCCTTCATTGCCAACCTGCTTCGTATCCAGCATGCCGTGGTGGTGGTGAATAAGATGGATCTGGTGGACTACCAGCAGGAAACATACGACGCGGTCGTCGCCGAGTTTCAGGACTTCGCGTCGCGCCTGGACAACATCGTCGAAATCACGTTCATCCCCGTCAGCGCCCTGCGCGGGGACAACGTCGTCAACCCGTCCGAGCAGATGCCCTGGTGTAGCGGTCCCACTCTGCTGCATCACCTCGAAACGGTATACGTCGGGTCCGAGGAAAATCACGTAGACGCGCGCTTCCCCGTCCAGTGGGTGATCCGGCCGCAATCGGACACGCATCCAGACTTTCGCGGCTACGCTGGGCGGGTCGCTGGCGGAGTCTTCAAACCGGGCGACGAGGTGCTCGTTCTGCCCAGCGGGTTCGCGACCCACGTGTCCGCCATCGAGACCTTCGACGGACAAGCCGAGGAGGCCTTCAGCCCGCTATCGGTCACCTTGACACTGAACGACGACATCGACGTCAGCCGAGGCGACATGATCGTCAAGCCGAACAACCCGCCTCGGGTCGGCCAAGACATCGAGGCGATGATCTGTTGGTTTTCGGGACGCCCCCTAGTGTCGCGCGGCAAATACGTGCTCCGCCACACGACCAAGGAGGTCAGGGCGGTCGTCCGCGAGCTGCGCTTCAAGATCGACATCAACACGCTGCACAAGATCGAGGGCGACCTCGAATTTCGCCTGAACGAGATCGGCCGAATCTCGCTGCGCACGTCGGCGCCACTCTTCTACGACCGTTATAACCGCAATCGCATCACTGGTAGTTTCGTCCTGATCGACGAGCAGACCAACGAGACCGTAGCCGCCGGCATGATCGTCTAGGGTTTTCCGACGAGGCCAGCGGGGCGCGCCTTGGCCTACAAAACAGGCCTCGTCTAAGGAATGGTGTAGGTGCCTGGGGACAGGCCGATCACGAAGCTGGGGTTGAGCAGCGAGGGCTTGTTGTATCGCAGTGCCCCCGGATGCGGCTCGGGAGACCCCGAATTGCGATACACGCAGTCGCCGGCGGCCACATCCCACTCCATCGTCGGACCGAGTCGGGGATACACGTCAGCCCGACCGTCGGCGACGGCGCAGAACTTGAGCGAGCTTCCGCTCTTGACCCGCTCCTTGATGGTAAACGGCTTCAGAAACGACTCGAGGGCTGGACTCGGGTGCGATCGGCTCTCGACGACGCGAAGCGCCTCCGACGGGTCGGATAGTGTCGACCGGAGCCGTTGAGGACTGGCACCTCTCTCCCGCTTCCACGCGCCGGCGCCCTTCCGCGCGTAGAACAGCAGCCCCGAGGCTGGGGCCATAACGACTCCGAGTACCGGCTCGCCGTGTTCGATCATGGCGATGTTCACGGTAAACTCATCCGTCCGGTTGATGAACTCTTTGGTGCCGTCGAGCGGATCGACCAGCCAGTACCGGGACCACGCGCGTCGCTCTTCGTAATCCGGCAGCGTCCGCTCCTCAGAGATATAGGGCATCGTGTCGTCGAGGCCCATCAGCCCTTCACGAATAATCGCTTCGGCCGCAAGATCCACACCCGTGACCGGCGACCCGTCCTCTTTCTCCCGCACCCACGTGTCTCGCGCCTGGTAGTGGCGCAGTACGACCTCGCCGGCTCGCAGGGCAATCTCGTTGACCGCTTCGATTGTCACCATCGCGAGCGCAGTGTACCAGTTCGTCGAGAACCGTTCGCGCCGGCCGCGACAAGAAGAATTTGACGCCGTCCTGGCCCGGCTTGACGAATACCCACTCAGTGCACGAACATAGGGGGACGTGATGATGCACACGCGCGCCGCCTGTCGATGTTGCTGTTGTCCGGTGGTCCTCTGGGCCCCCGAGCTGACGGTCGTGCCGCGCGTGACGTCTATAACAGACTGATAAATATCAAGACGCGAATGACCGAAGCCCGGGGGGCACACGCTCCCGGGCTTTTTTTGTGTGGACCGCGATTCTTAACTCCGTCCCACGGGCGAAAAGAAGGCACAATGTTCGAAGAATCAGCAGCGCGCTCGATGATCAAGGCAGTCTCGTGGCGCGTCCTGGCTACACTGACCACCACGCTCCTCGTGTACGCCTTCACCGGGCGCACCGACATCGCGGTCACCATCGGGCTCCTGGAAGCGACAATCAAGATGGCGCTGTATTACTTCCATGAGCGGATGTGGAACCGGTTGAACGTGGGGCGAAAACCGATTACCGACTTGCATCCGACCGGCGCGCCCGCGCTGGCCTCACCAAGCGGAAAGCCGGAATGACCGACACCCTCACCAGTCCAGACCCCAGGACCGTGGCTGAAACCGGGCGCGCGTTGGAAACCGATTCGCCGCTTGAGATCCTGCGGTGGGCAACCGACAGATACGGACCCCGATTGACCTTCGCCACCGGTTTCGGAGCGGAAGGATGTGTCCTTATCGACGTGATCGGGCGGCACTGTCTTCCCGTTGACATCTTCACGCTGGACACGGGCCTCCTCTTTCCGGAGACCTCCGACCTATGGAAGCGACTCGAGACCAGGTATGGTCTCACCATACGCCGCGTCGCCCCAGAACTGTCGGTCGAACAGCAGGCAGCCGCGCATGGCCCTGAACTGTGGGCGCGCCAGCCGGATCGATGTTGCGACATGCGCAAGGTCACCCCGTTAGTGGCTCAACTGAGCCAGTTCGACGCCTGGATCACCGCCATACGTCGCGAACAGACAGACCATCGCGCGGATGCGCAGCCTGTCGAGTGGGACAAGAAATTCGGACTCGCCAAGGTGAATCCACTAGTGCGCTGGACCAAGAAAGAGGTGTGGGCTCATCTGCTCGAGCACGACGTGCCATACAATCCGCTTCACGACCGCGGCTACCCGAGCGTCGGCTGTCTGCCTTGCACGAGCCACGTGAACGCTGGCGAGGACGATCGCACCGGCCGCTGGCGGGGTAACGCCAAGACGGAGTGTGGTCTCCATGCCAATGTCGGCGGCGCCACAGAGGTCGGTCACGCCGGGACCCGGTCCTGAGAACGGATACCGGCACCGCCCGACGCCATTTCGTATGAGCGCGTCAGCCCCCCTCTTTCCCGCTTTCCTGAAGCTGACCGGTCGCCGGGTGGTGGTCGTCGGTGGTGGGCCAGTGGCAACGTCCAAGCTCAGGGGGCTGCTCGATGTCGGCGCGGCGGTGACCGTGGTCGCGCCCAAGGTAACGGGAGACATCATCGCGAGTCGCGTGCCGATACGCCGTCGACGATTCGAACCAGCCGACCTCGACGACGCCTGGCTAGTGGTGGCCGCCGCGCCCCCGGCCGTCAACCGCGAGGTCGCGGAAGCGGCCGAGCAGCGGCAGGTGTTCGTCAACGCGGTCGATGACCCGATGAACGCGAGCCTCTATCTCGGTGGTGTCTTTCGACGGAGCGGTGTCACGGTAGCCATCTCGACCGACGGCCAGGCCCCCGCGCTGGCCGGTTTGGTCCGGCAGGCGCTCGAGGCGCTGTTACCGGAACCGGAGGTCGAGCGATGGATGACCACCGCCCGTGTCCAACGCGCGGCCTGGATCAGCGGAAATGTGCCGATGGAGCAGCGGCGCCCCCTGCTGTTGCAAGCGCTGTCCGGTCTCTACGAAGATCAAGGGTGAATATGTCTGGTGGATTCGTATCGTTGGTGGGCGCTGGTCCAGGCTATCCGGACCTTCTGACCGTGCGGGCCGTCGATCGTCTGCGTGCCGCCGACCTCGTGTTGTTCGACGCGCTGGTCTCACCGGAGGTCGTGGCACTCGCCGCCCAGGCCCAACGGTTCTGCGTGGGAAAGCGCGCAGGCCGCAAGTCCGTTCAGCAAGAGACCATCGTTCGGTTAATGATTCGGGCGGCACGACGTGGCCGACGAGTCGTCCGTCTGAAGTGCGGCGACCCCTACGTGCTGGGTCGAGGCGCCGAAGAGGGCGTGGCACTCCGGACCGCGGGGATTCCCTTCGAGGTCGTGCAGGGGATCACGACGGCCGTCGCGGCGCCGGCCGGGGCCGGAGTCCCGCTGACCCATCGCGGCCTGGCTTCCGGATTCGTTGTCGTATCCGGACATCACGACGCGAGTTACCGGCCTGTCCTCAGTTCACTGGCACCAGGCTCCGCCACGGTGGTCGTTTTGATGGGCCTGGCCCATCGACGAGACATCGCGACCTGCTTACTGGAACGTGGGTGGGCCGCGGACACCTCCGCCGCGGTGATTTTCGCGGCGGCGAGCGCGCGAGAGCGGACCTGGATCGGCACACTCCGCACCCTCGGCGAGACGCCTGACGCCGCAGCCACGGAGGACCCTGGCACGATCGTGGTCGGGAAGGTCGTCGACCTGCACACGGTGCTCGGCGACGTCGGCATCTCCACTCTCGCCGCCGAAGGGAAAGGCTGACACATGACCTGGAAGGACGCTCTCGGCGACCGCGTGCCAGACGATCTGGGACGCGAGATCGACACCTACGAGAACCAGATGGCCCTGAAGCGACAGGGCAAGATCGACGACAAGGTGTTCGCCGAGACCCGCCTGCGGCGTGGGGCGTACGGACAACGTTACGACAACGGCCAGCGTAATGACGGCACCGGGGTAAAACCGCTGCCATTCCCATCGAACGGACAAACCAAGGGTCCCGACACCGTCTGGGACGCCCCCGGGATGCAGCGGATCAAGATTCCCTTCGGCGGGCTCACCACCGACCAGATGGAGACGCTGGCCGAGCTGGCCGAAGAGTACAGCGACCGGGTCGTGCACATCACGACGCGACAAGACATACAGCTCCACTACGTGCACATCGACGACACGCCGGACTTGATGCGGCGGCTCGCGGCGGTCGGCATCACCACCCGAGAGGCGTGCGGCAATACGGTGCGTAACGTCACCGCCTGCCCGATCGCCGGCGTCTGCCGTGACGAGGCGTTCGACGTCACACCCTACGCGCAGGCGTCCATGCGCTTTCTCCTCGGACATCCCGACGCCCAGGACTTCGGCCGCAAGTTCAAGGTGGCGTTTTCCGGATGCCGGCAGCACGCGTGCGGACTCGTCAACATGCACGACTTCGGCGCAATCGGTGTGACCAAAGAGGTCGACGGCATGACGCAGCGCGGCTTCGAGGTGTATGTGGGTGGCGGGCTTGGCGCCGTGCCACACGAGGCCAAGCTGTTCGAACCATTCATGGCGGAAGACGAGATTCTGCCGACGCTCCAGGCCATGTCCCGGGTGTTCGCCCGGTTGGGCGAGAAGAAGAATCGCGCCCGCGCGCGCATCAAGTTCTTGGTGGCGCAACTCGGCCTCGAGGAATTCCGGCGCCTGGTGCGGGAGGAACGAGCCGCCCTGCCGGGAGACGACCGCTGGACCGGATATCTGGACGACCTCCCCGCGTACGGCGAGCAGCCGCTCAAGACGGG